>Ga0326511_10003410_pt1 | contig 12793 bp, 19 predicted proteins | sample 0_2496_0518_D_FD_203701 | JGI IMG/M metagenome (GOLD analysis project Ga0326511, IMG submission 203701) | Bovine rumen microbial communities from UC Davis, California, United States - 0_2496_0518 | ecosystem: Host-associated > Mammals > Digestive system > Stomach > Rumen | place: USA... | reverse complement strand
TTGCGGTACTGGATGTCGGTTAGGGCTACCATGCTGAATCTCCTTTCAGTGAATCGTGTTTCAGTTAGATGCAGAAATCATCGTTCTTGCATCTTCCAGATCTGCAAGCTTGTCTTCCGCTCTGCGGATTTGCGTTGTCTTGGCCACGATCTTGTTCTGCCATTTGGTGAATTCCTTCCCACCAGGGACCGTGCCGCTCTGCTGGAGCTGGAGCCAGTCGAGCTGTGCGTAGTAGTTACCTACGATCTCTTTCTGGCTCTTGATGTTTCTATCCAGCTTGCGGATCTTGGCCCATTCACGGTCCATCTGATCCGGTTCGTCCACCGGAACATCGTCGGTTTCTACCTCTGTCCCTTCTGGCCTCCACTCCATCGCAAGCTTGTAAAGGCCCCAGAAACAGAGGATGGATAGCAGTAATGCCATTAGGTTTCCTCCTTGTGATTTGCGATGTACTCCCTGACCGCATCCAGGAACAGCGCTTGAACGCTGACCCCGTGCGCGGCTGCGTATGCTCGGATTTCTTGCCCCTCGTCCGTGTATGGTCTGATCTTGAACTCGTCCAGTTTCTGGTGGTACTTTTTCACTGCGTCTGCGTTACTCATTGGGGGTACTTCCTTTCTTTTGGTGTGTACCCCCATATTATCACGCCTTCGGTTCTCCGTCAACGCTGACCGCCTCCTCACAGCGTGTCTCGCTGGTACTTGATGCGGTGGCAGACCCTGTTGATGACCTCTTCATAGCTGCCGCCCTTATGGAGATCCCGCGCCACCATGCACGGGCTGGTGTTCATCAAGAGCCGGAGGAACTCGGTCGAGGCTCTGCCTGTGTTGATGTACCACACCAGCGGCTGCATATCGCGCTCCGCCTGGTCGCATCCGTTCCTCTGCATATCCTCGTGCTGGATGCTCCACAGCATAGTGTCAATCTGTGTTCTGCTCATTGTGTGCGCTCCTTTCTCAATAATAGAACATCTCGCCGCCGCGCTCTCTGCGGATCTCGGACGAGTCGATAAACTTCTCGTTCTCGTTCCCACGGGGTGGCTCAAAAGGCCACCCGAAGGATCATCTGCGCCGCCTGGAACAGGGCGCGGCTCTGGACATCAATCCAGCTTTCGCGGGGGTTGGGATCTCTGCGCCCGTTCTCGGTCTTCCGCAGCTCCCAAGGAGCGCACAGCCGCTCGGCGATCTGCCCATCGTAGCAGAGGGAGCAACCGCCCTCGCTGTACTGCTTCCAATCAGCCGCCCCGTTGAGCATGGCTTTTTCAAACAGGCGGCGGTTTCCCAGCTCGTCAGCGTCCACATAGCCGCCCTCGACAGCCTCGCGCAGTTCCTCGACCAGTTCCTCGGCGTAGGCCTTGACCCCGCGCTCCCATGCGGAGCGGGTCTTGGCCTGCTCGACCTTCTGCTCGACTGCCTCGACAATCTCCTCGGCGGTCTCCTCGACGGTCTCGACGTTCACAAGGTAGTAATAACCGTGCCCGGTCTTCTCATCGTCGAACTCGAACTCACAGATTTCATTGTAGCACGCGCCGTCTTCGTACTTGATATAGGTCTGCATCTCATAGGGCTTGCTGATGGACTTCTCACGAATTCCGTCATGCTCTGTATCAAAGTTCAGGTCATTGCCAGCCTTGAAATATCCGAGGCTGAGATCTCCTCTCAGCATCTCGCCACCCTTGCGGTCAACGCTGCGGCGAACATAGGAGAGGAACTGTGCAGGGGTGAGGTTGGAGCGCTGGATCTCGATCTCAAAGGTCTTCTTGGTCTTCATGATGTTTTTCCTTTCCGCCCTCTGTCGGGCTGTCCCTTCTTTTACTGTGTCCCGCTTACGCTGTGCGGCTCTTGCGTTACTGCCGTATGAGTGGGCCTTTTGGCTGCTGTCGCCCTTTCGGGCCGCTATTCAGGGCCTCCGCTACTCGGTGTTGTCCGTTTGGCCTCTTGGCGTTCCCTCTGCCCCTGCGCCGTGTCACTCAGTCGGGGCTTCGGGTCTGCGGTTCGTGGTGTGCCCCCTCATCTGAGACAAATATACACCATGAGCCCCCTCATGTCAACAGCTTTTTTCAAATTCGACCAACTTTTTTTCGGTGCACCCCGTCAGCCCTTGCGCCCCTGTGGAGGGCGTGAGAGCGTCCCATGTGTCTGTTGGTGTCTCTGCCCCTGCGGCACCCCCTGCCCCTGTGGGCGCTCTGGGTGGCTCTTGGTGCCCTCTGCCGGTGTGGGTGATGCTTTGCCCCGCCTCAGCCTCTCCGGCTGCCCTGGCTCATCCTGTGCCCCTCTGCTGTGTCTCTGGTCGGCTGGCTTCTGCTCTGGCTGTCGGTGGCTCTGCCTCTGCTCCTCCGCTCCCTCTCTGGCGCTCCTCCTGGGCCTCTGGTGCCTCTTGGCCGGCTGGCGTGGCCTCCTCTCCCTCTTGGCATGCTGCCGCGCTCCCTTGGCCTCCTCTGGCCTCCTCCGAGGCTGGCAGCGTCTCTGCCTCCTGTCCTCCGATCCTCCTGGCCTCTCCTCCACTGTCGGGAGAGTAGATGTTTGCATACATGTATACATGTGTACACTAACCTGCCCTGCCGCACTCCATACCAAAATTGATTAACAGCGTTAACTAATTCCCTGCCCCGATCTGCGATCAATATTCATTCCTTTATTCATTCCCTACTGCAAAATATCGCGTTATTGCTACAAACACGACATTATTATGCATAATCATTCGCTATCCCATACTGATTATGCATAAAATATGCATTCTCGGGATAAACCTACCTACCCAGGGGGTTAATGGAGGGGCGTTCCTGGGGCGGGGTTACCCCCATCAGTAGATTTTTTAAGAAAAAAGGCTCCCAGCCTCTTCAGGAAGCTGGGAGCCAAAAGTGACCATGGTCAACGATTGCCGCAAAAACCCAGTATTCATGCGGGTTTGCGGGTCACCGGCAATCGTGGCAATCGTTTTTCCTATAAACTTTTCCCGTACGTTTTCTGTAGAAGTTATAGGGAAAATACTATGGTCACGATTGCCGCTATATAAAAATATAACATATAACTATATAAACTATAGAGAAAAGAAGAAATAATAAAGAAATAGAGAACTTTTAAGCGGCAATCGTAGTGACCATAGTGTGGCCAAAAACGGCAATCGTGGCAATCGTGGTCATAATTTGTTCACACTTTTTTGGACACTTAGGGGTGAAGTGTATAAAAATGGAGAGGAGTGCGTTAACAAATTGTCACTTGCCGCATCGGAGGGATATGAGATAATGGAGATGAGATAAGGAACTGGCGAGGAGGCTGGGAGAAGAAGATGAAGAAGATACCGACGATGTACTTCCGGGAGTATGACGGAGGGCGGTTCATTCGGATACGGGACCGGGTGACGCCGGGGTGTGAGTTTGTCGCGGCTGGGAGAGGCGAGGCGACGGAGAAGGTAGACGGGTCGGCCTGTGCGATCATCGGGGGTGTGTACTACAAGCGGTACGATGCCAACGTGCGGAAGGGGCGGCTCCCGCCTGTGGGTGGGATTGCGTGTCAGCCCGAACCGGACCATGTGACCGGGCATTGGCCGTTCTGGGTTCCCGTGAACCGGGAGGATCCTGCGGACCGTCACCTGGTCGCGGCCTATGACAACACACCTTGGAACCGGGAGGACGGGACGTATGAGGCGGTAGGAAGGCACTTCCAGACCAACCCTTACGGACTCGATGCGGATTTCCTTGAGCGGCATGGGAGGATTAAGCTTCCCGACTGTCCACGCGATTTTGAAGGGATTCGGGAGTATTTACGCGCACATGAGATTGAGGGCATCGTGTGGTGGCTTGATGGGGAGCCGAGGTGCAAGATTAAGAGGACGGACTTTGGCTTTGAGTGGCCGGTGAGGAGTGACGACGATGGGGAAGCATGAGGAGCTGGTGAAGCGGCTGAGGAGGTACACGGAGGGCTGCGTGGCGTATAAGTTGGACGCGGACTTTGCGAGTGCGGTGCAGGAAGCGGCGGTGGCTTTGGATGACGTTCATGCCGATGGCAAATACATCGAACGTGAGGCGGCAATAGCAGAGGTCACAATGATGGCAGAAGACCGCCGTATTCCCGTAGATTCGTATGGCGGTGAAATTGTTGGCGAAGTGATACGCCTACTTAGGGGAATCCCCGCCGCCGACGTGCGGCCTGTGCCAGAGGGCGGCATCGGAGAAATGAGCGATGGATACCATACATTCAACGGCCTGTACTATCAGCGTATGGTGCTGTTTGCCGCGCTTGTCAATGCTCATAAAGGCAAGGCGTGGAAGTCATGGAAACATGAGGATGGCAAGCCGTGCTTTGACGGCGGGTGGTTTATCGTCGGAATTGATACGCCGAAAGGCAGTTACACCTACCACTACGAGGACAAGTATTGGAATTGGTTTGATTGCGAAGAACTGCCAATAGCAAAGCATTGGGATGGACATACCGAGGAAGACGTGACGCGACTTTTGTCATTACCGGATGTGCGGCCTGTGGTGCTGTGCCGGGATTGCAAGCACAACAATGCCTGCCTGACGCAAGCCTTTGTAGAGGACGAAAGCCGAGTACCGTTTGATAGAAGCACATTCTTCTGCGCTGATGGAAAGAGGGCTGACGATGCTTGACAAGATAATTACATGGCTTATCAAACGGCTTGTTCTTCTATGGGATAGGCACAATGACAAGATTGCATTTTCGTTTGGGCGGGATGAACACACAGACTATTCCGTTCTTGTCGAGCGGTTCTACGACACATATTACACAGTCGGGACTGCGATGTATCCGAATTCCAACTGCGGGGATGACATGAGGGAGGAATGAACATGAGCGAAGCAGTAAGAGAGATGACATATGACGAGCTGATTGCCAATTTTATCTTGCACATATTGGCAATTGAAACGCCGTTTAGCGTAAAGCGCGATTTGATAAGCTGCCTTTTGAGTCTGACCTATCGGCATGAGCGGGATATCAAGGACGCACTTTATACGCCAACGCCATCATGCACATTTAAGGCAGAGGAGGGCGAGTGATGAACGACACAACATTTCATGGAAACGGCAAAGTCGTTAATGTCCCTGTCATTGTCAATGCAAAGACGAAGCCCACCACGCACGGTGATTCTATCCGCGCTATGAGCGACGAGGAACTGGACAAATTTCTTGGTGAAGTGCAATGGGATGTTGCCAACTACTGCGGCGGTGTAACGCAAAAGCAAGAATATCCATTACCAGAGCAAAGAGGAGCTTGGCTAGACTGGCTGAAACAGGAGGTGCCTACTGACGGCTGACTTCACAGATAAGCCTTACGCGCAGTGGGTTGAGGACACGATCCAACAGTTGTTTGAAGTAGACCCGACTTCCATCGCTATGGAGATGCGGGATGCCAGCGGACAGACATACACTTGCTACTGGGAAGTAAGCCGGGATGATCGGGCTTGCATGATAGGGGCGATGCAGGATGATGACTTGCTGGACTTCCTTGCGATGAACAGGGATGTCGTGGCTGAGATCCTAAACGGAGAGGAGGATGACGAGGACGGACTATGTGAACCTGATACCGAAGCTGATAGCGAGGGATGACCCGTACTCCATAGCGGATGCGTTCGACCTGTGCCGGGAGCTGGAGATGGAAGGGGCGATCAGCGTGGAGGGGAAGGGTAGGCGGGACAGGGGGACCACCGTCTACGATCCCGACAACTTCACACGCGCACACGACTTCAACAAGCAGCTCCGTGTTGCCGCAAACAAGATGGTGCGCGATGGCGTGGATGCAGACAACATGATTGATCTGTACTACAAGTCGCACTTGTTTGACGCCCCTCACTTCTTTGATAGCTTCTGCATCTATATTGAGAAGGACCGCGCACCTGAGAAGCAGTTCTATCTGCCGAGGCGTAAGCAGTTGCTTCCGTGCGCGGAGTCTCTGCAAGACCTTGAGGACGGCAAGATAGAGCTGCTGGGAATCAGCGAACCTCCTGGGGTCGGAAAGACAACTCTGGCTGAGTTCTTCCTCGCATGGACGGTTGGCCGCAATCCATTCCTGCCGAACCTGATCGGCTCTCACAACAACAGCTTTTTGGGCGGCATGTACGGGGAAATGCTCCGCATCCTTGACCCTCTGGGCGAGTACAAGTGGCAAGATGTGTTTCCTGGGCTTGGAGTAATCAATACGAACGCGAAGGACATGATGATCGGCATTGGCTATGAGCGCAGTGACGATATGCGCTTCAAGACGCTGGAATTCTCATCCATTGGTTCTGGCAACGCCGGTAAGGTCCGCGCCATGAACATCTTGTACTGTGATGACCTTGTAGACGGGATTGAGACAGCGATGTCTATTGACCGTCTGGACAAGCTGTGGCAGATGTACTACACGGACCTACGTCAGAGAAAGGTTGGCACACGGTGCAAGGAACTGCACATAGCTACCCGCTGGAGCGTCCATGACGTTCTGGGGCGGCTGGAGCGTGACTACGAAGGAGATCCCAGCGCACGGTTTATCCGCTTCCCGGCTCTGGACGAGAATGACGAGTCCAACTTCAACTATCCGTATGGCCTTGGCTATACCACGGAAGCCTTGCACAAGCAGCGGGACATCATGGATGAGCCGAGCTGGAAAGCGCTTTACATGAACGAACCGATAGAGCGCGAGGGTCTGCTGTACGAACCGGGCGAACTGCGTCGATTCTTTGAGCTTCCTGAGAAGGAACCAGACTCCATCCTCGCAATCTGCGATACGAAGGAGCAAGGCTCCGACTTTTGCACGATGCCCATCATGTACCAGTACGGCAACGACTTCTACATGGACAAGGTTATCTTTGACAACGGTAAGGTGGAGACGCTTGAGGAGCGGGTTGCCCAAGTCCTTGTAGACAGGAAGGTGCGTATGTGCCGCATTGAGTCGAACCGTGGCGGCACGATCTTCGCGCAGAATGTGCAGAAGCGAGTCAAGGAACTGGGCGGCATGACATCCATCACGACTAAGTGGACGCAAACGAACAAGGAGACGCGCATCATTTCGAACTCAGGAATGATTAAGGCTCACGTTTTGTTCAAGGATGAGAGCCTGTACCCGTTGGACAGGGAATATCGTGAGGCAATGAATCAGCTTTGCTCATACTCAATGATGGGCAAGAACAAGCACGATGACTTTCCTGACGTTCTCAGCCTGTTTGTCGATTGGCAGTTATCCGACCGAGCGAACATTGCTACAGTCATGAAGCGCCCATTCTGAGTAAAACATTCGAGTTTGCTGACAAAAACCACAATATATGGTATAATTTCTACGGCTACGGGGATAGAGCTGGAAAGCGGCTCACCGACGTTGGAGGTTGGTCTGGCATAACCGGTCTTCAGAAGAAACTGCCACGGGGCTTCACTCCTTTCACCCGTGAGCGCCTAAAAGGGGCATGGCAGTCTGATGCCGACTGCAAAAGTCCACGGCATGGTTTGGCTCCCTAAACCGTGGCATTTTTATAGACGATTAGCGTAACAGGAGCGCAGGAGGCTTTGAACCTCTAAGTGTTGGTGCAACTCCATCATCGTCTGCCAAACAGACTGGCATAGCGCCAGAGGGATGATATAGCCGCTTAAGGGGTGGGGGTGCGGCTACTGGATTTGAGGACTGCGATTGAAACCGATTAGAGTAGACCTGTCGGAAGACCTGAGAGGGATTGAGATAATGCCGGTGGCTGACTACCACTGGGCAGACCCCAACAGCGATCACGCGAGGATCATGGAGGATATCGCGTATATCCGTGACCATGAAAATTGCTACTGCGTACTCAATGGCGATTTGATGGACTGCGCTATTGCATCGAGCATAGGCGACACCTATGGGGCCACACTATCACCGATGGAAGAGCTTAAGGTCTGCATGGACCTGTTTGCTCCAATCGCCAATAAGATACTGTGCGTCGTGCCTGGGAACCATGAGGCGAGGCACTATCGCACGAACGGCCTTGATCTGACGGAACTGATGTGCCGTCAGTTGGGCATTGAGGACAGGTACTCCGCTACCACAGCGTACCTGTTTATTCGATTCGGGAGAATCGCGGCAAGCGGCAACCATCACCGCAAGGTGGTTTACACGATGTATGTGAGCCACGGGAACGGCGGTGGACGCAAAGAGGGCGGAAAGATTCAACGGCTCGTTGACCTGTCCTCCATCTGCGATGCCGACATTTATGTGGTAGGCCACACCCATCTTCCCGCCATGCTCAAAGACGGATTTGCCCGTCCGAATCTTGGCAACAGCAGTATCACATACGGCACACGGCTCTATGTGAACACCTCTGCCAAGCTGAACTATGGCGGTTACGGAGAAACCAACGGCTTCAAAGTGCCGTGTACGGATACACCGCTCATCCATCTGAACGGTGAGCGCAAGGAAATGAGGGCAACTGTGTGATGCCGAAAGAAGTAATTGACGCTGTGCAGCGCATCGTTGCCGTTGGCAAAGAGGCCATCGTGAAGAAGGAGCGCGGCAAGTGGGTCGTGCTTGAGAATGGCAAGCGACTTGTGTATAAAGAGCCGTAAAGTGCCAAAGTTGCATTTTGAATATAGCGCCTGTTGCACTTTGGCGATAGGTAGAGCCAATCGGGGCTAACGTACTTCAGAATCGATAGGTACGTTAGTCCTTTTTCTATTTTGAGAGGAGAGATCGTTTGGCAACTGGAAACAATCCGAACGCTTCCCCGGTAATTCGGAACGATATGTTTGGGCGGCTGGACATCTACGCCTCCTATGATGACATCAACGAGGAGAACCTGATTGCCGAGGTGAACGAGGCGCTGGTTTACCACGTTAGAAATATGTTGGAAGAAGAGTTCCTCTACTGGTACACGCGAGGCGTTCAGCCGATCCTCAACCGCAAGAAGGAAGTCCGCGAGGACATTCTGAACATTGTCCAAGTAAATACGGCGGCTGAGATCGTTGACTTCAAGAATGGCTACTTCCTGACTCAGCCTTGCAGTTATGTCTCCCGTCGTAAGGGCGTACAGACAAAGGTCAAGAAGCTGAACGAGTATCTGTACCGCTCTGGCAAACAGGATGCGGACAATGAGGTTTCCGACTGGTTTCACAGGGTTGGCAAAGCCCCGCTGTTTGTTGAACCGAGTGAGGACAATGAAGTTCCGTTCCGCGCATATGCGCTGGACCCGCGCTCTGCGTTCGTGGTGTACTCTCTCCGCCCCGGTAACAAGCCTGTTATGGCCGTGAACCTTGTCACTGTTGACGGTGTTGCCAAGCTCGATGTCTTCACGGAAAACATGGTGTACCACCTGACTGGTACTGTCGTGGGCAAGATGATTACCACCGAGAAGAACCACGACTACATGGTGACGGCTACCACGCTGGACTATTCCGAGCCGAATGTGCTTGGGTACATCCCCATCATCGAGTACCGCTACAACAGCATCAATACATCTGCCTTTGAGCTTGCCATCCCGCTCATTGACGAGATCAGCAACCTCACATCCAACGCCTGTGACGGAGTGGAGCAGTTCATCCAGAGCCTTGCAATTGCTGTGAACTGTGAGTTCCCTGAGAACACAACGATTGCTGACATCCGCAGGGCTGGCATGATCGTGCTTCGTTCTATCGGTGAGAACAAGGCTGACTTCAAGGTGCTGTCTGAACAGCTTGACCAGACGCAGACTAAGACGCTGACGGACAACCTCTACGATGAGATCCTCCGTATCTGCGCTATGCCAAGTCGCAACACCAGCGGCTCTTCCACATACGACACCACTGGCGCGGCTGTCCTTGCCAACTTCGGCTGGTATCAGGCCGATGCCGCCGCGAGGAACACCGAGGACTTGTTCAAGAAGTCCAACCGTCAGTTTGACCGCATCATCGTTGAGATCCTGAGACGCAAGGGACTTCTCGACATCGACCTCAACGACTTTGAGATTCAGTTCGTGAGGAACGAAACCGCGAATGTTCAATCCAAGGCACAGGCGTTTCAGACGCTCATGGCGGCTGGTCTGCATCCTGAGTTGGCGGCGGCAAAGTCTGGCATTTCTTCAGACCCCGTGAAGGACATGAAGATGTCCGAGAAGTGGCTTGAGATGATCTGGGGTTCTCCCGACAAAGTTGTTGAAGCCGAGCAAACTGGCGGTGGTCAGGGCGAAGCTGAGATTGTCGAGAGCAACAACGACAACGGCGAGAATGACACGGGCGGTGCTGTCTGATGGCAAGCATCCTGCCGATGGACGAACTGAATCGTCTGGATTCAGAAATCCGTGAGAGATTCGGTTCTGAAACGCTCGAAAAACGTGATAAGCGCGATGAGGAAGACATCATAGACGAGCTTCTGGATCTCTTCCTCCTCGCATATGCGATGGGCAATTCCGTAACCAACGACAATCTTTCATCCGACTACGCCCCGTCCGTGGACGAAGTGATGGAAGTTGTGGACGCAAAGGTGGCTGGAAAGACTTGGAGAGAGCGAGTCGAGGACTACTTCGCAAATGGCGGCACAGGGGAAGACATCGCAAGGATCGCAGATACGGAGACACATCGTATAGCGAATACCGCCGCACTCGATACGGCAAAGAGAGCCGGAGCGAGGAACAAGACTTGGGTCACCATGATGGATGATCGTGTCAGGGACTCGCACGACTATCTCCTTGGTCAAACCGTTGGTATAGACGAAGACTTCTACACATGGGACGGCGCTCACGCACCCGCGCCGGGGATGTTTGGAATCCCGGAAGAGGATTGTAACTGTAGGTGCGAATGCGAGTTTAGCTGATGTGAGGTGAGACATTTGAGCGAAGGGGTTTTGATCGCCCTGATTACTGGCCTGTGTGCCGTAGTCGGGCAATGGCTTATCTCACGCAGTCAGAATGAGAAGAGGAAAGTGGACGATGCCGTGAGGGATGCAAGACTTGATGACAGGCTTGCCGGGGTCGAACGGCGCTTGGATCTCCACAACGGATACGCTGAGAGGTTCAGCGAGATCCAGACGGACATCGCCGTCATCAAGAACGACATCAAGACTTTGTATAAGGAGAAGGGTTGAACATGAAACTGCCTGACAAGGTTTACCTCGTCCTCAAGTGGCTGGTGCTTATCTGTATCCCGGCTTGCACCACCGCATTCGTAGGGCTGGACAAGATCTTCGGCTGGGGCTATGGCGAGGTTGTGGCACAGGTTTCCGCAATCGTCTGCACTCTGGTAGGCACTCTGGTAGGTATTAGCACGGCGACGTACTACCAGGACAAGGAAAAGTAAGCAATTAGCTAAACATACACGGCAGAGGGAACTGCCTTAACAAACGCATCGGAAGCCATGGCAAGGCTATAAAACGGAAAGCATAGTGCAGTGACGCACTCTAAAAAACGCAAGGAGAAAGACATGAAGATCGACACCACTCGCATCGAAGGGTATGCGGACATGACCGCAGAGGACAAGCTGGCTGCGCTGGAAGCGTATGAGTTTGAAACTCCCAAGACTGACGAGTCTGAGGAAGTAAAGAAGCTCAAGACGGCGTTGTCCAACGCGAACTCTCAGGCCGCTGATTGGAAGCGGCAGTTTCGTGAGAAGCAGACCGAGGCTGAGAGAGCCGAGGCCGAGCGCAAGGAACACGAACAGGCAGTTGAGGACGAACTGCGGATGCTCCGCAGAGACAAGACCGTGAGCGGGTATGTTGCACAGTGTCTTGCTCTTGGATATGACAAGGATCTCGCACTCCGGGCGGCAGAGGCTATGGCTGACAACGATGCCGCCGCAATCATGACGTGTCAGCAAGAATTTCTGGAGGCCAAGCAAAAGGAACTGGAGGCGGCTGCTCTGAACAAGCAACCAGCCCTGACTCCCGGCGCTCCTCCCACGGCGAAACAGGCCGAACTGGAAGCGAAGAATAAGATGCGCTCCTACATGGGTCTGCCGCCGATTAAATAATAAGGAGACAAAAACCTATGGCTACTACCGTTACCCCTGTTATCACTAACAGCATCGGTCCGGCTTCTGAATACCTCCCTCTTCTGGACGAGGTTTACAAGGCTGAATCTAAGACCGCTATTCTCGATACCGCGCAGGACAGAGTTCGCTGGTCCCCTGAGTATCACACCTTCTATCTGTTTGAAACCGACATGGTCGGCCTCGGCAACTACTCCCGCAACGATGGATTCGTGCGCGGCGATGTGACTGCCCAGTGGAGAGCCTATGAGCCTCAGTGGGACCGTGGGCGGCAGTTCCTTGTTGACCGCATTGACAACGCCGAGAGCATGGGCATGGCCTTTGGCACTCTGGCTGGCGAGTTCATGCGTACCAAGGTTGTTCCTGAGACTGACGCTGTTCGTTTCGCCACCTACGCCAGCGGCGCTGCGGCTGGCATGAAGGCCACCGAGACTATTGCTACCGGCGCGGCTGCTGTTGCCGCTATCGACCTCGGCACTGAGAAGCTGGATGACGCCGAAGTTCCCTATGAGGGCCGTATCCTGTTTGTCAACCCGACCATGTACCGCAACCTCAAGGGCGGCATCACCCGTTACACCATGAACGGCGAGAACGGAATCGACTACAACGTCGAGATGTACAACGATATGCGTGTCATCACCGTCCCCTCCGGTCGTTTCAACACTGCCGTGACTCTGGCGGCCCCCACTGCTCATGACGGCGCTGGCGGATACACCACCACGGGTCAGACCATCAACTTCATGATCGTCCATCCCTCTACTGTCATGCAGGCTGTCCAGCTTGCCAATCCTCGCATCTTCAGCCCCGACGTTGTGCAGGAGGCTCAGGCTTGGATGTATGACTTCCGTCAGTATCACGGCGCGTGGGTCAAGCACCAGAAGACCA
>Ga0326511_10003409_pt1 | contig 12795 bp, 14 predicted proteins | sample 0_2496_0518_D_FD_203701 | JGI IMG/M metagenome (GOLD analysis project Ga0326511, IMG submission 203701) | Bovine rumen microbial communities from UC Davis, California, United States - 0_2496_0518 | ecosystem: Host-associated > Mammals > Digestive system > Stomach > Rumen | place: USA... | reverse complement strand
AATATGTTCTACGGGTGCTCGAATTTGGAGAAGGCTCCAGTTATCTGCCTAACAACCACCCCTGCCTCCACTCTGCGGATGCGGGCTATGTTCCAGAACTGCTCGAAGTTGAAGGAAATAGAAATACACATCTCCTCGTGGCCGACAACCGCAACCATAATGAGGGACTGGGTGAACGGCGTCGCCGCCACAGGAACTTTCAAGTGCCCAGCCGCACTCGGCACCGACTCCACCATCACTCGCGGAACTGGAAACTGCCCCACGGGCTGGACCGTCGTGAACATTTAAAGAAAGGAACGCCTAGATGAAGACCATATACGCAATCGCAGCCTCCCTCCTCCTTGCAGTCTCCTCGGGCTGCATGAACCTCTACACCCGCTGCCCGGGTACCGACCGCGAGATCGCCTCCTGCTACCAGTCCACCGAGTGCATGCTGACCCTATCCTATGTGGTCGCCTTTCCCCAGGTGATGTCCCCGGGGGGATCCGACGAATTCTACTGGGAGAACCTGTTCACCATCCCCTGCGGGCTCGTGTGCCTGTGCGACACGGCGTGCGAGGCGGTCATGGACACGGTGATGCTTCCGGTGGACTATCCGCTGTCCAGGTACAGGAACGGGGAGAGGGAGGGGGACGGGAAATGATCCGCGGCGTTCCATACGACCATCAGCTCGAGTACATCGAGTCCACTGGCTCGCAGTGGATCGACACTGGTATAAAACCATCGCTAGATCTAGTTGCAAAAATAAAACTATGCAATCTGGCTGCTACAGGGGATGTAATATTTGGGTTTGCACCATCGCCCTGGGGAACGGCGGCAGACTCCAAGGACTGGCGGATGTTTAATGCAGGGAGCACATTGTATTTCGACATACTTGCGGGTAAAAGAATAAACGGAACATCTTTCGTAAAGGGGGTTTGGCGAGAGTTCGAGTTGGGCAACTACTATGTCAAAGACCTGAGCACAGGGCAGGTATTGATATCTGGGACAGCCGCAACAGACAGTACGCCCTATGGCAACAACACTTACACTATCACCCTAAACCGGGCACAGGGGCTGGGTACTATGTCCCTTAACAGATGGGCATATGTAAAGATTTATCGCGGTGAAACTCTTGTCCAAGACCTCATCCCCGTGAGCGTGAACGGCGTTGCCAAGATGTACGACAGGGTGACGGGGACATTCCCCAGGCACTACGGCACGTTCGTGGCCGGCCCCGTGGCGTCCACGCCTCTCATGGGGGTGCATATGTATCCTACCGCCAATCTGTGGAAATGGCCAACCCAGGCGACTACGGGCAGTGCTGCCCCGACCACTGTGTGGACGCCTATACTGGATGTCGTATATACTAGCTACGCCAATAATGGCTATATGAATAATAGGTATTACGATCCATTTGTTGCAGGACCAAATAGCATAGTGACTACCTATAGCAGCGGATATGCCGCCGTGGTGTTCAAGAGGCTGGCCGCCGGCAAATATAAGTTTAGCGCGAAAGTAAGTCTGTATTCAGGAACCGCTACAAACGCGTCTATATACGTAGTCGACTATGCCCCTAACGCCGGACAGTGGGTGCGGTCCGGCGGCGTAAGCTCAGGCTGGAAGCCTTTTGGAATTATCTCTGTTTCTTTTACCGTGGAGCCAGACCATTTGGTCGGCATAAACTTCAATCCTGGGCAAAATGGTGTATCTAACCTAATAGAAGATGCACGCTTAATCGAGGAGCCTTTAATATGACGACATACGCAAAGACAGGACTTACGCCGCTAATGGCCAGGAACGTGCCTGGCATATCCACAATCGTAGACGCCGTTGAGGCGATGACGGGGGAGACTGTGTCTGGGGTGCCGGCGGACATCGCGGCAGACATCCTCACTATTACCCGCAAGGGAGACAGGAGAGAAATTCCTCAGGATATTCCTCCTCAGTCTTCATTCGTCCCGGACGCCGGGAAAACGGCGTTTGTGGTGAAGGTGTACAACGATGGTGAAAGGGGACTTAAGTTCACCATAGGCGGACTTACAAGGAAGAGCGGATCGTCTAATGTGACAATTTGGTGGGGAGACGGGACGTCAACCACAACCACCACGACTGCAGACGGAGGCGCACAAGACACTGATCTTACCCACACGTACGCGCAGGCTGGGTGCTATATGATACAAATATCGGACGATATAACCATTTGGAGACCTCATCTATATACATCTAGCGGCTCATACTTCTTTTCGAATTGCGCATACTGGCCTCAGGGGGCCTGGTCTTACGTTGTAACGGACGGGCACAGTGCCGGCTACTGGAGCAATAAAAATATATTTAAGATCGTATATGCTCTACAGTGGGGTACATCCGTCACAAGCGCAGTATGGACGTATAATTGTTGCTTAAATCTGATAGGAACGGTGCCGGAATGGAATGAAAACATAACAGGGGCAACGTTCACATACAACATGTGCGTTGGACTATCCGGAAGCATTCCCGAATGGAACAGCAAGATAACATCCGCAGCATCAACCTATCGCTACTGTGTTGGTCTGTCTGGTACAATCCCAGATTGGGGCGCGTCGATAACTAGTGCAGATACAACATATGGTTACTGTCATGGCCTAAGCGGAAGAATTCCAGAATGGAACACCAAGATAACAAACGCTGGAAGCACATACTATTATTGCATGGGGCTTACTGGTCGAATCCCAGAGTGGAACACCAAGATAACAAACGCTGGAAGCACATACTATTTTTGCATGGGGCTTACTGGGCGCATCCCCGCGTGGAATTCTGTAACAACTAATGCGTCAACAACGTATCAGTGGTGCTGTGGTCTTACCGGGCCTGTTCCAGAGTGGACAAATGCAATAACTAACGCGACTGCCACATATAGCTACTGTTATGGTATCTCTGGTAGAGTTCCTGAGTGGGGGGCTAACATAAACAGTGCGAATGGCACATATCAAGGGTGTTCTGGCCTGTCCGGCCCCGTTCCTGCATGGAACGAAAAAATAACCACGACGCGTTTTGCATACTATCTATGCTACGGGTTGACGGGTGAGATACCCGCCTGGAACAATGTGACTACGAATGCTGAAGGGACATATCAGGGGTGCTACAGCATGACTGGCACAATTCCGGAATGGAATAGCGTGATGGTTACTGCGACAAGTACATACAGGGAGTGCTATAACCTTACCGGTGGCGTGCCGGCGTGGCCAGCCACCGTCACATCGGCAGCATCTACATATTATTCTTGCACTGGCCTCACCGGCCCAATCCCAAAATGGGGTTCTGGTATCACCAACGCCAACAACACCTACCAGTGGTGCTTCGGCCTTGACGGAGTATGGGAGACCGCTGGTGGCGGAACTCCCCCGGACTCCGAGCTTATGCCGTCCAAGATAACCTCGCACTCCAACACCGTGAACAACACCTCCAACGAGCTCCGCGCCAAGTTCCTCACGGGATGGGGCGGAACGAGGTCGAGCTGATGGACATTCCGCGCAACGCTGGGAATTGAGGTGCCTCCGACCTCTGTGGTATAATAAATCCACCCAGGAGAACATACTTATGGTAATTACAGACGAAGACATAGCGTACCTCAGCGACATTGCCCCGAAATTCAGCCCCGACAATGCCTATGTCGTCCCGGACATGGTTGTCATAGACGGCGTCCTCAAGAAATGCACGGTCCCCGGAACCGGGGCGTCGGCCACGTTTGTCAACGCCAGCGTACAGGATGTGATCAAGGCCGTGGTGGCCATGATCAAAGCCCCCGGAAACCTTGTGGCCATGCTTCTGGACCTCGCTCCGGAATACGAGGTCGGGGAAGAGTACCATGAATACGACCTTGTGATAAAGGACGGGGAGCTTCAGATATGCGTGCAGGCCGATCCTGTCATCTTTCAGCCCAGCACCGTCCAGAACGCGATAGCAAGGATAAGGCCCTCCGATGTCGTGTCCGTGAACGGAAAGACCGGCGCAGTCGTGTTGACTGGCGCGGACATTGCGGTGTCGGGAAGTGACGATACGACGATTGACGCTGCGCTCGCGGACAAGGCGTCGAAGGCGGACGCGACGCTGACGCCAATATACTCCGACACGCCGACGTTCAGCGAGTGGACGGGAACTGTCTTAGCCGCCGAAAACATTGAGGTCACGGGATTGCCATATTTTCAGCCGCAAGACGACAAACATCCTGAATCGTATGGGTGGTATCTTCCGACATCACAACAAGACTTGCATCTTAGTTTTGACATAGGTGCTACTTCGTTGTCCATCAATAATAGCATCGATGGCTGGTACTTAAACTACACCGCCACCCGCACCCGCACGGACATCATCGGCTACTCTCTTGGCACACAGACCGACAAGCCGGTTGCCCCCGCAGACCCGCTCCTCTTCGCACGGTATTATCCAGAAGGTAATGTCAAGAGCGCGGCGGAGTTCACTCAGGGCATCAAGTACGACGCCCCCAACACAACTAACCGCACGATTACGGTCAAGCCGTTCTGCAACACAGGTACTGCGGCGAATGACAATAGCAACCTTAGCGGGCGTGTCGTCATACCGCCGTTCGTGGATGAGGACGGCAACCCGTACATCTCCGACGACGGAACGAGGTTCAAGGTCGTGGGGGTGAGTGGTAATGATTCTGTCAGACTCAACACCAATCTGACCGCCATCGTCGCGCCAAATACGGTGACGATTATTAGTGACGAAGCGTTCATCGACTGCACCTCACTAACCACCGTCTCGCTCCCCGCCGCAGAAAACATCGGTTGCAGTGTGTTCAATGGCTGCACCTCACTAACCACCGTCTCGCTCCCCGTAGCGACGACCATCGAGATCGGTGCGTTCGGTTCCTGCACCCGTCTGGACTCCGTCGACTTCGGCGATACCCCTCGCCTGTCCGTGCCGTCGCTCGGCGAAGGTGCGTTCTCTGGCGTTCCGACTTCCTGCAAGCTAATCGTGCCTGACGCGCAGTACAATGCTTGGACTACCGCTTCTGGCTGGAGCAGTCTTGTTACGCAGGGCTACAAGTTCCTGAAGCACTCCGAGTGGGAGTACGCGAGGAAGTACGAACTCGCCGCCAAGCTCGACAAGATGGAGGCAATAGCCTGGTCCGACCTCAAGGCGAAGCGCGACGGCGGAACGCTCGTACCGGGTCAGCAGTACCGCATCACGGACTACGTCGCGACCACGAACGGCGACATGGAGAGCCAGAGCGCGAACCACCCTTTCGACATCATCGTGACGGCTGACGACGAGCGCACCCTCAACGAACACGCGAGGGCGGTTATTCACGACGGCGACTTGCCAGACGACATTGTGGACGGCTCTACGCGCACCAAGTATTTCGCAGGATGCGACCTCGCGACATGGGACGTCTGGTACTGCATAGACAACGACGCAGGCCGCTTTACATGGGCAGACACTACGAACGGCAAGGGCGTCGTCTACCGCCTTGTGGATGAGTTTCAGAACGACTGCCCCTACGACTTCAAGGGTATACAGTTCAAGGCATACGGAGATACGGACAACGTATGGAGGTATACCTTCGACAACGGCGCGACAAGCAACAATATCGACTTGTCAAAGTTAGGGCTTGCTAAGACGGTCTACAAGAACACGATAAGCCCATATAGTACGGGTAAATGGAGACTCAACCGTATCGTGTTTAAAGGCACGAACTGCTACAACAACACGTTCGGTGCGAACTGCTACAACAACACGTTCGGTTCGTATTGCTACTCCAACACGTTCGGCTCGAACTGCTACAACAACACGTTCGGTGAGTTCTGCGACAACAACACGTTCGGTGCGAACTGCGACAACAACACGTTCGGTTTGTATTGCTACTCCAACACGTTCGGTGCGAACTGCGACAACAACACGTTCGGTGAGAACTGCTACAACAACACGTTCGGTGCGAGCTGCGACAATAACACGTTCGGTGAGTTCTGCTACTCCAACACGTTCGGTGCGGACTGCGACAACAACACGTTCGGTGCGGACTGCTACAACAACACGTTCGGTGCGAACTGCGGCAACAACACGTTCGGTGCGAACTGCTACAACAACACGTTCGGTGCGAGCTGCGGCAACAACACGTTCGGTGCGTACTGCCGCTCCAACACGTTCGGTGAGTTCTGCGACAACAACACGTTCGGTGCGAACTGCTATGCCGGAGGCTGGTCTTACTCCATACAGCGGTACGTCGGCTCAGTGATACAATACAACAATGCCCTGCGCACCGTACAGAAGCGTTACCGCGCTTCGTTCTCGTATTCGCAGACCTACCTCGTGGGCGAGACGCTGTACTACCAGTCGAAATACTGGGAATGCACAACGGAGCACAGTGGCAGTTGGAGGGCGGAACACTTCACGGAGATACAGCTCGTCGGCGGCATACTCTCGGCGGAGGAGTATGTACCGCTCTCCTACTACCGCTATATCGAATTTGAGGACGGCGTGTCCTTTGTTGCCCTCGACTGCACGGCAAACAGAAACAATGGCGTCTACTACCAGAACGTCACGGTGTCCAAGGGCATCGTCGGCACGGAGTCCGTGCCCAAGCACATCGAGGACGCCAACTACAGCCAGACGTCCAAGACCACCTACCAGCCCGCGAATTCGCAGGTAATCAGCATCTAAGGAGAATGACCCATGGAAATCAAACTTGCAGACGGAGAGGCAATCGACGTAAGCACAGGGGGCGTGTCCCTCGGCAAACTGGACTCGGACGGGCTGACAGGCGTGAAGAAGCTGTCGGTGGCCGATGGCGGCAAGACCGTGTCGATCACCCCGACCACCGTCTACACAAAGCAGGGATCTGCGGCGGCGAAGTCGATCGACTGGCCGGCGAACCAAGGCACCCTCGCGCTGACCGCCGGGCCCAACCACGCCGGCAACCTCGCCGCGCTGGACGCGCAGGGCAACCCGACGGATGCGGGCTGGACGGCGGGCGACCTTGCACGCTATGCGCTCGTCGCCAAGTCAATCTCCAACAACGCAGTCGCCCTCGATGACCGCGCCTGCAACTACGTTGACGCACACAGCCTCGGCTCCTCCGACTCCCTCGACGTCGACTTCCCGATCCTTGTCGACGGCAAGGCCCGCGACTTCGCGCTTGCGGTGGAGTGCGGGGCAAACCCGCCGACCATATCCTACGCCGCCTTCGTCACGATAATGGCAGAGGACGCCTCTTTCCTTACCCCGGAGGAGGGCATGAACATATACTCCTTCACGGAGTTCAAGACCAACATGTTCCTCGCGGCGCGCAAGACAGTGGACACGGTCGTGGTCAACACGCCCGAGAGCGGAGACCAGCTCCTCCTCGCGATGCAGAAGCGGGGGATAGACACCACTGGGGTGAACACATTCGGACAGGCGGCAACGGCGCTCGGGGTTGACCCCGACACCGCGACGATTTCGACGGTTCTCGAAAACATATAAAAGAAAGGAAAAAACTATGGGACAGATATTGAAGACAGTTCCGTTTGCCAACCCTGTGTTGTGCGGCGTGGTAAATACCAGCGGAAACGGGTACGAATATTCACTGGAAGAGAACGACAAGATAATGTCCGCCGTCTCTGGAATTTGTAGCACACCGCTGCTTGAGTACTCCGCTTGTGGCACGGTGTGGGAGTTTCACGTCCACTGAGGAGGTACCGATGAACAGGAACTACGGCAAGGTCGATTCAGACCACAACATCATATACGCCCCGGACATGGTGGCGCACGACGGGCGCAGCTACATCAAGCCCCGCAAGGAGGACATGGCCGCCGCAGACGACGGTCCGTGGCTCCCCGTAACCGAGTCCGCCCCGTCCGAACCCCCGCCCGAGGGCTGCCACTGGAAGCACACGGGCAAGTACGACGTCGGCCCCGACGGGAATCCCGTGGCCAGGTACGTCGCCGAGGAGGACCCCTCGCCCGTCGTGTCCGACTACGACGCGGCCATGGAAGCGCACCTCGTCGCCGAGCGCAGCGCCCGCGGCTACACGACCCGCGAGCCGGACTCGTACCTCACCTCGAAGGTGCCACGCTGGGCGCAGGACGCAGAGGACTGGGTGGCCCACCGCGACGAGGTCATGGAATACGCCCTCGAACTGATAAACGCCGTGCAGTCCGGCGAGCGCGAGCCCCCGACGATGGACGAGTTCGTGGCGGGGCTGCCCAACATCGTCTGGTCGTACAACGAGGACTGACGGAGGACCGGCGATGCAGAATGCTCGGAACATAACGATGATGGTGGGCAGGCGACTTCCGTATGACGCCGAGGTGGAGTATCTGCGCGTTGATGCAGTCGGGCCGTACATCGTTATTGACGGCGTGACATACTGCAACGCCGTAGGCACATACTACGCATTTACAATTTCGAGCGGTGGCGTAGTCACGCACGACCTCATTCCAGTACGTCTCGGCAATACTGGGTATATATATGACCGCATAACCAACAAACGCTTCGGCAACGCGGGAACGGGTGACTTCGTGCTCGGGCCGGACGTCGTGCCTGTCGAGTGGCTGGACAATGGCGGCACGGCATATATCAATACCGAGTATATATTCAAGACCAAGCCCCGCGTCGTTACGAACTGCATGATAAACAATGGTATGGATAGGGATTTGTTTGGTACGAGCAGTGTAAGTGCGTCCTGTTTCATATTTGACCTCTGGTTAGGTGGGGCGATCTGGCTATATTATCGCTATGCGTCGACAACCGCAATCTATGTGTTGGCAGGAGCGAAAAAGCCGCAAGTGGGGATAAAATGCCACATAGACGCAAGTGACAAGGTTTATATTGATGACACGCTTGCGGCGACACGTACAGGAACATACGATTTTAGCCAAAACTCAACCCCTTGCCGTATTTTCGCCGCTCGAAACGTTCAGTCAGCACGCATTTACGATTTTTCAATGTGGGACGGCGACGCGCTCGTGCGGAAATACTATCCCGTCCGCGTCGGCACGGAGGGCGCGATGATGGACGTGCTCACCCGCCGCATATACCGCAACGCGGGGACGGGAGCGTTCACCTACGGCGACGACCTGCCACATCCGATATAGCGAAAGGACACGCCATGCCAGCCAAGAAAATTGACATAGAGAAGGCCAGTCACATTCGGGCATTGTGCAAACCGTGAACTGATGGTATAATTATCGGTAGCGTAGGCGCACTGCACGGCCTGCCGGCACGAACAGGAGGAACACATGACAATTGAACAACAGGCAATGCTGAAGCTCGAGATGGACGACGCCCTCGGGCTCGGAGACGCCGACACCCCGCAGGACGCGGTCGACGCGGTGGCCAACACGTAGCCCACGCATAGGTTGCAATGTGGCATAATGTCCATGTGTACAAACACAAACAAACAGAGGTCAACATGAACATAAGCAAAATGAAAATCGTATGGAAGTACATCACCGGCGGCATGGGCAAGGTTGTGGACTACCTGCTTGATATCCTCAACAATGCGCTTGCCAAGCTTGATCCCTCCAAGAAGGAGCAGATCATCGCAATCCTCAATCTCGCCAAGAGGGTCCTCTCCACGCTCAGGACGCTGCAGTTCCTCTGCCCGACTAAGTGGCAGATCGCGTACTGCGAGACGATTGAGGCGGTGGAGACTGTGATCAACGCCCTTGACGACCTTACTCTCACTCCGGAGGAGCTGGAGAAGACGATCAAGGAGTTCGACGAGGCGATCAAGGCGTGGAAGTCCGACGACGACGATACCTGCGTCGACTGCCTCCCCGCCGCTGCCTGATATGGAAGACGTCAAGGATAGCGAGAACCCGTTCGAGAGCGTTGGGCCCTCGGGCGGGTTCCTTTGTGGAGTGATAATGCTGTTGCTGATGGCCCTCATCGCATTAATGGAGATCGCTCTGAGATGAAAAGGGAAGACATAGACGCCTGCTTTGCGGTATGCTTCACCGGGTACAAGGACAGGGCTCCCCGTCTCCTCGGAGAGCTGAAGAGGGCGGGCATAGACGATGTCGACGTCATATGGAACTTTCCCACCCCATACGACAACTTCATCATGTCCCGGATACCGGTCCTGCCGGTAATCAAGAAAAAGCCAGGCTATTTCTCGGCGGGGATGGGGCAGTACAGGGCGATGAAGACCGCCTACCACAGGGGCATGGAGCGCATTTTGATCGTTGAGGACGACTGCAGGTTTCTCAAGGACGTAGACAGGGTGTGGGACACGCTGGAAAAGGCCCCGTGCGACGGCAACATACTGATGCTCGACTCCTTCAAGGTCCAGAGGTGCGGGGACACCGCGAACGGATGGGCTCCGCTGAAGGTAGGGCGGTCCACGGCATGCCTTGTGATGGACAGGAAGGCCATGGCGAGGTTTATCGAAATGCACGAATCGCCCGTGTCCGGCAAATACGCGCATCCCATGCTGCGCATATGCGACCACTGGCTGGACCAGAAGTATGCCCCGGGCCTTAAGATGTACTTTTCGGATCCGAAGCTGGCCATTCAGTGCAACACGCCTAATGCAAGCAACAGCGGACCGCAGGGCGTGAGCATATACTACAAGAACATTAACTTTGACGACTACGCCCCTTATTAACCAATAAAAAGGAAAACATGGGAAAGACATGGCGAGGACGCAACAAGAAGTCATTTAAGCATGGCGGGCATGGCGGTGCGCGCGAACGCGGGGACTACGAGGACCGGTGGGATGCCGGCGGCCGCCGCGGCAAGCACGACGCGCCAAGGCGCAATTTCAGGGTCTCAGACATAAGGGACTACGACGACGCCCCCTATGAGGGCGGACGCTGATCTGCTGATTTTGGCTGGCCGTTTTGGTAAAATGCTTCCTGGGGGTAACGTCTATGCCTCAAGGAGGTGTTCTATGTTGTATAAGGTAATGCGTTTTGCGTTCATGCTGGCGCTGTTGTTTCCGCTCACGGCCTTGGCGCCTCGCACAGGCCGCATGCAGGTGATCAGCGACGTCACTGATTTCTACGACATTCAGCTCCGGATGAAAGTCCCCGTGATAATCGACAACATGGACTCACTTGGTTCGCGCAAGTTCAAGCGGCAGCTTATTCGCGGCACACTTGCCGTACACTACTATACGAACAAAGAAGGGGATCTGGAGACGGAGTTCTCCATTCCCGCGCTGACCAACCTGAGCTACAAGATACGCGGGAACTACGTCACCTACGAGACCGCAATAAACGAGATGCCCGTATGGGTGGCGATAGGCAGCAACAAGACGGGCGTGTTCAACAGATCTTGCTTTGCCGCGGCAATTGAAGCAAACCCATCGTACAATGTCGGCGACGACGAACCCGACAACACCCTCATTCAGACCATATCCTGCTACGGGAAGCAGTTTGGATCCTTTGTTGGATATGCCGCGGGGCAACTCGGTTGCGGGTGCCGCGCCTACGGTCATGTGTCGCCGACACGCCAGCTCGGTCCACAGGGAGCTACGGAACAAGTGCGCGACATCGCTTCCTGCTTCGGCACCTTCCGCATGAAGTGGATCGGATACGAGGTGGATTGACGCCGCGGTGCGCATGCGGTAGAATTGTATTATAAAAAGCAGATGCAAAGGAGCTGAAAAATGAAGAAGATAATAATGGCCGCGATTGCGGTGCTTGTATGCGGTTGCGTACACAAGGGCGCAAAGATGACCGAGGGCACGGATCTGTCCGTGGGGATATCCGTCCCCGGGACCGACGGAATGGCGCAGGTCTCGATACTCAACTATCTGTCGGGGTTTCGGCTTGGGGTTGCAAAGGATGCAGAAATGTACGTATGGTATATGCACGCCGAGACGAACGATTACTTCGGCGTCATCCATACCAGGACGTACAAGAGGGTTGCGTCGCGCGTGATACCGGTCGCTACATACACCAACGAGGTTGCCGAGGTGTCGGCCGATGCGGTTGGCGAGCCCGAGGAGCCGGCCTGCCCCGAGGCTAAGTAGCGTTATGAAAAAAGAAGACATCGAGGGGGTATTCGCGGTCTGCTACACCGGGAACGCGGAGAGGCAATCGCGGCTTATGCGCGAGCTGGGCAGAGTGGGCTTCAACGATGTAAATGTCATATGGTCGTTTCCGTCGCCCTACAGAAAAGTTATCCTTAGAAGTATGCCTCATGAAGCCATCCTCGACCAGAAGCCGGGGTACTGGGGGTGCACCATAGCGCACTACTGTGCAGTGAAGACGGCATATCACCTCGGTATGGGACACGCTCTAATCGTGGAGGACGACTGTCGCTTCCTGAAAGACGTAGATACCATATGGAACAACCTTCTGGAGGTTCCAGGGAATGCCAACATAGTGCTGCTGGACCATCTGATGGAGGTCAATGTTCGCACATTGCATGAAACGGACAAGTTTTATATGTGCGACAAGTCATATTCCACCGGGTGCTATATCGTGGATAGAAAAGGCATGGAGCGTTATATCGCCATGTACGAGTCTCCGGTTTCCGGGAAATACAGAAAACCGAAGATGAGAGCCTGTGACCACTTTACGGACGTGCGATACATGGGGCATGACGTGAATATTTGTCGCGCGGAGCCAAGGCTTGCGATACAGTGCGACTGCGGGGGTACGACCAATACGGGCGGCTCCGTAATTCACGACTGCTATGTGAAATCAGGGCTGGACTTCGGCAGGTACCAGGAGTGGTAGCGGTCGCCAGAACTACAAATCGCAAAAAATCCCCTTCCTTCCGCTTGCATAGTTTTGGTATAATTTCCCTATGCCAAAACTAAGCGAGGAACTAAAGAAGCACCCAGGGGACACCGTATACCTGGGTACGCGCACCAG
>Ga0326511_10003408_pt1 | contig 12795 bp, 12 predicted proteins | sample 0_2496_0518_D_FD_203701 | JGI IMG/M metagenome (GOLD analysis project Ga0326511, IMG submission 203701) | Bovine rumen microbial communities from UC Davis, California, United States - 0_2496_0518 | ecosystem: Host-associated > Mammals > Digestive system > Stomach > Rumen | place: USA... | reverse complement strand
GGATGAGATTGCAAAAGAGGTCATTCAGGGTAAGTGGAGCAACGGTGACGAACGCAAGCAGAAACTTACTGCTGCCGGATATGATTACGGCAAGGTGCAGGAAAGAGTCAACGAACTGATAAAAAAAACAGTAATAAGTGTAATCAGCATATAACGACCGCAGGTATTTGTTACGATGAATTTCTTCGCAGCAGCTCCGCTATGCTACGCATAAGTTCCGCCATCCAATCGGTCTGCGCCTTCGGCTTGCCCTCTTGGGGCGTCACTTAAAATATCTGCGGAATTTATACTCTTATTCGCTTGATAAAGTGTTTATTGTATGGTAAAATTAGTAAAAAGATTGAGTGAAAGGAGTAGATGGTATGCCTAAGTATTTGATGCCTGTGGGCAATACGGACTTTAAAGAAATCAGAGAAACAGGCTTGTATTATATTGATAAGACAATGCTCATAGATCAGCTTGTAGGTCAAAGTGCAGCAAAAGTTACACTTTTCACCAGACCGCGTCGCTTTGGAAAATCATTGAATATGTCTATGCTACAGCATTTTTTTGATTGCAGAGAAGAAAGTGAATCATTATTCGAGGGTCTGGAAGTATCCAAAAACAAAGACCTGTGTAAAAAATGGATGAATAAATACCCGACTATTCTTGTTAGCTTTAAGGATGTTGATGGTGATGATTATGATAGTGCGGCTGATCAACTAAGAATTATAATATCAAAACTTTATGAGTTGCATAAATATCTAATTGGTGATGGTAATAGGCTTGAAGAATACGAAATAGAAAAGTTCAAATCGCTTTTAACTGCAACTTCTTCCGATGTAAACCTGAAAGACTCGCTTAATTTTCTGACTAAACTGTTGCATAATAAACACAATAAGCAAGTAATACTATTAATCGATGAATATGATGTGCCTATGGCAAAAGGTGATGCTAATGGCTACTATCCCAAGATAACTGGTATTATGCGCATATTGCTAAGTCAAGCTCTGAAAGACAATCCATATATCAAATTTGCTGTACTAACAGGGTGTCTTAGAATAGCGGAAGAAAGTATTTTTACTGGACTTAATAACCCCGCAATAAATACAATTGTAGAAACAGGTTATGATGAGTGTTTCGGCTTTACCAATGAGGATATGAAAAAGCTGCTTACGGACACAGGACTGATAGATAAGATGCCCGTTTTCAAAGAATGGTATGACGGATACATCTTTGGAAACAGAGAAGTATATTGTCCTTGGGATGTACTGAATTATGTTGATGCTCTGCAAACTGATCCGAATCAGCCACCGATGAATTATTGGGCTAACACAAGCGGTAACGATATTATTAAAAGATTTTTGGAGAGCAATATAGATGTAAATAAAGATTTTGAAACTTTACTGAGCGGCGGTTACATTGAGAAGAGAATCAATCCCAATATAACCTATTCCGACTTAACGGATGATGATGTGAATTTGTGGTCGGTACTGTACATGACCGGTTATCTTACGATTGTGCCGGGGTCACTGCCTAAAATGACATCAAACGATCCCAAAAAGGTAAAAGGAATGTTTCAGGAGCCTTTCAAGTTAAGGCTGCCAAACAATGAAATAAAAATGATGTTTGAAGAAACCGTAGCCGGATGGTTCAAAAACAAAATGCTAAAAGAGGACAGGACAGAACTTTTCAAAGCAATATGGAATGGTGATACAGAGACCATTACAGATGAATTGTGCGGTTTTCTTGGTGACAGTATCAGCTTTTATGATTACCACGAAATTTTCTATCACGCTTTCCTTACAGGGCTACTTTCCGGTGTGAAAGGCATCATTATCAAATCAAATAGTGAAACCGGAGCAGGCAGAGCAGATGTGGTACTGCAATATCCGCGAAAAGGTCTTGTAGCCATTTTTGAATTTAAGAGTGCGAAGAGTGAAGCTGCCATGAGTAAAAAATGTGATGAAGCATTGAAACAAATTGATACAAATAAGTATTCCTTCCCATTCAGAAAGAATACAATTTTTAAATACGGCATAGCATTCTTTGAAAAACAGTGCCTTGTTAAGAAAGGCTGACAACAAATAATAATTCAACGCTCACAGATGAGGATAATTCCTCGTTTGTGGGCATTTTTTCTGCCATAAATGTAACAATATCCTTCGCATATATTCTGTTACATTATTCGTTTACTTTACAGGAAATATGATTTAATATGTAACACACCAAACGAATGGAGGAAAATATATGCGAAAAATGACAGCAATCAGGCAGTCTGCACCAAAAAAGAAAAAACAGCGTGTAGCTGCATACTGCCGAGTTTCTACAGACAGAACTGAACAGCAGCATTCCTTTGAAATGCAGAGAATGTATTTCGAGAAAAACTATGCAAACTCGGACACATCAGAGCTTGTTGAAATCTACACTGATACTACAAGCGGAACATCGGCTTTGTACAGACCGGGCTTTCAGCGTATGATGAGTGACTGCCGTGCAGGAAAAATTGACCGTATCGTTACAAAGTCACTCAGCCGATTCGCAAGAAATACCAAGGAATGTCTGACAACCTTGCGTGAGATGAAAAAATTAGGTGTGACATTGCATTTTAAAAAGGAAGGTATCGACACTGCTAATGTATCGGATGAGATCATGATAACCATCATGGAGGGATTGGCACAGGAAGAAGCCGCTTCTATTTCAAGAAATGTTCGCTGGAGCCTTAAACGCAGAATGGCAAACGGTACACTTGGTATTGCAAGAGTTCCCTACGGCTACAAAAAAGTTGACGGAGCATTGCTGATCGAAGAAAAACAAGCTGAAGTAATAAAAAGGATATTCTCCCTCTACCTTTCGGGAACGGGTGCTAAAGCAATAGCGGTTCTGCTGAACGATGATAATATCCCGTCACCAACAGGCACGAAGTGGAACAATGTAACTGTTTTGAAAATACTCAGACAGGAAAAGTACATAGGTGATATTCGATGGCAGAAAACATATTCAATATTTATGGGCGAGAAGTGGAAAATTAATCACGGTGAACAGGAAAGCTATTATATAAGAAACTGTCTGCCGCCTATCATCAGCCGGGAGGACTTTATTGCTGCTCAGCAGCTTGCGTTTTATACAGACACAATGCTTTATATTCTTAAGCAGTACGAAGAGGAGCTGAATTTTAAGCTCTTATCTCAGGAACAGAGAAACGACGGATTCCGGTATAAATTCAATATTGCCGCCGTCCTTCGAGGTGATACAAAAAGTCAGCTCGAAAGTCTATCAATGGGCGTTTCAAATGGTGTCTACACGCCGAATGAAGCGAGAAGGAACCTTGACCTTCCGGCACTTCCGGGCGGAGACAGGATATACTTCAACGGGTCAAATATTGCTGTTGAGGATGCGGGGATCCAGTATCGGGAGCAGGAACAAGACAGCAGTGAAAAAACTCTTTTAAGGCTGACAGAAGCTATTGAAAAAGCTGTGGAATGTGGTATAATAGACCTTAGAAAAGGCGGAAACTCTGATGTTGACTATATTCAGAATCCTTCTACCGGACGCATGGAAGGAAGCAGACCGAGCGGGGGAGGTTCTTCAGGTAGTTCGGGCGGCAGTTCTTCGGGCGGGGTAGATTCGCCTAAGAAACGGTTGAAAAAGATGATTGATGATGGTGATGTTACGCTTAAAATAAATGAAATTATTCAGAATCGTCATTACAAAGGCACAAAAGAATACAATGACTTTTTGAAAAAAGGAGTTGAAAAGAGTTATTTTACAGTTTCACAATCCGAACTGCAAGACTTCTTATACAAAAATGCAACCAAAGGAAAGATTTTTATAAGTTCTGCCGGTGATGTTAAAGAACGATTCGATTTTGAGAAACCGGTTGCATTTGATACTGTATTGAAAAGAGAAACAACTTGGGCGACTGTTTCTTATTCCAAAAAAAGAACACATTTTTCGCCATATTCACCTATGCCAAAGGAGTGAAATTTATGAATTTATCACACTATTTATGGAAAAAAGTTAATATCAGGTGCAAAGACGGAAGATTTTTTTCAGAACATTATGTTGTCGCATACGATGATAGATATGATAATGTCGAACCGGATGAGGACGGCATAGGAATAGTAAAGAACAAAGACGACAATTACGGTGTTGAAATATATGAATCTGAAATTGAATCTATTGAAATAGTGACTTAATGAGGTGATACGTTGGGAACTCAGTGGCAACGAATTGAATATGATAGCCGCCTTGAATCATCAGGGCGGTTTTTCTATGCCCTGATCGGGGAATAATTGGGGAAAATCGGGGAATTTAAACGGCATTTTTGCAGATAACAAATGTAAATGAATTGTGATGATTTTTCCACTTGCGAGATTTTGTCCCCCCCACTTGCGAGATTTTGTCCCCCCACTCTGAGTAATCAGGGCGGTTTTTCTATGCCCGGAAGAAGGTGAGTGCATGACCTAAGTATAAACTCGGTCTTGTTGTTACTCATGATGGACGAGTTTTTACATATAAGGCTGGAAAAATACCATTTTCTGCTGAAAGTTTTGGAGCAAGAGTTGAAAAGTACAGAAAGTTGGAGTATAATGAATTTGATGCAATTGTAAAAACTCTGTCAGATTATACCACTAAGTATGGAATAGAATGGAGTGAAAGGACATGACCTATGAGAAAATAGATTTTCAGCATTATTATGATGGTCACTACATTGACTCGGGTTTATCGCAAGAGGAAAGAGATAAAGCAGCAGAAGAAGCTAAAAAGGAAAACCAAAAATATAAAGACTGGTCTGAGATAGACCACTAACCGCCCTCATCCGAGAGCGGTATTCTTTTACAATTTTGGAGGTGAACCAATGGCAGCAACCAGCCAAAACAAAGAAAAGTTTGAAGATTATGACGGATTTGTAGAAAAATTCAAGCCTAAGAAAACAACAGACGATTGTTATACCCCTGAAATCGTTTATAATGCTATTGCTGATTGGGTAGCGAATGAATATCATTTAAACAAAACTGATTTCTGCCGTCCGTTTTATCCGGGCGGCGATTATGAACGTTTTGATTATTCGGGCAAAATTGTTGTTGACAATCCGCCGTTTTCTATTTTGTTGCAAATAATAAAATTTTATGTCGCCAAGAAAATCAAATTCTTTTTATTTGCACCGACGCTAACACTCTGCCGATATGGCGATTATTGCACGGTGTTTCCTGTCGGGGCATCAATCACATATGAAAACGGTGCCGGAATTAATACATCGTTTGCTACAAACCTTGAACCGCACGAAATAAGAGCGAGAACACCGCCAACTTTATACGAAGCTGTGATTGAAGCTAACAAATTAAACAAACAGAAAGAAAAAAAGAGTTTACCGAAGTACAGCTATCCAATGGAGCTTGTAACAACAGCGGCAATTGATTCTTTTGCTAAATACGGGATTGATTTTGTTATACCACGGTCTGAAAGCGAGAGAGTATCGGCTTTAGATGCACAGCGACAATTTAAAAAATCGATATTTGGTTGCGGTTGGCTTGTATCGAAACGAGTAAAAGCAGAACGTGAAAAAGCAGAACGTGAAAAAGCAGAACGTGAGAAAGACTTTCGATGGGAGCTTAGCGAAAGAGAAAAAGAAGTTATTACCGCCCTGAGCAATCAAGGCGGTTTTTTTATACCGTAAACTCAGAAATGATTCTATCATTAATTTGCCGAGCTGACTGTAAAACTAATAATCAATGCTGAAAACCGCATAAAACAGCCGTTTTTTAACTTTTACTCAACTTTTACTAACTAAAAGTTGAAACTTGCTTGACTAAAATTAAAATCAAAAATCATGTATTTTGATTCTTACCGCTCTCAATAAGGGCGGTTTTTTTATGCCTTTAAACAAGCAGAACAAAAAGCAGCGAAAAATTTTAACCTAAATGGGCAAGAAGTCCCCCGCCTCTTTAGGCGGGGGAGTATGTCACTGCTGCTGAAACTATTGTTGAAAATAAGGCATTGACTTGGACCGCCGATGATACAACAACACCGAAAAAGCTTACTGCAAGCTACGGTAACGGAGATGAAGCAATCAGTATTGACATTGCTCTCGCAAATATTGGTACTACAGGTCAAACATGGAAAACAATAAGTGCGACTGCCCCAGCAACAGGCAATACTACAAACTGGAAAGATGGTAGTGCTTACTATACCTTCTACTATAATGATGATGTAGAAGAAGGTGATACGACTGCTAAACTTGTTGATAAGGTTACCCTTTCTTCCGCTACAAAGAAGGATGCATACTTAGCTTTTGACTTTGATCTTATTGTTAAGATGGATTCTGCTCAGATTACAAAGAATGAAGCTGGTCAGGAAATGACTACACCGGTAGAGAGTGGTGGACAGTTTACAGGCAGCGGTGATGCAGCTCCTGCGTATGCAACAGGACAGGAAATTGATGAAATAGTTAATATTGAATGGAATGCTGGTACTACAGCTCCGTAAACCCTAACCCCACGCACAAACCCTAACTAACCCATGCGGTGCTGTATGCTGCCAAGCGGCACACCGTGAGGACAACTGAATAAAAACAATGCCCCCGGCAGACCGTGAAAATGGACTGTCGGGGGTTGTGCTGTGTGGAAAGAAAACCGCCCACGGAACGTGTGTACTGACGTGGGCGGTGATGTTTAGTTCAGATACTGATACAAATTACAACAACTCCATATGCAAAAGCTGCAGTGCATACAGCGGAAACTGCGAATAAATCTCATCCGGATAATCCCTTTTGAAACGCTGATACTCATTCATCAAAAATTCATCTACATCTTTGTACTCTGCCATTCCTATCAGGAGGCACACGATACTTTGTGCATAGGGAGAACGTATATTTTTATAATTGGCGAGCAGTTCATCCAGATACTTTCTGTCGGCATAGAAAAATATCATCTCCGATGCTTCCAAAAAACAATCGGTCATATTACGGCAAAAACGTTCCACAATTTTGGGCAGTGCTTCTTCTTCCATGCTGAGAGCCTTGCACGTAAATTCCTCATGGAAGATCGTACCTTTGATTTTTCTCATCAGATTTATGAGTTCATCGGGAGTCTGAACCGCCTGTACAGCCGCTATTTTCTGAGCCTCAGCATCAAGTTGTTCCTGCGGCTTTAATCTGTCCGCAGCTTCGTGAAGTTTTGCTCGTGCTTCTTCCATTTCAAACATTCTGATTCTAAGATCAACCACTTGTGCAAGTGGGATGTTTTCCAGAGGATTGTCCTTAAAAAATTTTCTTGTCACTTTCATATGTTTATTTATCTCTCCTACAGCTTTTTTATTTTGATTTTACCATTATAGCAGTCAAAAGTCAATGCTGTAAAAAACTTCATTCCCCGGCAGACACGCTGTAGCAGCGAGCCTGTCGGGGGATGTGCTGTGTGTAAAGAAAAGTGCCCAAGGAGCGTGTATGCTGACGTGGGCGACATTTGCCTTTGAAAAACGGTTGCATTACCTCGTTAGTTATACTATAATAATACTGGTTCTGTATCTTAACTTGAACGGAGGTAATGAACAACGATGTTAATGACGGATTTTTTGCATAAGGTGGATAAACTGACTGTTGCAGTGTAGAATAGTATATGCAAGGCGATCAGCCTACGGAATGCGGCAGTCCCTGAGTAAACTCTTTTACAAGGGGGCGAAAGACTCTTTATGCTCCCTGAGTTTTCACGAAGGGAGGATTGGTATTATGCTTACATACGGTGAAATCATCGCTACTGTGGCGTTAATAGTATCAATAGTCCGCTTGGTGCTTGAATTTGTCAAGTACTCGGATGAACATAAAAAGAAGTAACCGCCTGACCCTGACAAAGTTAGCGGTTACTTTTAACTTATACTTTTAGGGGACTGCCGTAGTTGGCTGGTCACCTTGTTTCTGTTTATATTATAGTGCTTTTTTGCGAGTTTGTCAACAGATTTGAAAAATATATCCCCGGCAATTATATCCCCGATAGCCGCACCTTTACGGTATGGCTGCCGGGGTTGATTATTTAGTTATGGTTTGTGAATATTGAGCAGTTTTTTAATTGACATAAAGACGGAAATAGTGTAGAATAGTAGTTGCAAGGCAGATTGTCACAGCGGTAGGCGGTTGCCCCCAAAATATCTTTTGAGGGGGCTGAAACAATTTCAATTTGTGCCCCCGAAAGGGGGTTGGTTCTATGACTTATGGGGAATTTTTCCAGATGATAATTGCAACAGTTGCGGTTATTAATCTTTACATAACGATAAGAAACTCACACAAAAAGAAATAACCGTCCCTGTGCTCTTTAGGACGGTTGTTTCTTAAAACATCCAATTAGGGAGTAGCCGCTTATCGGGCAGTCTCCTTGCACTTTCATTATATAACAAACCTAATAGTTTGTCAACAGATTTGAAAAATATATCCCCCGGCACAGCCTTTCGGTCGTGTCGGGGGTTTGTGTCAGGTTTCAGTTTTTACCCTGTGCCGCACCTTTGGGGTTTGGCGGGGGTAATTATTCAGTTTTTATTTGTAGGGTTAGGGGTTAGGGATTACGGAGTAGCACTCCATGAAATTGCTGTAATCTCCTTATCAGGTTCAGTGATAGACGGAGTTACTATGGTCCAAGCAGATTCTACACCTGTTGTAGTTTCTTTATTATCAGAATCATAAGTAACCTGAATGCTATCGAGAATTGCGTTGATATCATAAGTCAAATCAACAAAGTTATTCTGATTTGCAAACGGATTCATCGTTACTGACTTGATAAGTGCCGGAGATGTCTGACCTGCTTCAAGGTCATCTTTAAGGTAGAAGTAGTCTATAAGATTTGTACCAGCAGTATTGGTATTACCTACAAATGCCCAGTTATTACTCCAATCATTTGCAAGTTCAATATAGAACTTAACTTCCTTATTATTTCCATCTGTATACGCTACTTCAATATATTTCTGATCGTCAAGATCGCTTGATTCACGGAAAGTAATATCATCGGCTGTAAGTGACGCACTACTATCCTTAGTCATTTCGGAGGGTGCTTTATCTTTGTCAGTTGATGCTTTACCTATGTAACCAAACTTATAGTTCAATTTGCTTGCAGTTGCTGTAGCATCAGCCGTAGTGGTTGTCTTAAGTTTAAGATTTGAAATTAAACTAACAACAGAACCGCCACCAGTAGCTGTTTCATTTATTGTAGCATCAACATAAACTGTTGACTTTGGATTTTTCGGATCAGTTGCATCATATTTTGTCACAAGAGCGTAATAAGTACCCTGTCCACCTGTATCACTAGCAGCAGCTTCATAATAATAACCAGAATATTCATTACTACTCGTTCCAATGTTACGACGGAAGAGATAAAGACCGGTTACTTTGGGTAAAAATTCACCACTGTCATTAAATTCTCCGAAGGTTAATCCTGGTGTGGCAATATAATCACCTGACTGAACAAACTGTTGAGAAATCGGTAATCCATTGCTTGCTGCAACTACAAGCTGACCGCCTGCCTGTAAGGTTGTAACTTCATCTGGGGTAAGTACACCAGTAGTAGTAACAGAAGGTGTGCGATTTAAAGTTACGGCATTAGAACTAGGAGTGGTTGCTCCAACTAAACTGTCATATGCAATGTATGCATGACCATTAGTATCATCTGTAAGCTTAGTAGAGTCAATGTCGTAATAGGCAATAGTAGGGCTACCTGCTGTTGCTGCCTGTTCACCATAAGTTGTAATTTCCAATTTATTTTCAAGTGCAACACGAACGAATGCATCAACATTGCCTGTATTAACAGCAGATACCGTTTTTGTAACTTCCTGACCGGGTGTCATGTCCTTCGGGGGTGTAAAATCTTCCACAAGGCTTACGCCGTAGTTAGCTGTAGCCGTCAAACGGTTGGTAACTTCATCCTGACTTGTGAACCATGCAAATGATGAACCTGCAATAATCAGTGCAGCGAGGATGCATGATGCACCAAGAACCTTGCGACGTCTTTTAGATTTGCTTGCCATAATACATTCTCCTTTTTCAATAAATTTGTTTCGTTTTAAGAAACATAGAATAAAATAAAAAAATGGTTATACGGCCGATAAATTCGGCTTATTTTACATCCGCAGAAACGTTCTCTGCGGTGGTGGGTGTTTTTTGATCCTTGTCGGAATTTTCATCCTCTTCATCGTCATCATCACCCATAAGGAAGTAGCGTTTCAGCAAATAGAAGAACACGGCTACCATAATTACAATTGGAAGAACTATGTACCATCTCAGCTGTACGAAACGTACAACATAGCCAAGCCATGGTATTCCGAAATTGACTGTACCGATGACTCTGCTGCTGTCGATAAGGAAACTATCCTCCGAGTTGTTGGCATCACCCTGTGTTTTGAAACAGGTAACACCTGTTCCCTGATAATCTACGAGCTTTTCTGTAACACGGTGAGTAAGGTATGCGTCACTGTCCTGTGAGGGATTGAAAGTTATTACATCTCCAACATTGATATTCTCCGGCCCCTTCAACTGGACAAATATCATATCTCCTACATTATAAGTGGGGGACATAGATCCTGTAAGAACAGTATAGTACCTGTACCCGAAAATTGCTTTGTCAGCCGATGTGTTGAACGAAAACAAAATTGCTCCCACGAGTATTGCCGCAGCCAGTAAATAGATAAATACCGAAAAGGCTATATCAAATATCCTTGCCCCTAACGGCATTTTCTTCTTGGCTTCTTTTATTTCCGTTTCACTTGCCTCACTGATAAGCTACCACTCCTTTCCTTTATGCCGGATCTCAGTCGGCCGTTCAGTTTGCTGTTCTTCTTCTGTGTCGTCTTCCTTGTCATAAAGCCATTTCAAAAATGAAAATGACAGAATAGCCACAATAAAAATAACGAGCATTATAATGCCGAATCGGGTTTGCAGAATAAGCACTGCATATCCGAGATAGGGGATATGCGTTTTTACCCTCCCGATAACATTATCATAGCTGACCGGAGCACTGTCCGTAACATTATTATTGTCTCCCTTGGTCTGTATGGTTTTCTTTTCAGGATCCACGCTCACAATACGGTGGGTAACAACACTTCCTCCGCTTATGTTAAAAGTGATAGTATCTCCTGAGTTCAGATCTTCAAACTTAACAGGTTCGACAATTAGTATTGTACCGATGGGGTAGGTCGGAGCCATACTTCCCGTCTGTACTGTGTAGAGCTTCACGCCTGATGCCAACGAAAAGACTGTGGTCAGAACGAGCAGAATCACTATTACAAGGAGTATCTTTGATAACAAATCTCCTGCTTTTGTGAGCAGTTTAGTAATCTTACCCAATTTTGAATTCACACCCTATAATGTTTTAGCAAATAAGCGATACGCCCTTTCCTTAATTCTAATGCAATTTGTCTTAATTGTCAATAAAAAATTTTGCTATTTTACCATTAAATTACGTTTTATGTTAGTTTTGCACAAAGAAGATTTATTAATATTGTAATAGTGCCAATATTTGAATTTTTCACTTAAAATATTTATACTTTTCAAAAATCAGAACCGCAAAAACTCCACACTCCACTCTCCAAACTCCACACTAATAATTGCTGTTTTCTGTCTGAATTTGTTCAAAGCGACATATAATGTTATATTTTGCAAAACCGTTTGTGCTTTACCTTGAAAATCCCGAAAGCTTGTCTTATAATAATTATGTTATTTTGTTAAGGAGAATATCTTATGAAACTTTTTTTTACTATTCTGATATGTAAGCTGCTGCGTTTCTTCGGTGGTCTCATAGGCAAGGGCAGCAGTCTGCCCGGACAGATAGCTCTTAAACTTTGCCCTGATATACTCAGCCGTATATCTCTCCCTGAATATATAATAGCCGTAACAGGAAGTAACGGAAAAACATCTACTGTCGAAATGATAGCACACATTCTCACCACAAACGGCTATTCTGTGGCATGGAATAAAGAAGGTTCAAATCAGATTGAGGGTGTTACTACTCTGATACTTGGTGCATCGTCACTCAAGGGTAAGGTCAAGGCAGATATAGTCCTTATAGAAAGTGACGAGCGTTTCGCACAGTATACTTTTAAATATATAACACCCACACATTATGTCATAACTAATCTCTACCGTGACCAGCTCACAAGAAACGGTCATCCCGAATGGGTATTTGAGGCTCTCTCTCACAGTATATATCCTGCTACTCAGCTTATTCTTAATGCAGATGATCCGCTTGTGTCACTTTTTGCCGAAAATATGGAAGATGTCATCTGGTTCGGTGCGGATGAACTTTCTACAGATGTAAAGCAGCTCAGATCAGTATATAATGATGGGGCATATTGTCCACGCTGCAAAAAGAGTATGAAATATTCTACATATCACTACAACCATATCGGACACTATTATTGTACCTCGTGCGGATATAAGCGTCACGATACAGATTATACCATTACTTCCGTAGACCTTGAAGCAGGTGAGGCAGTTATAAACGGTAAGGATAAAATTTCTCTTGCTCTGAAATCTTTATACAATATATATAATATCCTTGCAGCTTATACAGTAGCCTCAATAGTAGGTATAGACGGTGAAAAAATTGCTGCCGATATGAGTAACTATGTGATGAAAAATGGTCGTGTTGTTACTTTTGACATTGGTACAAATAAAGGTATGCTTCTGACCTCGAAGCACGAAAACAGTATTTCTTATGACCAGTCACTTTCTATGGCAGCAAATGATAAAAATGACTGTTGTGTTATGATAATTGTTGATGCCGTAAGCCGTAAATATTTTACAAGTGATGTTTCATGGCTTTGGGATATTGATTTTGA
>Ga0326511_10003407_pt1 | contig 12802 bp, 16 predicted proteins | sample 0_2496_0518_D_FD_203701 | JGI IMG/M metagenome (GOLD analysis project Ga0326511, IMG submission 203701) | Bovine rumen microbial communities from UC Davis, California, United States - 0_2496_0518 | ecosystem: Host-associated > Mammals > Digestive system > Stomach > Rumen | place: USA... | reverse complement strand
ACTTCTCTGTTGTAAAAACACAAGATCCAGATAATGGTCAATTCAAAACAGACGGTATTAATTATGATTTTTCTCCCCTTGAAGATAAATTACAAGCTATCTCAGATAAATTAGAAGAAAAGAAACAGAAGAAGCTAGAAGAAAAGATTGTTCAACAAAATAAAATAGTAGAAAAAGTAGAAGATGATTCTCCAGTAGAAACTTATAAGAAAGATTATAAAGAACATTATGGTGTAGATTATGTTCTAAATCCTTATGAAATAAGAAAATACAATTCTCTACCAGAAGAAGATAAATTTTTAGTTTCATATATTTTTGATTATTGTGAAGAAAAGAATTTGTTTGATGATATAGTTCCAAGATTATCATTGTTCTTTAAAGCTAAATTCAGATTCGATGATTTGAGAAAGTATTGTGAAAAAAATGGATATACAAATGAAAAAGTAGAAATTGGACACGAGGCAGTTTTCCCTGATTTAGATGGATTTGTAGAACAGGTATTTAAAGAATATTATCCAACAGGAAGTAACTATGTATTCTATAGAAGAATAGATACCATTATTTATAGAAACTTAGGTGAGGATAAAATAATTACTCCGTATTTAAGAGGATTATTAGATCACGCTTATAAAGATACATTACAATTTAGGAAGATATAATTATGTTAAAGTCAGACAAGATTGAAAAGTTCAAATGGTTAAGTGGTAAGATGGATATTAAAATTAATAAAGAATATAACACTGTAAAAATTGGTGATTATTTCTTTTCTTCTTTAGAAGATTTTAATAGATTTGTAAACAAGCTCTCAGATATTGCTGAAGAATTTATAGAAGAGGATAGTGATGAGGTTTAAAGAATTATTTGATAGAGAATTTTTAACAGAATCACACGTTAGAAAGGGTTTAAAAATTTTTTATGAGATTGATTTAAAATTAATCAAATCAAAAGAAGAAATGATTCAGCAAACTCCAGTGCAACAGCCTATTGTTCAGCAACCTGAAACACCTGCACAAGAGGTTCAAGCACCTGAAATTCCTCAACAGAAAACGCCACAGCAAGTTCCACAAGAACCAGTTCAGAATCAAACTGAAAAGCCAGATTTATCTGGACTGTTAAGTTCTGTTCAAACAGAGGAAGAAGCTTCTGAAGATAATAACATTATTATGCGCCATTTTAATGGTGAATATGATTGTAAGTCAGAACAAGCAGACAACATTCAAACGTTTGAAGACTTAATTTCTATTCTTGGAGATGTAAAAAAGAATGGTGTTAATATCTTAGATGATTTTAGTAAAGAAATTATAATTCTTTGTGCAAATCAGAATTATAACGAAATCAAAACTAAACTTGATAAGAAATCAAAAATCTTTGCAGAAGTTTATTTTGGTTATAAAAAAGATGATTCTGTTGGAGTAAGATTTAAGAAATCAGAAAACTCTGATTCTTTATCTTCTTCAATATTGATTAATGATCAAATAGTTACTCTTACTAAATTTGATATTGAAAAAGTAAATCAGAAAATTGTTGAGTATAGAAATTATGAAGCTTCTAAAGCTTGACAATTTTATTAAAGTGTGATATAATATATTTAACAGACATATTTAAAACTCGGTCTACGATTAATTTCACTCCCATTATAAATCGTAGACCATTTTTTATTGACAAAAATTTTATTATACGATATAATACAAATATGAAAACAAAAAGTTTGGAAGAATTTAAATTAGACTTAAAAGAGAAAAATTTATTAGAATATAAAATTCTTAATTATAAAAACATGTCTACTCTTTGTTCTTTTATTTGTCCAAACTGTAATTCCACTTTTCAAAAAACCCCTAAAAATTTTCTTAAGCACCAATGCAATTATTGTAAAAATATAGAACTTCATAACAGATTTAAAAAAACAAACTTCAAAGAACAAGCACAAGAAATATTTCCAGATTATGATTTTTCAAAAACTAATTATTATAACAATGAAACTAAAGTAGTAGTAATTTGTCCTAAACATGGAGAATTTGAAATAACACCTAACAACTTATTAAATAAACATGGTTGTAGAAAATGTGCCGATGAGTTAAATGCTGTAAATAAAACTTATACATTAGAAGAATTGATAAACAGAGCTAAATTAATATTTAATAATAAATACGATTACTCTTTGGCAGATAAAATTGGTATAAATTCTACAATACAAATAAAGTGTCCAGAACACGGCTTATTTCAAAAAACTTGGAATAATCATTTAAATAATAAACAAGGTTGTCCGTTTTGTAAACTAAACAGCCCAGAAAATATTATTGCAAATTATTTAATAGAAAATAATATAAAATTCAATCACCCTTATAAATATAAAGAATTAAAAGATATAGATTTACTTTCTTATGATTTTTATTTACCAGATTATAATTTACTTATAGAGTTTAATGGAGAACAACACTACCAAGCAGTTAATTGGAATGGTAAATTAACCGAAGAAGAATTAAATTCTAATTTAAAATTACAGCAAAAACATGATAAAATGAAAAAAGATTATGCAGAAAAAAATAATATAAATTTGTTAATTGTTCCTTATTGGGAAAAGAAAAATATGTTAAATATATTGGAGGATTATTTAAATGGATGAAGAAGAGAACCTAACAGAACAAGCACCAGTAGAAACTAAAAAGAAGAAAATGTATTTTGATGAAGAAAAAGTAAAAGATTTAATAGTAAACAAATACCAGCCTTTTTTAGTTTATGAAGAGAGAGACGGCAAAAGAGTTTGTATAGATAGAAGTAAAGCTGATAAAGAAGTAGAAAGAGAAATAATGGAAAATTTGCAGCTGATAGCTATGGCAATAGTGAACAAGTATCGTTATTGGAGGTTCGAACCAGTAGAAGATTTATTAGAAGAAGCAGCTAAAGCTATGTGGTATTATTTACCAAATTTTGTTCCTGGAAAAGGAAGTGTGTTTGACTTATTTTCAATTATTAGTAAGCGTCATCTTTTAAACTTTACACTAAAAAATTATAAACATAGAATAACAACTGACTTAGAAGCATCTTACGATGTATCTGCTCCGGTAGACACTAATTATAATTTAATGTTTGATAATATTGAAAGAATATTTACAGAGTTAATTAACAGACATTATGTTGGGGAAAAGAGAAAGAGATACTTAGAGTTATCTTCAATACTTATAGAGTATATAGTTAAGAACAGAAGAATTATTGGCAAGAATGATTTATTTAATGCTTTTAAAGAGTATGGATATAAAACTGTTGAATATAAAAATTTCATAGAAGATATATCAAAATATAAAAGAGAGTTTTTTGAAAGATGAGAAAAACAACTGAACAATTTATAAAAGAAGCAAAATTAATACATGGAGATAAATATGATTATAGTGAAACTGAATATAAGAATAACAAAACCAAAGTAAAAGTATTTTGTAAAAGATGCAATGAATATTTTGAACAAAGACCAGACGCTCATTTAAAATCTTATGGTCATATTTGCTATAAAAAAGAAATACTTTCAGAATTAAGAAAATGTAACACGATTGAGTTTATTAAAAAAGCTGAAAAGAAATTTCCTAATAAATATAAATATGACAAAGTAAACTATATAAATTCAACAACTAAAACTTCTTTTTTTTTGTAAAAGATGTAATGAATATTTTGAACAACAACCCGATAAATTGTTATTAGGATTTGGTTGTAATAAATGTTACTTAGAAAGAAGTATAGAAGCTAGAAAACTATCTAAAGAAGAGTTTATAAAAAGATGCAAAGAAATACATTTAAATGATTATAATTATAATTTGGTAAAATTCAATAAAAACACAGATAAGGTTCAGATTTATTGTTGTAATTGTAAAAAATATTTCTTTCAAACTATAGCTTCTCATTTGAGTGGAAGTGGTTGCCCATTTTGTAAAGAGAGCAGAGGCGAAAAAGAAATAAGATATATTTTAGAAAAGAAAAAAATAAATTTTATTCAGCATAAAACATTTGATAACTTAAAAGATGCTAGTAATTTAAATTATGATTTCTATTTACCAGATTATAATTTATTAATTGAATACAATGGAATACAGCATTATAAATTTAACAAGTATTTTTATAAAAGTTTGCATAGTTTTCATAAACAGAAGCATCACGATTGGTTAAAAAGAAAATACAGCAAAGATAATAAAATTAATCTGTTAGTTATTTCTTATAAAGAAAATATTAGTAATAAGATTAAAGATTTTATAATAAGGTAAAATTATGGATACAGAAGAATACTTAAGAAGAGTAGAAAGAATGCTAACTGGAGAATTTAAATCTACTGGTAAATTAGAAAGTGGTTTCTGGCAAAGAATTGGTAAGTTTATAGAAAGCAATTCTACCAATAGAGGAAAAATGTTTGAAGATATATTATTGAATGTAGAAAGAACAATGGTGGGTAAAAAGAAACATGGGTTTGAGCAAAATAAAATGTCAGATATGGAAAAACATATAAAAGATTGGGAGAAGGAAAATGGAAGAAATTAATTTAGATAAAATAGCTGAGTTTATGAATTCAGAACCAGTAGAGGAAATTAATCAAGAAGAAGTAGAAGATACATTGGAGTATATTGATAAGCAATTAGCAACTGTAAAGAAAAATTCAAAAGATTTAACTACTCCAGAACAAATAGAAGCGCAAGAACATTCTATAGAAGATCTTACTCAAATTGCTCTTAAACAAATGGCTAAAGTTGATAAAAATACAGATGATATTTTTGATTTGTTTTATACACCTTTGGCATTAAGACAAGATAGAAGTGATGCTTCCAAAGTAGCATTACTTGATTCGCAAAGAATTAAAGTAGAAATGATTAATGCTTTGGCTGGTTTAGCTTCTGCTAAGGCTAAATTAGAATTGGCTAAGCAAAAGACTTCTACTGGGAATACTGGAATATTCATAGATACAAAGAATGGTTCAGATGTAGGAATTTCCTTACATAACTTATGGGAAGAGGCTAAAAAAGAATGAGAAAAGTAATTGTTTTAATTTTGTTATTTTGCGGAGTAATATTTTTAGATGTAGCTTGTGTTAATAACAAACCAAGTATAACTATTACAAAAGCAAATTGGAATAGATTGATAATAGAAAGAGCAAGATAAAATTATGAGTTTCTTTTCCAATTTAATAAATAAAATCAGAGGTATTAATCAAACCACAAAAGCTCAAACTACTAATATTTATATGTTTGGAGTTATATTATCTGGAACTTATTCTAATTGGAAAAGAGATCCACATCCTACTTTTTTATGCTTAGGGTGCTATCCAAAACTAAATGGTCAAATGTATGTTCATGGAATACAATTACATTCTATTGGTAGTGGATTGAATTATTTAATAACACTATTACAGAATATGAAAAGAAATGGAGTGGTTACAAACCCATTAGCTTTTTTTAATTATTTAAAAACAAACAATCCTTCTCTTATAAGAGAAGGATATAGAACTTATAATACAAACTTTTGTAATTTTAAAATAGTAAATGCTGGAATTACTAATATACCTAATATATATCCTCCAGACGATGTAAGAGATGGATTTTTAAAATATCTTGAAAACAAGCCCAAATTTCTAAATACAAACATAGACATAAACACTCTTAAGGAAAATATTACTAGAGTAATTAACACAGTAAAAATCTGGTAAGTTAATTTTAATTAGGGGTTATTTTAATGTTAATTAACGGAAAAGAAGTAGAAGTAGATTTTAGAAGAGCTTCACAAATACAAGACTTAGTAAATAGAACAGAACAACTTCCAGATAACTCGAAAGTAGAAGTAAATAAACAGGAATTAAAAGAATTACAAGATTATACTACCAATACTTTTGAAAACTTTGATGGTTATGGTATGAACAATAATGTTCTTTTGACTGGTAAAAAAGCAAAAGAGAATAGAAAAGATTATTACAATACTTTTCAAGAAATGAGTGAATCAAATTTTATTCATAGAGGATTACAAGTAATTGCAGATGATGCTTCACAGAAGAATATAGAAGGTCATACAGCAAAAGTTTATTCTGATGATGATGAAATTAAAGAAATACTTACAGAATTGTTCTATAAAAGATTAAACATAGATAAAGAGCTTTGGTCTATTGTTTATGAAACTTGCAAATTTGGAGATAATTTCTATGAGATTATTCCTGACTCTTATAAGAATCCTACAATGGTAGCAAGAATTAGATACCTTGAACCAGAAAGAGTAAATAGAATTGAAAAGAATGGTAAACTCGCTTTTTATACTTATACAGCAGACACAACCGATCCAGAAGATATTTTGTTTAATCCACCACAGTCAGCTACTTCAGCTAAAAAAAGAGATGAAGATAAAGTAATTTATAAACTTGAGCCTTGGCAAATTATTCACTTTAGAATTATAGATAAAGATTTTTATCCATATGGTGGTTCTTTATTAAAAGCTGGAATTAAAGCTTTTAGAAGATTACAACTACTTGAAGATGGAATTACTATTTATAGATTGGCAAGAGTTCCAGAGAGAAGAGTGTTTAAAATTGATTGTGGAAACTTACCACAGTCAGAAGCAAACAGACAAGTGCAAAGAATTAAGGATAATTACAGAACTTCTCAGATTCTTGATGATAAAGGAAATATTAACAGACAAGCTTCAGCTTTGTCTTTAACACAAGATATATTTATTCCAATAAGAGAAGGAAACTCTGGAACTGAAGTAACAACTTTGCAAGGTGGTACAGCTTTAAACAATATTGATGATATTAGATATTTTAGAGATCAAGTTCTTTGGACTATGAATATTCCACCTGAATATTTAGGATTTACTTCAGATCAATCTGGTGGTTCTCAAGGTCGTGGTTCTCTTGCAATGCAAGATATTAAATTTAGTAGATTTATTGAGAGAATCCAGTATTGTATAGAAGAAGGTTTGACTAAAATAGCTGCTATTGAATTATTCTTTAAGAAAAAGAGAAAATCAGATTTAAGAAATTTTAGACTTGAATTAACTCCACCATCCAATATAAAAGAAATAATGGATTTGGAATATACTTCTAATAAAATAAATCTTATTCAGTCTATGAATACTACTGGATTGTTTCCAAGAAAGTTCATACTTCAGTATGTAATGAAAATGACCAAAAAGGAAATTGATAATCTTATGTTCTTTAAAGATTTAGAAATGCAAGCAAGTCAAGCACAAGAAAATGCTATGATAGGTGGAATGGGAGCTGGAGGAATGGAAACAATGGCAGCACCCACAACAGAGATACCAGTTCAGCCAGAACAACCAGAACAACCAGCTCAACAATCTTCAGTTAATACAGAAGATCTTGAAAAGAAAATGGTAAAATTATTTGGTAAAGATATTCTTATTGAAAATAAAGAAGATTTTGTTAAATTAATTAAAGCAGCAGATGATTATAATAAATCTCTAACTACTAAAAAAGAAGTGATAACAGAAGAAGATATAGAAGAAGAATATTCTACTGTATTAGAAGAATTCTCTAATGCTGTTACTGGTAATAAGAAAGTAATAGCTACTAATGATCAAGCTATTAGCATGATTTACGAGAATGAGCTTGGTGGATTAAATTATGACAATAAATCTTATTATGTCTATCAAACACCAAGAAAGAGAACAGGTCCAAAGACTGGAACTAATCAATATTTATATGAAGAGATAAAACATACTTTTTAAGATTTAAAGATAAATAGTGTAATTCGACAATTACACTATTTTTTTAGAATATATGGAATACGAAAAAACTATAAACAAAATTCTACAAAGATTAGAGAGAGAAATACCAATAGCTGAAAGAGGTGATTTATTAGAAACTCAAAAAACCATTTATCCTTCTACTATAATTCCTAGAGAAGATAAAAATATAATAATTGATAGTCTTGAAGTAACTCCACCGTTAGCTTGTAGTAAAGAGTGGAAAAAAATGATGATAAAAGAAAAAGCACCACTTTGTCAAATTTTTAAAGATTTATCAAGAGGTGATATTTTAAAAATTAAAAAAGTAGAGAATGGCATTTTGATTGTTGAAAATTTAAGTTTAGACAATGAATTCAGAAAAGAATTTAAAATTTGTAAATCAGATATAATAAAGAAAAATTTTTCAGTTATAAAAAGAAAAAGTTTAAATTTATTAAGAGCGTTAGAAAAAATAGAATGACAAAGTTAAAAGTATAATAATGGAGAAATATTATGGATATAAAAGAACTTAATAATACTATACTTCTTAGCAATAAAAATGTTGAAAAGCTTGCTAAGAAATTAATAAATGAATCTAGCAATGCTGTATTAATGGAAATGTTTGAAGATAAATGTATTTTAGCAGATCATAGCACTGGTCAGATTTTTGAAGCTGACTATTCTTTTGATGGTAACACATTTGTTTTTGAAAATTTTGATGAGATTACAGTAGAAAAGAAAGATAATTCATTAAGAGAGGCTATTAGTGATTATTTTGATGATAAGAATATTAGTTTAACAGAAGCTTATGAAAGTTGCAGTAGAGTTAATTCAGAAGCTTTTGAAAATTCTTTACTTGAAGCTCTTTCTTCAAAAAATAGTGAAAAAATTATTGATTATACTTCTCTTGAAGGGATTAATGAGGAATTAGAAGACTTAAAGAAAAATACAGTATTTGAAGCTTATAAAGAAAGATTAAATACAAACCCCACCACTTCTATTAAATACTTTAATTGGAAGCAACCAGTAAAGGTATCACTTATTGATGAAGATACAGATGTAATCTTAAACAAATCAATTTTTAACAAAGCAAGAAAGTTAAAGAGTGATATTGATTTTAAAAAGCAATTAGCAGAAGCAGCAGAAAATAGTATTAATGGAGATAATTCTTTGCTTGAAGAGCTAATTTATGATAATGATTCTTTGATTGCTTTAAGTGAAGCAGAATTAAGAGAGCTTGTAGGTATTTCTGTAATTGGTAATAAACAAATTATGGATCAGAGAAAGATTATTGTAGAAACAATCGAAAATATTATTTCAGAAGATCTAACTCTTAGCCAGAGAAGAGCTATTGTAGAAGCTGAAAAAACAGAAGAACCAGAAGATAAAAAGAATGATTTACCAGAAGCTTCAGAACAAGATGTAGAAGCAATTAAAAAGGCTTTAGAAAAAGCTAAAGAAAAAGCGACAGATGATAAGTTAATTACAAAGATTGATGAACTTATTTCTTCGCTTGATGAATCTATAGAAGATGGTTCTACAAACGTAGGAGTTATAAAGCAGAGTGTAGAGTTACTCTGTATGTAAAACATTCTTACAAGAAGTTATAAACGCCCAGACCCCAGACTTGTTCCTCTCAAAGTCTGGGGTTTTTTGTTAAGTTAATTGTATAATTGGAGAACTTTTATATGGATATATCAAATATATTTAAAACAGCAGAAAATAAAATGTCTATTCAAATAGCTAAAAATACAGAAATAAGAAAAATTAATCAAAGTATAGAAAATTATATTTCTAGGATTATTGATTATATAGGAGAGGAAAACAGATATATTGCAAATGGATTTACTTATGGTAGCACTCCTAATTGTTTACTTTCAGAAACAGATAAAAAAGAATTGGTAAATACTTTAATTACAAAAGTAAAAGAATTACCAGAAAAATTAAAAGCAGAATTGGATAAGTTCTTTGAAGGAATGAAATTAGACACAGAAGAAGAAAAAGAAACTCCAGAAGCAGAAGATGAATCTACTCCAAAATTAACTGTTACCAAAGAGTTGATTGCAAGACCTATATTTAATTACTAAGAGGTAAATTAATGACAATAATTCAATTATTAGAAGAAGAAAATTTACTTCTTGAAAAATCTTTAGCTGCTTTAAATAAGAAAAGGCAGAGAAGGTTAGAGAGAGAAAAAGAAGAGGAAGAAAAAAGGAAACACCCAGAGTTGACTCCAGAAATGAAGAGAAAACTTCGTGCCCATAAACATCCAGATTGGAAAGAAGATGGTAGAGTTAAATTTAAATCTGGTAGAGAAAGAACAGTAGCTGCTGTTAGAAATCTTTGTAAAGCAAAAGGAAAATCTATTTCTACTGGGCAAGCTAGAGATTATATTTACAAATGTTTTGTTCAATGGGAAAATAGAGAAAAAGATGCAAATTGGATTCTTCATCTTGAAAATGTAGTAAAAAAGAAGTTTGGATATGATCCAAGAAAATATGCTCATATTAATAAAGGTGATACAGTTGGTTTAGGTGCTCCTGGAGATCCAGAATATAAAGGTAGAGCTTATTTCTTTACTGGATTGATTAATGGGTTTGCCAATCACTTTATTAATAATGAAGATAGAACAATGAAGCCTTGGAAAGAAGCAAGAAAAAAACATAAGAAAAATGTTAAAGCAAGAAAAGCGAAGCTTAGAAAAGAAAACGAAAAGATAAAAAGTGGAGAATAAATTATGAATTTTAAAGAAGATGTAGAATTCTATCTTGGAAAGAATAGAACATTTAATTATTATGGTTTTGATATTATGAATGATGATATTACCGAAGAAGAGGAAGAGGAAGAGGAAGAGGAAGAAAACGCTTCTACTAAAACAGATGATGTTTGTCCTAAATGTGGTAAAAAAGCTTGTGAGTGCAAATGCTCTTGCGGAGAAAATAAGGCTTCAGTTCCAGCTGACTTCGGAGTTACTCCAGAAGAAATCGAAATGATTAAGTTAATTAGAAAGAATGGTCTTGGTGGTAATTTTGTAGCAGAAACTCCAGAAGAAAAAGAAATGCTAAAACTTGCTGCAAAGATTTCTAAAACAAAAGCAACTGTGGATGATAAAACTGCTGGTTATGCTCCAAGCTGTAAAACTAAAACTGTGAAAGAATCTATCTTAAATTTAAGATAGTCGCTTTGTTATATCGCCGAAAGGCGGTGGCTCTTTTTAGAGCCACTTTTTTATTGACTTTTTTTTATAAGTGTGGTATATATAACATATATGGAAATAAAAATCAACGATTTAACAGTTATAATAAAATTTGCTAATAAAATAGAAGAAAAATTAATTAAAAAGTTTGTTACTTTTAAAGACGATAGATCTGCTTTCTTCGGAGGAAAATTCCATCCAGAAGCAGTAAAAGATGTTTGTATGGGCAAAGATGTAAAAGAGTATTTTGTTTGTTTTGCTGGATTGGCAAGAGAAATAATAGTATATGCTAAACAGAATAACATTTCAATTACTAAATTTGAAGATAATAGAACTCATTTTAATTTTCAAAAAAAAGATTGGACTCATGATGAATTGAGAAAATTCTTTAATCCAAATTTTAAATATGTAGAACATCAAATTAGAAGCTTACAAGCTATGATAAAAACTAATACAGGAATATGCGTTTTACCAACTTCAGCGGGTAAATGTGTTTCTGGAAATACAAATATAATTATAAATGGAAAAGAAATAAAAATAAAAAAACTCTTTAAAAACTTTAAAGAAGAAGAAGTAAGAAAAGTTACTGAGCCATTAAAAGTTTTAACAGAAAAAGGAGAACAGGAAGTAGAATATCTTTATAAAACAAATAAAAGAGATGTAATAAGATTGGAACTAAAAAATGGATTTAAATTAACAGGAGTTCCAGAACATAGAGTTATGACAAAAAACGGTTGGAAATTCTTAAAAGATTTAACCTTGGAAGATTATGTATTATGTGAAAAAAAGAACAAGAAAAATTGGAAAGAGTTTATAACAAAGAACAGTAATCATGAATTTGAATACGTTCAAATTAAGAAATTAAAAAATAGAAACAAAAAAACAAATTGTTATGATTTACAGGTAAAAAATACACATTCTTTTATAGGGAATGGAATAGTAAATCATAATACAACAATCATGTCTGCATATATCAGATTGATAAATATGTCAACTTTAATCCTTGTAAATAAAGTAATGCTTGGAATTCAACTTAGAAATGGATTTATAAAAGATGGAATTGATTGTGGTATTTGTTCTGGAAAGGGAGTAGAAGAAGGTGTTAACATGGTTTCTACCATCCAGTCCGTTGGAAAAATTGGAAATTTAACAAGATTTAAATGCATCCTCCTTGACGAAGTACAAAATGCTTCCGCTTCCACCTTTCAAGATTTCTTAAAGCAATTTGGTTGTCCATTAAAGTTTGGTTTTTCAGCTACTCCTTGTAGAAATGGTGATTATTTAGGATATGCTAAAATAAGACAGTTTGTAGGCTCTCCTATTATTAAAGTAGAAACTAAAGAACTTCTTGATAATGGAGTAATGGCAAAACCACATATTTATTTAGTAAAAAACGAATGTAAAGAAGATGATTATTTTGATTATCAAACAGCTTACTCAAAAGAAATAGTTAATTCTGAAAGAAGAAATAGCCTTGTTAAGAATATAGTAGATAAATATGGTAGCGGAGTATTAATAGTTGTTAATATAGTAGAGCATGGAGAGATACTTCAAAAACTAATTCCTAATTCTGTTTTTATTTCTGGAGAAACTCCTATAGAAGATAGAGAGAATTATATAAAAGAGTTCGATGAAGGAAGATTACCAGTATTAATTGGTTCCACTATTATGCAGGAAGGTATTTCTATTACTCATATGCAGGCTATGGTTTTAGCTTGTGGTGGCAAAAGCAACGTCGCTATTTTACAGAAAATAGGACGTTCACTTAGATTTAAAGAAGGAGAAAAGGAGACTGTTGATTTTTTTGACATTATTGATACAGCTAAATTTTTAAGTAAACACTCTAAAATGAGAGTAAGTTTATATAAGAAAGCTGGATTTACAGATATGACTTTATTAGAT
>Ga0326511_10003406_pt1 | contig 12802 bp, 11 predicted proteins | sample 0_2496_0518_D_FD_203701 | JGI IMG/M metagenome (GOLD analysis project Ga0326511, IMG submission 203701) | Bovine rumen microbial communities from UC Davis, California, United States - 0_2496_0518 | ecosystem: Host-associated > Mammals > Digestive system > Stomach > Rumen | place: USA... | reverse complement strand
CATGACTGATGTGAGCCTGTACACCTTCGAAAATACGAATCTCCAAGTCTACCGAGTCCTCAACTACATTTACGACAACAGGATCCAACTGAGAGAATACATAGCCGTTGTTATAATAGAGGTTACCAACGGCATCGTCATCACCCTTAAGTCTGTCATTCAGATGCTTCTGGTTAAACACATCACCCTTTTTCATTCGCAGCAGTTCGCCCAGACCTTCTGTAGGATAAAGTGTATTACCCACCCATTCTATGTTACGGACGAAGTATCTCTGTCCCTCCTCAACAGTCATGTAAATATCAACATCATTGCCAGAGGGAACTACGCTGTCTGAAACCAGTATAGCGTCCATATAACCCAGTTCGGCATACTTGCTCATCAAGTTTTCTTTTGCCTCTTTATATTTAGCATCTGTAAACTTCTTGCTACGGAACAAACCTGCCAATGTACCCTTTTCGTGGATTTTCTTCAGGACACCGGGTTTAATCAGGTTACCCTTTATCTTGCCAGTCTTCAGATTCTGGTTTCCTATGATGTGGATTTTATGAATCTTCACTTTATCTTTCTTATCCACATTGACATCTAGGATTACCTTATCCGGTTGGCTTGCATCATCGCGCTGCATGATTGTTATCTCGGCATTCTTAAAACCCTTATCGTCGAAATATCTCTTGCACAACAACTTGGCGCGATCCAACATATTAGGTGTCAACTGGTTGTCCTTTATCAGCCCCAGTTTCTCCTGCAGGTCATCACGCTCGCCTTTCCTTACGCCGTTATAGTTTATCTGAGATATCCTGGGACGCTGCTGCAACTGAATATGCAAGTATACCGAATCGTTCACCAGACTGTCCACGCTGATAGCGACATTGCTAAACAGTCCGTTTCTCCAGTAACGCTTTACAGCCTTGGTAATCTCATCACCCGGTATGGTGATAGGCTGTCCCACCGTTAATCCGCTCAATCCTATCAGCAGATAGTCATCGTAGTTATTGATCCCATCCACTGTGATATTACCGATATAATAGGTACGTGGAGTGCGGGTATAGTCTATTGTCGGGTTTATCTCACGCTGCCCCACCTGTCCAAACACATCCGGCAGCAGTGCTGCTAACAATAATATAACAATGTATATTCTTTTCACAACTAAGTCTGTCTCTTTTGTTTACTTCTTTTCCTCTTCCACCTGGTCACCAGTCTTCCCAAACCTGCGCTGGCGTCTTTGGTACTCAGCAATGGCTTTATGCAAATCCTCCTCCTTGAAATCCGGCCAATATGTGTCGCAAAAATAAAACTCGCTATAGGCACACTGCCACAAAAGGTAGTTGCTTATTCTCAGCTCTCCTCCTGTTCGTATCAGCAGATCCGGATCTGTCATGAAGTTAGTCTCCAGATGGTCCGAAACATACTTTTCATCTATCTCCTCAGGTTTTATCTTTCCTGCTGCAGCATCCCTTGCCACCTGCTGCATAGCCTTTGTCAACTCCCACCGACTGCTGTAATTAAGAGCGGTTATGGCAGTCATTCTGGTATTGTTGGCTGTATTTGCCATACATTCCTCCAGACGTTGTCTGGCATGCTGGGGCAAACGTGTGATATCACCTATCAGGCGAAAACGCACATTGTTTTTCATGAATATCTCGTCCTCTAGCTTAGTGGCAATCAGGTTCATCAGCGCAGCCACCTCAGTTTCCGGACGATTCCAGTTTTCTGTCGAGAAGGTGTACATGGTCAGGTATTTTACCCCCAGGCGCGCACACTCCGATGTAATACGTGTTACCGTCTCCACGCCCTCTACATGTCCTGCCGAGCGAGGCAACCCTTTCTCTTTAGCCCATCGTCCGTTTCCGTCCATAATAATGGCAATAGACTCAGGGATATTGTTCATGTCAAGTTCTATCTTATCGCAATTCATAATTCATAATTCTCAATAATTCAACGTAAACGTCAACAAAAAGATATCGTTATCGTACGAAGTTTCAATTATTGCATTTCCTCAACTTAGGCATAATCTCATACGTCAGATACACCATTGTAAAGTTGTAGCAGTCCTTGTTCTTCAGTCCTTTGCTCTTTATTCCGTAAGGATATGCCAACTGGGTTGTCCCCTCCGGCGTAGCATCCAACCTGTCGCTTGTAGTAAAGCGCATGGTCCATTCGAAACCTATATTCAGGCGTGGTTTCAACTTATATTTTACGCCCACTCCCACGGGCAGGCACAAGGCACCGCAGGCACTTGCTCCGCCTCCCATTCCTATTGTCATGCCTATACCTGCCAGGGCATAGGGAGTAATTCTTTTCAGGTCTTTATAACCGCCTCCCAAACCGAAGCCCCAGAAATTCATTTCAAACTGAGCTCCTATGTCCAGCACGTTGCGTGAGAAGTCAACCTTAGCTGGTACACCTCCCTCTATGCTGCCGCTTAATGGGTCTACAGGAATAAAGCCGTCCATGGTTCCGCGCAGGTGTCCCATTGCGATATTCATCTTTACTGCCATTCTGGGGTTCAGGATGCGCCTGGCTGTCAGGCCGCCCATAAAACTCATATGAGCATACGGAGTACTGTTCGCATCTCCCAAATAGAAACACGTTCCTATGGCAGCTCCCAAATCCATCTTGTATTCCAGATCCTCGGCTTTCAGCCTGCCGGGAAGAAGATACAAAAGGAATAGTAGTGTTATTGCCGTTCGAAGTCCAGTCTGTTCAGTTTTCCTCGCCATACTTCACCATTGGCAACTAACCATATCACATTTTGCCCGTCAACTACACTGCAAATCGGACCGTCCATATCTTTCAAAGCCTTAGGCATGTGCCATTCCGAATCGGTACGCCACGATATACCATAGTCCTGACTCACATACAGCGCATCCATTGCTTTCCGGGTCCCTTTTCCTGCAACAGAAGCACCGCCAAAGGCCAGACACTTCTCGTCGTATTGTATCAAGTTCAGGTATTCCAGCTGAGGCAATGTGCACCTATTATCATCAGTCTGATTCATGAACATCCATGTGCCGCTACTTTCAGGGATATCATCATTCCACATCTTATTCCATACTACAAATGTCTTGTCGCTCTCCTCGGCCCTGACACCTACCATTACCAAACGATTGTTCCCGTTTTTTTGCTTCATCTGCAATGTCTTCACATTCTTCACAGGCAAATAGGCGGAACTCTCGTCCAGACTCTCAGGCTGCAAGTCCCATCCACTCTGGTCATTCTTGCTGCATCTGTACAACGAACCATCCATCAGCGTATACAGGTAATCGTCGGTAGCACCTGCCAGCACCATACCTGGATGCTGCGGGAAATTCAGATTCTGCCAGTCTTTACCGTCTGTTGTGGTATAGATGTCACCATCTGTCGTAGTGACAAAGAAAGCCTCTCCCTGCTTCACAACCGTTTCAACATCGGTTGTTGGAGGCAAGTTGGTAAGGGTTTCGCTCCACAAGCCATCTGCCGAACGTTCCACACAGGTAACAGCATCATTCTTTTTGCCGAGGACGGCTAAGCGTCCCTGTATCATGAGTGCACGCTGCTGACCCAAGCCTTGCAACAGAGGTTCGGCATCAGCAACCTTGTTCCAATAGAGCGAGTCGCCTTCCAACTGGTGAATATTTACATTCATGGTATATATTCTCGAACTCATACCGTCATTGGCAATAACCAGCAGCTCCAAGGGCCTGCGCAAATCCAGGCTGTCGTCCGGACTGTAAGGCTTCCAAATACTGTCTGAATCACATTTAACACGGTATCCCACTCTGGAACCAACGTATGAAATATCTACAATCACAGCACGCACCACCGACCCGTACAACAGGGAATCCAGGTTCTCGATTGTATTTGTACGCTGGTTTATAACCATATCGTAATTGTTTCCCGTATAAGAAGTCCTTATGACAGTATCATTGCCTAAAGAATCCAGCATATGGACTTCTCGCTTTATAGAGCCCAAGTCCACATCCATGATGTAACAATAGTCATCTGTCTTTGCCTCCTGATCGGATATACACGAACCAACCAGGAAAGGTATCGTTGCCAGCAGCAACACCAAATATTTCTTCATTCTCTTATGTGCGCACATTTAATATGGTAAACTTTAACCAAGGTGCAAAGGTATAGTTATTATTTGATATTACATCAAATTCCGCTTCGGAATTAAGTAAAATTAGGGTTTATCCGACCTAAAGTGGCTGTTTTTGCTGGTTTTTTTACATTTCGCGACTATAGTTAAGGATTTTTCTGCCATCTACAGATAGTTCCGTTTTCAGGTTCTCCTCCATTATTTTGGGGGCCGGAACACCTCTACTCAGAGCGAAAGGCGCAATCTCCACACGAGCCTCATCCCACAGACCTTCATCTATGAAATGCTGTAACAGCCGGCCTCCTCCTTCCACCATCAGCGACTGAATACCACGTTTATACAAGTCACCCAAAATCTCCCTCAAATTGCCGGTATCATAAATTACCGTCGGCACCTTGCCGTCCTTCAGATGAACAGATTCGGGCAATACCCTATGACGGTCTATGGTCACCCTCAGCGGATCAGGTCCTTCCCACAGACGGGTTGTAAGCGTGGGATTATCCATCAGAACAGTTCTGGTACCCACCATGATGGCCTGATGCACAGCGCGCAGCTGGTGGACGAGTGTCCGGGTGAAGGTTGTCGAGAACTGAACAGATTCCTCACTTTCGTCTCGCTCTGCATCCATAAAACCGTCTTCGCTCTGCGCCCACTTCAACGTTACGAAAGGACGATGTAGTTGGTGAAAGGTAAAGAACCGCCTGTTCAGTTCCATGCACTCCTTCTCCAGCACGCCCACCTCAACCTCTATTCCGGCATCGCGCAACTTCCTGATTCCCTGTCCGTTCACCTTGGAAAAGGGGTCCAGGCAGCCGACCGCCACACGGGGAATCTGCTTTTCTATTATCAAGTCGGCACACGGCGGTGTCTTTCCGTAATGCGAACAAGGTTCCAGGCTTACATAGATCGTGCTATCCTTCAGCAGGGATTCATCCCTTACGCTGCGGATGGCATTCACCTCGGCATGGGGGCCGCCACACCTTCTGTGATAACCTTCGCCTATTATCTTCCCCTCATGCACAATCACAGCCCCCACCATCGGATTGGGAGGAGCACCCATCGCACCACACTTGGCTAATTGGATGCAACGCTGCATGTATTTTAGTCCATAAGTCATAAAATGTTCAATGTTCAATGTTCAATGTTCAATGTTTTTTGTACTTTTGCAGCATGAATCCCATGCAGAGACTTTTGTCCGTCTATCCGCAACGCGAGGCTCGTGCCCTTTACATGCTGGTTATGGAAGTCGCTTTTGGCTTGACTCCCACACAAGTTTTGACAGGCAAAGATAATGAATTATCTTCAGATAAACGGGCTTTGCTGCAAAATATTATCGACAGACTTCTCAGAAAAGAACCAGTACAGTATATTCTGGGACAATCAGATTTCTGCGGGCACACATTTTACGTAGCACCAGGCGTCCTGATTCCCAGACCCGAAACCGAGGGGCTTGTCCGTCTTATCGGTCAGCAATTCCCCACACCCTGTACAATTCTCGATATTGGAACAGGCAGCGGATGTATCGCCGTTTCTCTGGCCTTGATGGGGCACAAGGTGACTGCTATGGATGTTTCTGCCGATGCTTTGAGCATCGCACGCGAGAATGCCAGAAGGCTTCAGGCTGATATTCTTTTTCTTCAGGAAGATATTTTACATCCAACACCCACTCAACAGCAATGGGATGTCATTGTCAGCAATCCCCCTTATGTCTGTCAGAAGGAAGCCGCACAGATGGACAGCAATGTATTGGATTACGAGCCGCATCTGGCCCTTTTTGTACCAGACAGCGACCCGCTTCTGTTCTATCGCGCCATTGCCCTATATGCAATCAAGCAACTAACAGCCAATGGATGCCTATACTTCGAGATCAACCAGGCATACCCTGCAGAAACCACATCATTACTGGAACAGACAGGATTCTCTAAAATCGAGGCTCACACAGATTGTTTCGATAAACCAAGATTCATTTCAGCCATTAAAGCATGAAAACATTCACCTACGAACAAGCCCTTTCTCGTGCAGCCGCCCTTTGTAGCGGAAGCGAACATTGCAGTTCAGATATACACAAGAAACTGCTCCTCTGGGGTCTTTCCCCGACTCAAGCAGAGAAAGCAATAGCCTTCCTAAAAAAAGAGAAATATATTGACAATCAGCGCTTCTGTCGCGCCTATTGCCTGGACAAGTTCCGTTACAATCATTGGGGGCACATCAAGATAAGTCAGATGCTTCGGCTTTTGGAAATGGACAGCGCCGATATCAACGAAGGCCTTGATGCCATTCCCGAGGAGGAATATCAGGAAGTCCTCCAGCACATCCTGGAGCAGAAAAACAAACAGCTCCGCGATTCCAACCCATATATTCGCAAAGGCAAGCTGGTTCGTCACGCCCTATCCAGAGGTTTCGAAACTTATCTTGTCTTAGAGGCAGCAGAAGAGCTTCTCCATAAGTCCATTTAGGAATACTGTCAACAATGTCAGGAAGGTTGTCAACCTATTCAGCAAATTGACTGTCAACCACATCAGGAAAAGAGCAGAAAACTGTCAACCGTATTCAGGAAAAGACACACAGACCCTTTTTATTGTGTTTTCTTAAGGGTGTCAAGAGACTGTTTATATAGCTTGTCGACAATGACGGCAAGGGCACCGTCGCCAGTCACGTTGCAAGCGGTACCGAAGGAGTCCATCGCTATGTAGAGAGCAATCATCAGCGCCTGAGCCTCTGGATCGAAACCAAGAATGCCGGCCATCGGCCCCAATGCTGCCATCACCGCTCCGCCAGGCACACCTGGAGCTGCTACCATACAAATGGCCAGAAGCACGATAAAATGGAGGAAGAGCGGCAGGTCGTGTGGCAGTCCGCCGATGAGACAGACGGTAAGGGCACAACAAGTAATCTTCATCATCGAACCGGAAAGATGGATGGTGGCACAGAGGGGAACGCAGAAACCGGCAATCTCATCGCTCACACCGTTCTTTATGGTCCGTCGCAGAGTGACAGGTATCGTAGCAGCACTCGACGAAGTGCCCAAAGCTGTTATATAGGCCGGCAGCATGTTCAGCAGCAACCGCAACGGATTCTTACGTGCCAGCACGCCGGCAATTATGAACTCGTATATGAGGATAACGATATGCAGCACGAAGATGATGCAGATAATCTTGGCGAACACCATGATGATATAATAAGCCTCGCCCGTATAGGTTATGCCGAGGAAGATGCCAAAGATGTATAGCGGCAGTAGCGGGATAATGGCCGTCGCGATGGTTTTCTCGATGATTACGCGGAACTCTGAACAGACTTTCTTCAACGTCGGCGAGTCGGTATAGGCGATGCCGATGCCGATCACGAACGAGCTCACCAGCGCAGCCATCACGTCGAGAATGGGCGGTATCTCCAAGAGGAAGTAAGGCTGCAACTTCTGCACACTATCCACCTTTATCGACGGCTCCGCGTCTATTAAAGCCGGAAAGATGGCCGAACCCGTAAAGAATGCCAAGATTCCAGCAAGGATCGTGTCTGCATATGCCAGTCCGACGGTCAGCAACAGCAACTTGCCTGCCGAACGGCCAATATCGGCAATGGCAGGTGTCACCAGTCCAATGATGATAAGCGGAATGAGGAACCCCAGAAACTGGCTGAACACTAAGTTGAAAGTCACAAACACGCGCACCGCGCCTTCCTGCAGTACGTTTCCCATCAACACGCCCAATACAATGGCAATCACAATGCGGGGCAATAATCCTATTTTCTTCATATCTATCGACAAAGTTACAGAAAGTTGAGAGCAGGACAAAAAGAATCCTCTTTTTTTTTGCCGAGACGAGGCAACTTTGCTATCTTTGATGGCAAAGTTACGAATAAGTGCAAGAAATACAGAAGAAAAAAGGAAAAAACGAAACGCAAAAGCATCAGTGAAGACAAAGGAGTACTCTCAGAGTTCCCATATTGCAGCAAGGCATTAGATTCAAATTCTGTACAGTAAACACGCAGTTTTGATGCTATCGCCTAGAAGGCAGACGGCACCTCAGAAATAAAAACAAACAGTTTTATTTTGTATTTCTCTCGATTTGCACTACCTTTGACTATCGCCGAAGTTACTTTCGTTCGGAAAAAGAAAAGAAAAACAAGTTTTCCTTTTGCTTTTCGCTCACTTAATCGTACCTTTGCACTCTCGAAAAGGATTTTTTATAAAATAAGGAATGAATATGAGTACATTGGAATCAATTTTTGCAGAGAAACTGCTGAATGTTAAAGCTATAAAATTGCAGCCCAGCGCACCCTTTACATGGGCAAGCGGTTGGAAGAGCCCTTTCTATTGCGATAACCGCAAGACTCTTTCTTATGCCGACCTCCGCTCTTTCGTTAAGATTGAGCTTACACGTACCATTCTGGAGAACTTCCAGGATGTTGACGCTATAGCCGGTGTTGCTACGGGTGCCATAGCACAGGGTGCTTTGGTGGCTGATGCACTGAACCTGCCTTTTGTGTATGTTCGCAGCAAGCCAAAGGACCACGGACTGGAGAACCTGATTGAGGGCGAGCTGAAGCCTGGCATGAAGGTGGTAGTTGTTGAGGACCTTATCAGTACAGGCGGTAGCAGCCTGAAGGCTGTGGAGGCTATCCGCAATAACGGCTGCGAGGTGGTTGGTATGGTAGCCAGCTATACCTACGGGTTCCCTGTTGCCGAGAAGGCTTTTGCGGATGCTAAGGTTAAGCTTATCACGCTGACTAACTACGAGGCTGTAGTGGAACAGGCTGTAAAGACGGGCTACATCACCGAGGATGAGGTGGAAGTTCTACACGAGTGGCGTAAGGATCCCGCTCATTGGAACGGATGATGATCAGTTTAGAGTTTAGAGCACTATAGACCTGATTATGGCTGAATATAAAAGCGACGTTAAGAAGATATATTACCCTGTGGAACGGGTATATGACCGATTGTCGGATCTGAACAATCTGGCTGTTATCCAACAGAATCTGGATAATCCGATGATTCGTGAGAAGATGCTGGAGCAGGCTGGCGACAAGGCTTCGCCTGAACAGTTGGACAGCGTACTGGAGAAACTGCGCGAACTGAAATTCGACAGCGACAGTGTTTCGGGCTCCTCTCCTATGGGTAACATCACGCTGCGCATCATCGAGCGTGAGGAGAACAAGACAATAAAGTTTGCCCTGGAGGGTGCTCCCATTCTGGCTAACATGTGGATTCAGTTGCTGCCTGCTACAGAACAGGAGTGCGCGATGAAGCTGACGGTAAAGGCCGACCTGAACTTCTTTATCAAACAGGTGATTGGCAACAAACTGCAACAGGGTGTGGACGGCTTGGCACAAATGCTGGCAAGCATACCGTATTGAGAGTTAGCCCCCTCCCAACCTCCCCCGAGGAGGAGGGGCTATAAATTGAGAGCTGGGGACGAGAAGGCTGAGGGTTGATGGCTGAAGTCTGAAACTCTATTAAGCTACTAAGCTATTAAGCTAATTTCGCTAACCGATTAAGCAAACGTTCAATGTAAGAAGATGGCAAAGCTTTGGGATAAAGGATTTGAGATTCAAGATAAGATAGAGAGGTTTACTATCGGGCGTGACCGCGAGATGGACCTCTACCTGGCAGAGGCTGATGTGTTGGGCTCTATGGCTCACATCACTATGCTGGAGAGCATCGGACTGCTGCAGGCCGATGAGTTGAAACAGCTTCTGGCTGAACTCAGGAACATTCACGCTGAGATTAAGAAAGGCGAGTTTGTGATTGAGGAGGGCATAGAGGACGTCCATTCTCAGGTGGAACTGATGCTGACGCGCAAGTTGGGCGACATAGGCAAGAAAATCCATTCGGGTCGTAGCAGGAACGACCAGGTATTGGTGGACCTGAAACTCTTTATCCGCCGCCAACTGAAGGACATTGCCTCTGACGTGATGGAACTCTTCAAGGAGTTGCAGGCACAGAGCGAGCGTTACAAGAATGTTCTGATGCCGGGCTACACACATCTGCAGGTGGCTATGCCCAGTAGCTTCGGCCTGTGGTTCGGAGCCTACGCCGAGAGTCTGGTGGATGATATGATGTTCCTGCAGGCCGCCTTCCGCATGACAAACCGCAACCCACTGGGTTCGGCTGCTGGATACGGTAGCAGCTTCCCCTTGAACCGCACCATGACGACAGAACTGCTTGGGTTCGACTCTATGAACTACAATGTGGTTTATGCGCAGATGGGACGCGGCAAGACGGAACGCAACGTGGCCTTTGCCCTTGCCAGCATAGCAGGTACCGTCAGCAAACTGGCCTTCGATGCCTGTATGTTCAGCAGTCAGAACTTTGCCTTTGTAAAGCTGCCCAACGACTGTACCACGGGCTCCAGCATCATGCCGCACAAGAAGAACCCCGATGTCTTTGAGCTGACACGCGCCAAGTGCAACAAGTTGCAAGGTCTGCCTCAACAGATCACCCTCATCATGAACAATCTTCCCTGCGGTTATTTCCGCGACCTGCAGATTATCAAGGAAGTGTTCCTGCCTGCCTTCGAAGAATTGCGCGACTGCTTGCAGATGACATCATACATTATTAATAAGATTAAGGTAAACGAGGATATCCTCTCGGATTCACGTTACGACCTGATCTTCTCCGTCGAAGAGGTGAACCGTCTGGTAACCGGGGGAATGCCTTTCCGCGATGCCTACAAGAAAGTGGGCATGGATATCGAAGCCGGCAAGTTCACACCATGCAAGGAAGTTCACCATACTCACGAGGGTTCAATCGGCAACCTCTGTACAGAACAGATTGCTGCCCTGATGGACAATGTCTGGAACAGCTTTAATTTTGAGAAGATGGAAAGCGCGGAGAAAGCGCTACTCAATGGTTAAGGGTTATGGGTTATAGAATAATGGTTATTGGTTATAGAAATATATTTCGTTTATTGACAGTTGGTTGTTGCCTGTTGTTCGGAGTAAGTTGCCAGAATTCAGACTACACCTATAGCAGCCTACCGGCAAAGTTTATCTTTGAGAATGCTTATCAGGCTCCTGCACTCTACACAGCTTGTAACAGCATGGGAGAGTTCTGTACCATTACCTACTCTAAGGACGGTAAGCAGTTTGTATTCAAAGGATCGACCAAAGAGCCTTCGTACGTTAATCTGACTGCCCTTGCCGGCTATACGGGCTTTCGCCTGGGACTAAGCGGACTGATAGTAGGCCTGCCCAACATTCCTGAGATCGGCAAGACAGAGAGTCAGGTGGTTTGTTTCGACCTTGCCTGCTCGAACTGCTATAACGACTACAACATCACCAAGCCGTTGATTGTGACAGAAGGAACGGCCACTTGCAACAGTTGTAAACGTACATACGACCTAAACAACACAGGCTTTGTTACCAAAGGCGATGCAGGCAAGCCACTTTTCCGTTACAGAGTCAGTTACGTTAGCAATACACTTGTGGTAAGTAACAGATAAAGGTACTTTTCTTAGCGTTTCCTGAAAATTTTTTACTTTTCACTTTTCGCTTTTTACTTTTTATTGTACCTTTGACCTATGGTCTTAGGTACTTTTGCTCGAAAAAACTCAAAATTCTTTTGGTTTTTTGCTCGCTTATTCGTACCTTTGCACCCAATTAAGGCTGCCCAGATGGTGGAATTGGTAGACACGAGGGACTTAAAATCCCTTGACCATTGCGGTCGTACGGGTTCGAGTCCCGTTCCGGGCACCAGAGAATCTCTCCAACATACAGGTCTGTTGTTGGAGAGATTTCTTTTTCAACTTGTACATTACGATAATAATGCGTATCTTTGCATCAGATTACTTAAACATTTACCTAAAAATGAAAACTTTCCTCACATTCATCCTGATGTGCCTTTCCACATCTGTTATGGCAGATACCGCCTTGAACGAAAAGTTACTAACCCGGGGATGGCGTTTCCACCGCGGTGAGGCCGTAGGTGCTGAATCGGTAACATTCAACGATGCCGACTGGCAGCAAGTGCGAGTCCCACACGACTGGGCCATAGGCGAAGAGTTTAACCGTGAAAATGACATCCAGTGTGTGATAATTAAGGAGAACGGAGAAGAAAAGCCTACATGGCATACAGGACGTTCCGGCGGACTTCCCTGGGCCGGTGTGGGTTGGTATAGAACGACATTCGACACAAAACCCGGTTCAGGAGCTACCCTACTCTTTGACGGTGCCATGAGCGAGGCTATGGTATATGTCAACGGCAAGAAAGCTATCTTCTGGCCCTGTGGGTACAACTCTTTCTTCGTTGATGTTACATCGTTACTTAATAAAGACGGCAAGGCCAACGTGTTGGCTGTCCGACTGAACAACCGCGGGCAGAGTAGCCGTTGGTACCCGGGAGCCGGACTCTACAGAAATGTACACCTCATAGAGTGGGAATCGGACATCAGGATTCCTGTCTGGGGAATGCATGTGACTACACCACATATCAAGAAGGACTATGCCACAGTAACCAACGACATTAGCATCGAGGGAGCAGACGAGCAGGAACTGACTGTCTCCATGACGCTTTCCTACAAGGGAGAGGTCGTTGCCTCAACCGCAAAAAAGCAAGTAATCCACGATGGGATACCCCTCCGCCTGAATACCACTGTTGAACATCCTCGTCTGTGGTCGCCCGAGTCTCCCGAGTTGTATCTGCTCAATGTCAAGGTGGAGAAAGACGGTAAGCTGTTGGACAGCAAGCAGCAACGGGTGGGCATCCGCTCTATCGAATACATTGCC
>Ga0326511_10003404_pt1 | contig 12803 bp, 10 predicted proteins | sample 0_2496_0518_D_FD_203701 | JGI IMG/M metagenome (GOLD analysis project Ga0326511, IMG submission 203701) | Bovine rumen microbial communities from UC Davis, California, United States - 0_2496_0518 | ecosystem: Host-associated > Mammals > Digestive system > Stomach > Rumen | place: USA... | reverse complement strand
AAAGTAGTGTAAGTTTTACCCATTTTTTTCACTTTTCTTTTAAGCGAAAACCATGTTTTTTTACCGCAAAGTGAACGGCGAAAAACGGCTTTTCGCTTAAAAAATCACGTTATTTTACCGTCTTTTTACCCTCGCGCATCCCCGATGAATAAAGGGCTTGCGCCCATTTTGCGCCGAAAATAAAGGTACACATTAAAAAGGTACCGCTTACGCTCCCCATTTAGGTAAATTTTAGGTAAAATAAACTGTACCATAAAATGTACCTAAAAAGGGGTTTGTACGCGCAATCAATACTTGCTGATAAGCAAGTTTAAGAATATGAGAATGTGAGAATATGAGCTTTATTTTTTTTCAAAAGGGGTATGGGGGAAAAAGGTTTTTTTGCCTCAAAAATTTTTTTGCTTTCTTCAGGACTTTCTAACTTTGCGTCGTTGTCGAAAAAAAGCAGCCGAATACATCATGTCACTCGTTGTCGAAAAATCCACCCGAAAGATTGCCTTCATGCAGGGCAAGCCCATCCGCAACACCTACCGCAAAGTGGCCTACCAGAATGTCAGCTTTGATATGCTGGTTGAGGAAATTGCACAGACACAGGGCATTACAAAGACAATGGCCAAGGCCGTAGTCGAAGCCTACATCAACCGCCTCATTCACTACATGGAGCTGGGGCTGGGAGTCCAGATGGGTGACTTCGGCATCTTCAAGCCCGCCATCCGCACCAAGACAACAGCCAACGTCGAGAACCTGACGACCGACCGCATCACGGCCAAGCGCATCCAGTTCCTCCCCGGTCGTGCCTTTCGCCAGATGCTCAAAAACCTGAGCATCATCACCGTGGGCGACGATGACAGCGACACCATGCCGGCATCCCCAACACCAGGCAGCGGCGGCACAACCGACACCACCGACGAAAGCGACGAGAGCGACGAAGGAGGCAGCGGCAGCACACCAGGCAGCTTTGACTAAAACTTTTCGTAAGGCTAACTATAATATCCGTTTCATAAGGCGATAAATCGCTTATTTTCAATCTTTTTTACCTTAAAAAATTGGTGCAATGTTTGCAGGACCGTCCGTTAGGATAGTCCTGTTTTTTTGCACATCGCTTCACTGCAAAACAAGTACACATGTTTTTCAAAACAAGTACACATGTTTTACCAAAACAAGTGTACTTCTTTTTGCAAAACAAGTGTGAGGGCACCTGCTCATTTCTGTGCAGATGCCCATGCTGGCTCCATCTTTCGTATGGCTTTAAGTACATCAAAATGATTCTTTCCTGTGGCCTCTGCAATCTGCACGGAGGTCATTGTTTGTCGTTGCATCATCAATTCATTCATGACATTCTTTGTTTTTGCGCGAGAGTTAATACGGTGTGAAAGTTCGACAACGAGCTGAGAATGGTGTCGTAGGCATCCCGCTCTTCATTGTCGTTGCAGATGAAGTGGAAACGTGCGAGCTGGGCAAACGATTCACCCAGAGTTTCCTTCATGTCCCTGACGGTCTCGCCGTCGAGAAAAGTGCTGATGGTTTGTTGCATAACGCTATTGTAGTTTGGCTGTTAGGGGCAAGAAAAACGGCTGCCCGTTCCCGTCGCCAAACTACAATAGACTTCACTCCGTAGAGCTATGTTTATTTTGGAACAGACAGCCGAAGCCGCTATATATATAAAAGATGTAGGGTATAAAAAATGCCCAGCACCTTTTTCTATGTTGAGCTATTGACCGAAGCTCATGCGGAATAGTGATAGCACTATTGTAGTTTGGCACTGCAAAGTTACAGCAAAGTGCCATCCCTGTAAAGCCAAACAACATGCTTTACAACATAAAAACGCAGAAGAACTTGGATTCATTCAGGTTCCGCTATGTCTAATCACGCTGCAAAGGTAATGCTTTCTTTCGCTCAAAAAGAAACAAAAACGTATGTTTAAAAACATTTTTGTATGTCCCTTTCTGTCCACGAAAAAATCGTTACTTTACACTAAAAAATAACGCTATGTACGAACACATCAGAATAATGGCCAACGGCCAGCAGATGCAGCTACCCGAAGACTTCTCGATAGACTACGAAGATGTAAACCCCCTGTTCAATGCCGACGCAGAGAGCGGTTCGCTTCCTGCCAACGTGCCCATCGACGGCAACCGCTTCCTGCTGAAGAACATCGACGACCCATCGGGCGACCTGCGCCCCATGAGCGTGGAGCATACCCCTATGCAGGTGCTCATCGACGGCATCCCCTACCGCAGCGGCGAAATGGTCATCAGCGACGGACAGGAGATAACCGACAACTTCGACTTCAGTATCAACAGCTACGTGCGCCGGCTGGACGACCTCATTGGTGACCTGGAGTGTTGGGATGTGCCGATAAAAGACCGCATTCAGATAGGTGAATGCCTCGGCGATGCAGTTTCCACCATTTCTGTTACAGGTACAACGCGAATACTCTACGAAGAGACCACACAGCTTGTGTATATTAGAGACAATATCCCTGTGTCTCAAAGAACCACCAAGTGGACCGAGACGGGAATCTGGACAGACTACACCTTGCCTCCAGACTACACACAAAACGCCATGGTGGATTCACAAGGCACTGTTCCCGTTGTGTTTCCGCTCATCGGCACATCTGTCCCAGTGGAGTTCCAGGAGGCAGACAGTGCACACATGAACACCACCAAGGGCGAAGATGGCCGTCCCGTCGTGGCACAGAGCTTCATCAACACCAACCGTGAATATAATCCACTGGATTCGTTCTACTGCAACGCACGCATTTGCTATCCCAATCATGTGCTCGACCTGGACGGAAAGACCTCCGATGTCATCGATACCGAACAGCCCTACTATGTGCTGGAGGCTGAACGCCCCGGCAGCGGCATCTGCTTCTATGTGCTTTACTTTCTGGACTGCCTGTTTCACCACCTCGGTCTTACCTACAGCAACGAGAACCTGATGACCGTGGAAGACATGAAGCGGCTTGTATTCTTCACCACGTCCTGCTCCTTTGATACGGAGCGTAAATATCCCTCCAGCACTTACGACCTGAACAATGTCAACGAAATTAACCGCTGGCTCACAGAGCGCGACGATAAGCGAAATATCCGCACCTCGAAAATCACAAGCGCAAAACCTCGCTTCGGCCAATGGGTAAAGATGGATTCCATCACCATCCGTCCGAACCGTGCTGGCGAAAGCATGGCTGAATACGAAATACCTTACGACCTGAACTACAATGGCGGCTACAAAGAGGATTGTGTGGAGCGATACTGGGACACCACCACCAATAAGCCTGCCTCACGGCTGAAGGCGGGCGTGGTGAAGGTGGGCGACATGGTGCCTGTCTATGGCCAGTATTTTGTGCGTGATGATAAGAGCAGTATGTCCACAGCGATTGATGGCAACCTACAGAAACTTGTGACGGGCATTGAGGTAGCTCCGTCCGGAGGCTACGGAGACATCAAGGCCAACATTATGAAGATGTATGCCAACAGCAAGAACTTCCCGCAGACCAGCGTCACCTCTATCATCGATTCCTTGTGGGCAAGTTTCGGCATTCGCTTTGTCCTCGACTACGAAAGGCGAACCGTAGTGCCGCATTTCATCCGCGACATCTTCCGCAGCCAGCTCCAGCCACGCCACGTTAACTGCAAGGTGCTCAGCATTACTCCCGTGGTGGAGAAGAAGACAGGCGTGCAGATGCGCTATTCAGCCGAAAGCGATAGCAAAGACCAGCAGAAGAACGTGCGCGACGGTGTGCGCGACTATGATACCATCTACAATTATCTGATGTCGGCATCGCCCATCGACGCGACCAAGACTTATGCCGAGATAACCCAGACCAAGAATCCAGGCAACACCACTTGCTACATAGACAAGCTGACGGGCAATGCCTACCGATGGAAGGCCAATAAGGAGGCTACTAAGATTTCCGAACTGGGACTTTCGCTTCTTGAGGTGGCCTCCTACAAGGGTATCAGCGTTGGTGATTGCAGCGAGGCAAACAAGGATTATGTTGAGCAAATCACTTCCTCTTTCGAGCCTGTCATCTTTACCGATGTAAACTACAGGAACATGAATCAGAAGTCGGTGCTTTCGGCTTTTGTCGATGAATACATGCTGAATCCCGATGATTCGTTCAAGATTACATATGGCCTCGGTGGGGCTTATCTGGAGTACCCTGTTGAGCTGACCATCTACACCAACGAGGCTTACGATGCGTCGGGTGCAGGAGAAGGCGAATCACCCCTTCAGACATACGACTGGGGCACAAGCATTGCCGTCATGCGGGGTGGGGGAACCGATGCCACGTTGATTTACTACGATTACAATTACGACGGATTTAAAAACAGCAAGTGGAAGCAGGTAAGCGGGTCGTATGCCGTCACGTCCGATTCTATTGATGCTTACCAGTACGACTACGACTACAACGGTGACATTGAGGGTGACGGCGGTGGCGAAAGGTTTTCTCTGAAGATAACAGCCTACAAGCACGATGAAGAGGGCAATCCGCTGCGCGACGAGGACGGAAACATCCTCTGTGACGATGACATCTGGGATTCGCAGGGCAATCTTATCACCAAGATCCGCTCCCGTGGTCTCTACGACACCTTTATGTCGGAGTACGCCCACTTCCTGCTGCACCGTAAGAAGTACGCCGTCCGTCTGCTGTGTGAGGCAGCGGAGCTGATGGACATTCCTAACCACTGGGAAGACCGCTACGAGGTGGGCCCGCTCGTCGGCTGGATCAACAAGCTCAAGTCGCACATCACCAACATGGCCGGACTGGAAGAGGTGGAACTGGAAATGTACTGCCTGTGACGCATCGGCCTTTGCGCGTTCACTTGTACATGTCGTCCTTTGAGTTGCTGTACTTGCCCATGTCGAGCTGCACTTTCACCTTTCCCACACCCCAGAAGTTATACCCCATCAGCTCGCAATAGACCGTATGGCGTTCCTCTGTCTGGGCGTGGGCCGGCATTATGGAAAGCATCAGTAGGATTAACAGAATGATTTTTTTCATGTTTAATTATTATTTACAGCACTCTGTGCTTGCTCCAGCTGTCCGTAGTCAAAGGTGTCGCGCTCTTCCTCGTATTCCATGTAGTTTTTGTAGATGTGGATGGCGTTGAAGAAATCGTGTTCCTCGTCGTAGTGGTAATGCCAGCCGTAGCCTACATAGGTGAACATCTTGCCCACCTTCCTGGCATATTCGCGTGCCAGGTAGCCGATGTGGTAGCCGTCCTGCGAGAGCACCTTTACGGCGTTCTCGTCGTAGGGGTTGCTGTGTTCGTGCAGGAGCAGCACCTTCTCTCCGTCCTTCAGCCTCTTGTAGCGCATGTACGCTTCGTCACCCCGGTACTGGATGCCCACGAACTGCACGGTGCTGTGCCGCTTTGGCGGTCGCCGGGCATAGTTCTGGAGTGTGCAGATGTAGTCTGGCTCTGCCTCGCGTCTTGCCCAGAGGCGAAACACCTCTTCGGTCAGGGCGATGATGCTGTCCTCCGTGACTGCGTGCAGCACCATCTTTTCGCCCAGCACTTCGTTCTCTACCCGCACAGCTATGTTTCTCATTTCGTCGTTTATGTAGTCGGCACTCACTACCTTGTTGTGTGGGGAACTTATTTTGATTTTCAGTTTTGTGGGTTCGTCCGGGTCAAAGCCCATGTCGCGCAAACGTTCTTTCAAACGCATGTTCAGCTCGTCCATCCTCTTCCGTTCTTCTTCTTTCTGCCTCTCTCGCCTTTCCTCTTCTTTTTTTCTGCTTATCACCTCTTCTTCGGCACTTATTCCTTTCTCATATATCCAGTAAAGAAATATGTGTCCGAAGCATATCACAACCCATGCAGCTATAAAAATCTCTGGTCTTTGAAATTCTCCGTCCCGCAGGCAGAGGATGACAGCGGCGGTTATAACTGTCAGAAGCCACGCCCAAGCCAACCTTCGTGCAGACTTGTATTTGAGTAACAGACTGTACGGATTATAGAAAAAGAGAAAAATGAATAATGCAACGGTTTCCATAGCATGTTTATACATATTAGACAAAGGTATACATTTATATATTATACGGGAAGCGATTTTGTGTGTTCTACAACATAATAGACAAAAAGATGTTGTAAAGCATAAAAAAGACGAAAGAAAAGCAAAATAAAATCTGTACTTTTGCACAAGTTTTTAAACGGAATAATGTATGGAAATAAAAAAGGTGATTAAAAGACACGGTTACACACAGAGAGATGTGGCCGAAAAGATAGGTGTGTCAGCATCCTCTCTGAACAATTGCATCCGTCTTCAGAGTATTTCGCCCAAGGTCTTGCACAAGATCGCAGATGCCATTGGTGCTGACTATTCCGAGTTCTTTGAAGACGAGGCACCCATGCGTGAGCAGCTCCGGGTAGAACGCGAACAGCTGGAGTTGAAGCGGCTACGGCTACAACACAAGATGAGCAAGTCGCCCGACATGATTTCTGTCTCTGCTTTGGGTAATACGATTGAAGGTAGCGTTATCACTCTTGGCGGACGCAGATATAAGCAGCTGTTTATTCCGCTGGATGAGTAGTGTTACAAGGCATTGTGAGAATATAAATTAAAGATTTAACAAAACCTTGTAAAATTACTAATTTCATATAAATAATAATGGAGGTAATAAAGATAATTAAAAGACATGGGTTTACGCAGAAAGAAGTGGCTGAGAAGATGGGAATAAGGCAAAACACCCTATCCGAACTCATCAACATGCGGCACAGCAAACCTACCCCCAAGACCCTCCGTAAGATTGCAGAGATTATAGGCGCAGACTATTCAGAGTTTTTTGAGGACGAGGTGCCCATGCGTGACCAGCTGCGGGTGGAACGCGAACAACTGGAGTTGAAGCGGTTGCGCCTACAGCACAAGATAAGCAAGTTGCCCGACATGGTTCCCGTTGCAGCCCTGGACAAGGCGATAGACGGCGGTACCGTCACGCTGGACGGACGCAGGTATAGGCAGATGTTTATACCGCTGGATGAATAAATGTTTGCGTTTTTTATAAAATCAAAGGTTTAACAAAATCGCATAACTACCACAAGCATAAGACTATATGGTTTTCGGTTTTGTGTTTGTCTTATTTATACTTTGTTTAAATAAAAGCCGATTTTTTGTCGGCATTGTTTTTGTAAACACTTAAAATACAACTAATAACAGCGTTTAGTTAAAGTTTTGCTTTCGTTTTGTGTCGCTAACTATTTGAAAGTTAGCGATACATTCGTTTTATATCCTCCAATCACGCGAAGAAGAGCCGCCGCCACACTGCTAAGCCTGCCCTGCAACGGGCTGATAATCAATGCGTGGAAATATGCTTGCAGTGCAGTTGGCTAAAAATCATATAGTTACTGCCAGTCGTCACCCCTGATGCAGTGTGGTCGCTGCTGTGATACTGTGCGGATGCTGCTGTGATACTGTCAGGCGTCGCCCCCGGTGCAGTGTGGTCGCTGCTGTGATACTGTCAGGCGTCGCCCCCGGTGCAGTGTGGTCGCTGCTGTGATACTGTCAGGCATCGCCCCCGGTGCAGTGTGGTCGCTGCTGTGATACTGTCAGGCGTCGCCCCTGGTGCAGTGTGGTCGCTGCTGTGATATTGTCAGGCATCGCCCCCAGTGCAGTGTGGAGTCTCGACGATAAAGTACGCTATGTGCAGGAATATCTATACATGCGCGAGGAAATCGCTGAAAAACAGCCGTTTTGTAAAGTCGAGATTGCAAAACGGTCCTAAAATGCGAAAACGGCCAGCATACATGAAACTTTTTTATGTCTTTAGACATAACGGCATGACAAAGCGAAAAACACGAAAAAAAAAGCGGGAAAAGTTTTTTGCGGAAAAGAAAAGCCCGTAACTTTGCCGACGAAAAAATCAATTATAAATCATTTATCCCCCGCCTGAGGACATCAGGCCCCCACAGTTATGAAAAAGAATAATGCTAAAAATCAGTCAGTTGAGAACAAAAGCACAAATGTGCAAGTGAACAACACCGCCGCCGCCGATCGTCGCCGCCAACAGCTGGCCGCAGCTCGTGCCCGTAAAGCCGAGCTGAAGAAGCAGCGCGAGGCCGAGGCCGCAGCCCTGGAAGAGGAGCGTAAGCGCGCCGCCGCAGCTCTGGAAGCCGAAGAGCGTGCAGCAGCAAGCACCGCCGCCGCCAACCTTAAGCAGGATAAGCGTGCCCAGAACAAGGCTGCCTCCGACGACCTGAAGCGCCTGGAATCGTCCCCGCTCTATTGCCTGCACTATCTCAACAAGCTGGCCCGCAAGGGCGCAGGGGTTGACGGTATCAGCACGGCCAACCTCGCCAAGACCGCCGCAGCCATCGACGACCTGACACCCACAGCCAGCGGGCGCACTGGCTTTAGCTACGATGTACTCCCCGTTGATTGGTCGGGCCGTGTGTGTCGTCTCGTTGCATACATCCCAGAGGATGGTGACGAGGTGCACGACATCACCGCCGGTGGCTATCTCGTCGCTCAGACCGTTACTACTCGTCGATACCAGGGCGTCGAGCTCATCACACGTTACGCCGGCCAATACCTGATGGTCCCCGTAACTGTCAGCCCGCGCACCATCCTCCAGGCTGTCAATAGCTGGACGGATGCCTACACCGCCGCCGCCGCCGACCTTTTGACTACCAACATTAAGGCATACCAGGCCAAATGTGAGGCAGAGAGGGCCACACGTGTAGCTGCCAAGGCCGCAGCCAATGCCGCACGCAAAGAGGCTGAGATTGCCGCAGCCATGCGCGACACGGCTATTGCATACGAGGATGCCACCGCCGCCACCGTCGCCGCCCTGGAGACAGAGACCGCCGCCGGCATCATCATCCCCGTTGCCGCCCTGGAGACCGCTGCCGCCGCCGCCGCCGCCGCCGGCATCATCCCCACAGCCGAGACCACAGCCCCACAACCCCGCCGCGCATGGTGGCGCAACATTGCTGCAGCCCTGTTTTAAGCAGGGCCGCAGGGGTGCCAGCCCCGGCCATCAGGCCAAAGCCCGTTAAGCTGGCAGCGTTCCACCCCCGCGCAGGGGGGGTGGAGGTCGGGAACACCGAACGCCGGAAACGCCCGTTGCACTGTCTGTGTTATGACAGCCGCGCCGCCCAGCATCAAGCCCGTATTAAGGCCGCAGGGTAACGCCGAGCGCGTAAGGAGGGAGGCCCCGCCGCTCTTTGCATGATGAGACAACACCACCCCCGCCAGGGAGTGGAAGGGATGCCGGAAAACGAGAGGGGGAGACGTGCGGCGTGCTCTGTGTTACGAGCACGACGAGACCTACGCCAGACCGCCCAGGGACGCAGCACCCCGCCACCGCTTCGGGTGGTCAGACCGCCGCCGAAAGGGTTTTACAGGCCCGCGCGCCCAATCTTACAACCTGATTGATTGAGATGCGCACGCGAGGCCAGCCCCGCCGCTCCGGTCATTGCAACGACGATGGCAGCAGTTGCCACGCCGTCCGTGTTAAGACGGCCAGCGACCGCCGCCGTTGGTGTCTGACTGTATTACGTCAGCACCGCCGCCGCCGCCGTTGTTGCACCACCACCGCCGCCACCGATGCCCCCGGCCTATGTCGGAGGCACTGACAGCACGACACCCTTTGCAGGATGTCAGCACGTCGCAGCCGTCCACTACTCATGTAAGCGCATGTTTATGACAGCACAAAGTATGCGCTTTTGGCAACATAGAGGGCTGACGGATGCCCCGACGGAAAAGGAACGGTGTTATATAGGCAAGCAATTTAGCGCAAAGCGAATAACAGTACCTTTGCGCCCAGAACCGCCGTGTATGGTCCAGGATGGAAGCCCTGGATAGGTATGCACTAAAAGCATGAAGAATCAGTTTGCAGGAGGCGTATGTATGCGCCAGTTGCACCCATACACGGCAGGGCCGCATGGTTGGAGTATGTATTGGAGGGTGGAGTATGTACTTTCGGGTTCGATTCCCGTCGGCTCCCTATTGCACAACGGAGTATGCCCAGCCGCATAAGTGGGCACAGAGTATCAATTTAACAACGGAGTATGCCCAGCCGCATAAGTGGGCACATAGTATGCGTATGAATGCAAAAGAAATCGTGGCCCTGGCCTTGTTGCTGGGCGTGTCTGTGAGTGACTTAGAGGCTGGCTTTGCTGCCTTCAGTATGGACTTTGAGAACGAGTTAAACGTTAAAATGGAGGAATCAGTATGAGAAATTTTGAACTGATGATTGTTGGCCTGATGGCCGCTGTCAATGTGGCATGCCTGATGGCTTGTTTTGCTTGTATCATCATCATCATCGTGAAGTAGTATGGAAAAGATTATGCAAGTATGGAGTCGCCCGTGCATAGACCTGGGCGAGGGTGATGTGTTCACAGTGGGCAACGTAGTATGCGCTGCCCTGGGAGTTATTGTTCTGCTGCTGGTGCTGGGCGAGGCTCATGCGTTGGAGCAGATGGTTTTTTTAAATTTTTAAATGGAGTATGCAACATCTTATTGTAGTCGCTCTGTGCGTGGCCATCTGTGTGTGGTGCGTGTATGTGGAGCGTAAAAGATTGGCGTAGTAGTATGCGCCGGCGGCATGGTGCTTTGCCGGGGTTCGATTCCCTGGCCGCCACACACTATAGTGGGCGTATGTATGCGCCGAAACTGCGACATCGAGGCATAGAGATTATTCGGAGACACGCAGTATAATATCAGTAAGCGAAGCAATCCGGGCAGCGGCAACGATAGTCGCAAGCGTCAGGCCTGAAGACGATGGGAAAAGTATGGCCGTCTGGAAGTACGACAACTGTACCGAATCTGTGGCGATAAACAGGCGTGTAGGCACCATGAATCTGCCCGCAGTGCATGCGGCGTGATGTATGCAGAATCAACCTTTTTTTTATTTATTATAGACCGGAAACAGCCCTGCCTGAGTGGGCTTTTTGTTATGGCTACAACAACAGCTAAGAACAGTGTGAACAACAATCGCGTAAACAACCAGTATGCAGCAGTGGCAGAGTATGCCCAGGAGGTATTTGCGAAGTATGTAGTATGTGCAGAAGGATACGGAATGCCGATGACGGCAAAGGACGTGGTAAAGTGGATGGGCAAGAGCTTCGTGCGCATCGACACGGACAAGGCTGGCGCAAAGGAACAGCGCACCATTGAGGGCGACGGGTATAAAGTATGCGTATGTCCCGAAACTGTTTTCTCTACGCTTGTGCAGCTGGAGAAGCTGCTGAAGGTGAAGACGGCCAGCCGTGCCGTGTTCTTGCACGAGTATGAGGCAGCTGAAGAGGATGTGCTGGGAGTATGCACTTTGCCGGAAGACACGAAGACGCTGGTGAAGTGTGCGGCGTGTAGGTATGACCTGCGTCTGCAGATGACAGGCGTTTACCTGGACTTCGTAGCTGAAAAGGCCGTGGCCTGCGATGGGCACGTGCTTCAGGTTGTGCCGCTGGCAGTGAGTATGCGCCCGGAGGGTTATGACGGCGTGATTGTGCCTGCTGACTTTGCGGCACGCCATGCGGGAAAAGAACTGAAGGTATGCAAGGACCCCAGCCGAAAGACCGATGACAAGAAGTATAACGACGAGGCTGTGTATGCTCTCTGTGGCAAAGAGCGTGTGCGCCTGATTGAGGGGCGTTACCCGAACTGGAAGAGCGTCGTGCCGAAGTATGAGGACTGGCAGTATATCAGTCTGGGCAAGGCGTGGCCGCAGTTTCGCACGGCACTTACGACCCTGAAGGATGTATGTGCCGACGGACTGGTGAAACTGTATGCCGAGCAGGGCGAAACCGTGCTGCACCTGAAGGCCGAGGACAAGGATTCGGGCAACGTGATGGAGCGGGAAGTGCAGTTTGATGCGCCCATGCCGTATGCGTTCTGCATCGGAATGAACGGGGCACATGCTTCCCTTATAAAGGACGCAGACTGTCTGGGCATGGAAGACAGCAGCCGAGCTATGATGTTCGGATGCGAGGATGGTTTTACGCTGGTAATGCCGATGCTGAATGTGGATGAAGATGCCCCGATGTGGAGAATACAGAAGCCCACAGAGGCACAGCCGTTGGAGGCTCTGATTAACGGCGTGTGGGAGCGCGTGGAAGCCCTGACGATGAGCGGGAAGCGTATGCTGGTGCGCCGCGAGAACGGCCAGCGTGCTATCGTGAAGCTGGAGGACCTGCGGGGCAACATCGTGGAGAACCATGATACAGAGAGCACGGAGAAGACAGAGGACACAAAGCCAGTATGCGCCCAGCCGGAACAGCCAGAAATGCCGGAAACTCCAGCCCAGCCGGAACAGCCAGAAACGACGGCCCAGCCGGAATCAACCGCCCAGCCGGAAGCAGAGGATGACCGTGTATTCGTCGCAGAGTACAGCGAGAAGGCCGTTATCTTGACGGGCAATACCAAGGCATTTCGCAAGGAGCTGAAGAAGTATGCCTTCTGGCACCGTAACCGTCAGGGCTGGGTGCTCTCTAAGAAGCGTTGGGTGTGGGCACAGGAGCTTCTGGGTGATAAGCTCTGCACTGTGGGCACAGAGAGCACAGAGAAGACGGAGGACACAGGGGCTGTAAAGGTCGTAGAAGTAGTAGAGCCAGTATGTGCACAGCCGGAACAGCCAGAAATACCGGAAACTCCAGTCCAGCCGGAACCGCTCACGCCCATGATGAAGCAGTTCCGCGACCTGAAGGCAAAGTATCCTGACGCTTTGTTTTTGTTCCGCTGCGGCGACTTTTATGAGGCGTATGAGGAGGACGCTGAGGCGTGCGCCGACATCTTGGGTATAACCCTGACCAAGCAGGGTAGTATGCGCATGGCAGGCTTCCCATATCATGCGC
>Ga0326511_10003403_pt1 | contig 12805 bp, 20 predicted proteins | sample 0_2496_0518_D_FD_203701 | JGI IMG/M metagenome (GOLD analysis project Ga0326511, IMG submission 203701) | Bovine rumen microbial communities from UC Davis, California, United States - 0_2496_0518 | ecosystem: Host-associated > Mammals > Digestive system > Stomach > Rumen | place: USA... | reverse complement strand
CCATAGGTGCGGAGGAAAATGGTAGGGCGGCCTGCGTGATAGGCTTCGCCATCAATGGACCTGAAGATGTTGATGATTTTGAGTTTGGACATTTTTATCCTTTCCGGTTAAGATATGAAAAATATACGGAAATAAAGGCGCCCTTGTGAGGCGCCTTCAAATGATTGGATTCCGGGATCGGCAGGCTTCGAACCTACACTCCCCGCCGCTCGCAGCCTTGCGGCTACCGTTGGCGATTAACCAACTATCTTTCGTCCCTTGACGGGGTCGCTACCAGTTAGATCACGCCCCCGGAATCCTAAAGAAATGCCCCCGCCCGGACTTCCACCTTTATGTCCGGTCTTTGGCAACGCTAGCTCTTGCGGGGCGAATCGGGCATACCGTGATCAGCGGCAACCCCTCGCGGGGACAAACCGATTAGGTTTGGGAAAGGAGGTCCGTGATGCGGCGGGTGATCACATCCTTGGCGGCAGCGAGGGACGCGATGTATTCCTTCAAGAACTCGCTGTGGGACTTGTCCTGTTCCTTTTCAAGGTCTTCCTTCTTGTTGTTGATCATGTCAAACAAGATGTCGCGCTCCTTGGCGAGCTTCACGATCTTTTCGCTCGGCGTGTCAACGTGGTCCTTGGTTGCTTCGCCAAGGATGCGGCCGAGAATGTCCGGGACACACTTGGCGCGTTCGCGCATACGTTCGCGGGCAGCGATCGGGCGCTTGTCTTCTTCTTCCGGCATAACCGGACGCTGGGATTCATCGATAGGGGTGTTGGCGTTCTTGTTAGATTCACTCATTGATTTACCTCTTTGATTTTGGATTTGTTATTACGGCCGGCTGGTCTCGAGCCAGCGTCAAAGCCGCCCCAATATGGAAGTGGGAACGGGACCCGCTCGCATTGCTTCCATTCAATGCCGGGCTACCTTACCACTAGGCTACGGCCGCATTAGATTATACGGAGCTGGTTCCCACAACTTCGCGCTTTTCGCGACCGATTGTGCGCTTACGCAGCCACATCAATGCTTCCTCGAGCTTGGTGATGGCCATAGCGTTTTCACGGCAGGAGAACGGGCTGTCCTGAAAACCCTGAAGGCGGCGAATCACCATCACGATGGCATCTTCATTGTTGATGCCATTGACGCCCTTTTCCTTGATCGGACCTTCTTGGAAGTGGATCCTCGCGAGCAAGTCCGTTTCCGGGTTGAATTCTGTATTTGCATCCAGCTTGCGGGTCACTTCAAAAGTGCTCGGAGCATAGGTCTGCGGATTGGATTCTTCGAACACCTGCGTGTAATTGGAGGTGAGCAGGTCGTGTTTCGTTTCTACCATAGGGACTTTCATGTTGATTCCTCTTGTTGTTTGATAGTGAAAATTTCAGCAGGCTCTTCGGGGACGGGAACGGAGTAGTGGCCTACCTGCTTAAAGTCGCCGCACGGCGGGCGCTGTTGGTCTATAATAATTTCAATGTGGTTGTTTTCATCCACCGAAATCGTAAAAACCAGGTCCTTGCGCTTGTCCTTGTCAAAGTGGACAATCACTTTGAGCCCTCCTTTTTGTAGCGGGAGTAGCCATAATCGGTATACCCAAAGAAAAAGCCAAGAATATGAAGATTCACATCCAGGCAGTTGTCCTTCCCTTTCACAGCGCCATTTGTCCCGCATCGAAAGTGAAAGAGATGCTGCGGATAAAAGTTGATAGAAACAACGCGCCTGCCAAACCACCATTCGAAAATAGTAAACCAGCCGCTGTGTTTTTCGAGCAATTGATTGCCACCGTGAAACTGCATATTCAATCCTTTTAAGTTATCGCGTGCGCCGGAGTCGAACCGGTAGCCTCGGGGCGGGAACATCCTACTACAAGCTTCGGATTCTTTTACCGACCCTACTACAGCGTCGATCTAATTGCAATAGACCAACCACTTATGCCCAAGACCGCGTTCGGACACTTTCTCGTTTGCAACCGAGGCGTGTCCTATTGGGCCACACGCTGAATTTTATTTACGGGAAAGCGGATGCCCTTTCGGATAAATATCAAAAGGCTCCTCCTCCAGCGGCCACGTGCTTGCCCTACTGAAAAGCATAAGGCCCATTCCATATATGAATGTGAATGCCAGCACGGGAAATGCCGCAAGGAGCAACCCCGCATTGATTAAAAAGTCTTTAACCTTTTGCATCCCCGGGGTCCTTTTTGAATTCCGCCTGAAGAAGCGTTACCTGCTCCTGCAATTTGGAATTGCAAATCTCCAGTCCGCGGTTTGCGTCCTTCAAGCGCCGATTTTCGTCTTCCGCAATCGCCAGCTTCTTGAACACCTCCGTCCCCGTATAGCGTTCAAACCAACGGTTGGATTCGGCTTTCCACTTATCGCGATCCTGCTTGGTCTTTTCCAGCTCGGCGTCAAGCGCCTTAATTTGAGCTTTCAAATACAGAATGCGCGGGTGATTTTCACACGGCTCCATATCGGCAAGGCTCTTGTCTTGTATACTTACGTCGATAGGCATTTAGCCCTCCACGGGAAGCAGGCGGGAGACCCCGCCTTCAATACCAATGCGGAACCGCTTGGCGCCTTCAATCGGGGCGCCTGCCACATCCGCAACCATAATGATTTGAACGTGGCTTTGAACGGACAGCAGGTTAAGCAATTCGCCAAGGCGATCACGCGCCTCGCCACGGATGAACTTGAAAGGCTCGTCAAGGAAAAGGACCGGGCGCTTCTTGGAAAGGAGCAGGCAGCAGGTGCGGAGTGCAAAAGAAATCACATCCACCACGCCGCCACCGGCAGCATCAAGAGCGGACACCTTTTCGCCGTTACGATCGAGCCACATATCCAGTTCCGCCTGATTGCGCCGGGAAGAAAATTCCATACAGAATTTATAGGCGCCGGGGAATACAATGTCAAGCGCCGACTGGACACAGGTGGAGAAGAACGCGGTGATGTTTGCCTGCAATTCATTCGCGATCGTTTGGACCGTGAGAACCGCCTGCGTGATATCATTCGCGCGTTGTTCCAGTTTGGCGATCTGCGCCTTGGACGCGGCAACGGCATTTTCAAGTGCCTCGCGCTGCCCTTCGGCCTTCGCCAATTTCAATTGTGCTTCAGCAAGTTTCATATTCAAATATACGGTTAAAGGGACAAGTTAGAGCGGCTTGCCGCACACCGGGCAGGCCTTGCCTTTGAGAAAATCATTGGCGCGATACAGTTCGGTGCGGGACTCCGCGATCTTGGTATTCAGGGTGGTAACCTCATCAATTGCGGCCACATCATTCGTTGCCGCCTCGATTTGCTTGGCAACGGCGGCGCCATCCTTGATAAGGGTTTCCAGCCTCGGCATCATATTTATCGCCGGGAACAGGTCATTGCAAATTGCCTTGTCCTTTGTAAGGCTATCGTCCAGCAAGGCAAGTTCGGCTTCCAATGCGGGGATGTTGATTTTTGCCAGTTCGTCAATGTGGGCGGTTGCCTCGGCGACAATGCGCGTGCCTTCGGCCGCCTTCCACTTCAGGTCGCTTGCTTCCTCAACATTCTTCAAGGCGGCAAGATCGGCTTCCAGTGCTGCGGTATTGATTTGGCTTAAAGCAATGATCTTGTCGTCCGCAGTGCTTGCCACGGCCTTGCTTTCAATGAGCCGGGCGGTGAGCGCATCGGCTTCATCCACCTGCTTCAACATTGCGACTTCGCTTTCCAGCTTTTCGGTATCCGGGCAGGAGGAGATCAGCTTGGTCACCTTCTTCTCAAGAGCCTTGGCAGCCTTCAATTCGGCGGACACTTCGTTCAAGGCATCAAGTTCGGACAACTTGGCGAGATCGGCTTCCAGCTCGGTGCACTTGGCATCAACGCCGGACAATTCTTCAACCTTCTCCTTGGCGCCTGCCACCCAATCATATTGGGACAAGGCTGCTTCGGCATCGGCGAGGCGCTTGTTCTCATCCTTGAGCGAATTGGTATTGTCGTGGGCCTTGCCTTTGAGCGCCTTTTGGTAGGTGTCAATTTCTTCAAGCCCGATCAATTCATTGACGTAGCGGGCGGCATCGCCCGGCGTGGAGGACAGCAGGAACGGCGGGTCCATTTGACGCTGAATGTTCACGCTGCCGATATTGATTGCGTTTTCAATGTCCGGCGGAACTGTGCCTTTCAGCGCCTCATAGGTCAGCGGGTCCTTGCCTGCCACAAACTTTGTGTAGCCGTTTACGGTTGCATTGCGGGAGCGCGTGATATTGTCGATGGAAACGCTTACTTCATCCTTCAACTTCCCCTTCTTGTCTTTCGCCCAATTAGAGGCGAAGGCAACGCCATCCGGCTTGTTTGTCAAGCACCACAGCATTGCACGAAGAACGGCGGACTTTCCGGAATCGCTCACGCCTTCCAACGAGTTAACCGTTGGCGACAATTCAAGGACGGTGTCCTTGTGCGACTGGAAATTATGGATGGTTACGCGATGCATTACTTACCTGCGAAAAGAGTATCGAGTTCTGCTTCGATTTGGGTGCGCTTGGCGTTGGCGGCATCCAGCTCGGCGGACTTGTCGGTGCGGATCTTGATGAGCGCCTGCACATCATCGGTGCCGAATTTTTCTTTGAGACCGCCAAGGATTGTGGCACGCTTGTTTTCCATAATGCCGATGTCAACCTTGAGTTGGTCACGTTTCTGTATTGCGGTTTGAATATCCATTATAGGACTCCTTTTTATAAATTATACGGACTTGTCCACTACGCGGCGATCGTGGACTCCTTGACTTCTTCGAGCACCTTGCGCACGCCCTCCGGCAGGGTGGGCAGCACATCGTTGAGTGCCTCGGTGAATGATTTCATTGTGATTGCGCCTGCCGAGAGCGATGCCACAAACCTTTCCTTCATATCCGCCAGCGCGTGTTCGTGCTCGAGATATGTGGTTTCAATCTTGCCGTGAATAGGCAGGTTAACCGCCTCAACCGAAAGATCGAAGGTGTCAAAGATATAGACTTGCGGCTGATAATCCTTCATGTCCGCATCGCCGATATTCAGGCATCCCGGCGTAATGACGCGGCGGCCATCGGGGGCGGTGTAAATGTTCCCGTGGTGATAGTCACCGGTAAGAATGACGCTAGCGGCCGGGCAAGCATCCAGCAATTCTTGGGCAAGCACGCCAATCCCCGGAATCGGGCGGGATGCGTCATCCGGGAAAGTAAGCTGGTGCGTAATCCACGTGTGCATTCCGTTTGCCTTCATATAGTCGCTCAAGGCGCCATATTCAGGTTCCTTGCCGAACGGGTAGGCAACGACGCCGGTATTCGGATCGGTGCCAAGCATCGGGAATTTGTGAAGAACTGTTCCAATGCTGGAGCGCTCCAGCAAATCAAAACTGTGGTAGGGCAGGTCGTGGTTGCCACAAAGCGTGTAGACATCGCAAGGCGCCCGCTCAAATTCGGTCAGGACAAGGTTAACCGCCTCGGTTGCGACGCGGCTGGTGTCAAACAGGTCCCCGAGAATCCAAACGGCTTCAACACGCTGCTCGCGGGCAATTTGCCACACGGCCTCGATGTCCTTGCGCTGGGATTCCATCCAATCTTCGTCGGCACGGCACCGGGGGCGGGTGCCACTGATGTGCCAATCTGCGGTAATGAGAACTTTCATAGGACTATAATATACGGAGGTTAGGCAGCGACCTTGCAGCGGGTAAGGACCGTTTGCTTTTCGCCGCGATATTCATTGTGTTCCTTGATCGTGCCGGAAACCGTGATAACGTCGCCGACCTCGTGGCCGATGGACTTGCCGGTCTTCCACACGATCTTGTTGTGGCGGTCATCCTCGAAGGTGTAAACCGAGGTGTAGCCAAAGCAGGACTCAAAGCCGCTGACACGTGCGAGGCGGAGCGTCATATTGACCTTGTCGCCAACGGCGCCAACGAAATTGCTTTCGAACTTCGGGCAGGGCGGGAAGCTGTAAGTGTGGTTCTTGACCGCCGTGCGGGCGCCTTTTTCCTTCCAGCGGAGTTCGCAGCGCTCGTAATCGGCTTCCAGCAATTCATCCCACTTCACGGGGACAACCAAATACTTCGGGGTGTCCGGCAGGGCGGCGTGTTCGATCACGGAGCGGGAGGCATCGCAAAGCAGGCCGGAGCAGCCTTTTTCATACTTGCAGCCAGCGATCTTCGTGAGCCATTCGAAATCGGCGCCATAGAAGGTATGGCCCTCGGTGTCGGTGACAACGCCGATCATTTCGCCGTAGCCCATCTTTTCAAGGGCGCCTTCAACAGTCCAGGCGGCACGGCGGCGTTCTTCGCGGCGCTCGGCGAGGTCAGCCTTGTGCTGGAGATATTCCTCGGTGTAGACCTTTTCGGTGCGCTCGCAGCGGCCGGATCCGCCGCATTCAAAACAAACGCCGCCTTCGACGTGGGCGTATTCCGGGCGATAGCCGGTTCCACGGCAGGCGTAGCAGGGGTAAACCACATTGTAGTATGCGGTGCCGTTCTTGTCCGTGCGGATGAGTGTGCGAGTTTCCATATGTCCTTTCCTTGGTTCAGGCACTACCTGTGCCCTTATGCCTTAAATATACATCCATATTTTGAAAAAGACACCCGTTTTCTGAAAATTTTAGAAGATTTCCGCTTTTGCGCAAAAACAGCGTTTTAAGGCGGTTTTCGTGGCGCCCCGTGTAATTAGGCGCCTCTTTATATTTATCGCCTTAAAAGCGCTATTTGGCAAATTTATTTTGAGATTTTTCGGCGTGGCGGAGTTTTTGGGCTACGGCAGGCGTAGGCGGGAACCTAATTGGGCGCAATCCCTTCAATTCATAGACCTGCCCGCAATTACGGCACCAGTAAAATTTAGAGCCGTCATAGCTGGCGCCGACGAACTTGCGTTCGCAAGAATCAGGGCAATCGCATTTCCCCTTGAGGACCTTGTCGGGTGCCCATTTGGCCAAGTCCGAGCCCTTTTTCCATTCCTCGTCGCTAATCATTTCTTGCGCCCCTTGCTTTTCTTGCCACGGCAATCTTCCAAGAACATTTCTTCCGTCGGGATCAGCCAATAGTCCTTCTTGTGGCGGGGATTGTCCTCGTCAAAGTAACGCACAACAAAATTGTGCTCGTCGTAAGGGAGCTGTGCACGCAAGTCCGGGACCTTTGTGTCGCCAAGCATCTTGTTGCAAAAATCAAAATCAAGATGAGTGGTGTAATCGTGCGCCTGACGGCAAACATAGCCGTTGCCTTTCGCCAGCCATTCAACGAGCTGGAGAGGTGTCATACGCCGCGGGCGGCACTTCATACAATAGTCTCCATCTTCACGATCCGCCTGATTGAAGGTCTTCGGATCGGTTGTCTTTTCTCCGCAATTGTCGCAAACCCAAATGTTTTTGTTTACGAGTTTCATACTATGCCTCCGAAATTTTGAGAATGTCCTTAATCATCAGCGAGGACCAGTAAGTATCCTGCCAGCCCCATTCGTAGTCGGAAATATCATTGGACCAATTCCCTTCCTTTCCGGGCGCATTGGAAGCGAAGCCGGAATTCATGCACCAGTCGCTTTGACACTTGAGTTTGAGCTTTTCGAAGTTTTCTTCCGAATACGGATAGACCTCGACGCGGTCCTCGGTGTGGCGATCGTGGTGGCGGTAGATGATAATCTTTCCGCTGTGCACCGCATCCAAGGCCTTTTTGAGCTTGGAGATTTCGGCGTTGGCATCGTCCAGCTGCGCTTCGAGCGGGATGTCGGCGCAGTGTTCATAGAAGGCGCCAGTAGTGGTCAAGGCGAATACGCCGGCATCAAGGCGCACGCGGGCGGAAACGGTATCCACCTTCGGGGAGTCGTTCTTGCCCTTTCCGCGTTCACCCCACACAAGCATTTTGCGGGGAACATCAAACGCGCCGATAGCGGTGGTTTCTTTGACTTTGTAACCTCTGTAATCCATTTTGATAATCTCCTTTACCAAACCTTGTGAATGTTGCCGCCGTGTGCGATCGCATAATCCTTCACCCAGCGGTTTGCGTATACGGGCGTGTAAAAGTCCCTGCCAATACGGACGAGGGTGATGCCGTCTCCGACGGAACCATCGGCTTTGACGGGATGGACCTTAATTGCTTTCGCGTTGATATAGCCGCCGCCATAACGGGAATTATCGCCGATTGAGGTTGCGACGCATTCCACGCCCAGCTTGGCGAGGTCCTTGCAAAATTTCTTTGCGTTCTGCGCGACCACGCGCTCACGGCTGTTCCAGCGACGGCCGGTGGAAATTGTCCGCAGGGTATCGATTTTTTTGGCGGGAACCACCTTCAACCCGCCAAGGGCGACGCCACATCCGATATCTACCGGGAACGTCACCACAAGAAACGCGGCAGCGCTCTTGATTGCCTTGGTTTGAGTGGCATTTGCATAGAGCCTAATCATAATGTCTTTCCTTGGTTCCGGGACTACCCGCCCCGTATACCCCAAATATACATCCAGGATTTGAAAAAGACACCCCTTTTTTTGTGAAAATTCCGAAAATTATGGATTTTGCGCAAAAACAGCGATTTAAGGCGCAAAAATAAAAAGGCAGGTATTTGCCTGCCTTAATAATTTGAAGCGGTTATAGGCGCCTTTACGCCCATTTAATCGCCCGTTTAATCGCTCATTTAATGACTCCTAGCGCTTTTTGCCACGGGAAGCCTTTTGAACCAGCTCGGCGCTGACAAAGGTGCGGTCCTTAATGTTTTCAGGGCAGCGCTGTGCGAGAGAACTCTTCGGATCATCAATGAAGGCGACCACCGCATTGCGAAGATCGTCAATGTTGTCAAAGCCTTCATCCTCATAGCAGGCAACCATTTCGTCCGGGTCCTGCAAGGCATCGATATCCCACATTGCCATCCAAAATGCTTCGCCTTCCGTTTTAGCATCCTTGAACGGGACCTCGTAGGTTGTTTCATTGTAATGCTCGTCCGGATCTTCGTAGGTCACGATCCAATACTTGTCGGCGGCTTCGTTCTTTTCAACCAGGTGAATTTTCGGCATAATAGCTCCAGGGTTAAGGTTCCGATTAAATTCCTCTTAAATATACATCATTTTCGCTGAACAACCCAATAGGTGATGACCCCTTACTCCTTTACAAGGCGAACGGTGAAACGGGCATCGCTGATGTGATAATCAAAATAAATTTTGCTGCTTATTTGAATGAAATACGGACGGGTCGCCATATACAAATCAGCGCACAAAAAGATAGCGGCAAATTCACGGCAATACTGGCGGGCATACATGCCAAACGGAAGGGCGCCAAACCCAAACTTATCGGACCCGCCTTCTCCGTCCGGCCACCCGCTGGTCGCCTTGAGCGCATTCGCTGCCGCCTCGCCTTCCCCGTGCGGCCATACGGCCTCTCCTTCACCGGCGGCACTTACAAGTGCTATAAGATCATCATAGGTAGGGACACGCCAGCCTTTAAGTTTTTCCGCAATGCGCAGCGCAGCTGGGCGGGTGTAATAGACCTGCCCATTACGAGCACGGACAATTCCGCCTTCGCGGTCGTTTACGTTCAAATTTTCCGCCATCCAGGTTTTCCCGCCGATAGTGACGGTTTTCGGATTAAATGCTGCGGGGTCAAAATCTTCGTTCGCACGGATAAGTTTGATTTTAGGCATAGATACCTCGGGTAAAAGTTCCTCTTAAATATACATTCTTCCGTGTTAAACAACCCAATAGGTATAACGGGCGCCGCGAACCGTGTAAACCGCTTCCTTTGCAACAATCAGGCGCTTATCGTCCGTCAATGCGGACACCACCATACTGCCGACCGGAATGTCCTGATCGATCACGGAGAACATTTGCTTGCGCGACCACAAGGCGGCAAGATCGTTATAGTTCTTCACAAGATTGCGCATAGCGCCAGCCGACTTCGTAATCGGGCGCCCACCTTCAATAACAGTGTTCGGCGCCGTATGGCCGCCGTAAATAGTGGTTTCAGTATCGGACAAGGTGAAACCAACCGACACCGCCCTGCTATATGTTGCCTGAAAGCCTGCCATCACCTCGATCGGGTCCTGCTTGTAAAGTTGATTCAAGAACAAAACCTTCAAGTTGGGGAAGTCCACGAAAGCAGGTGTGGCGCCTAGATTCGCCAGCATCAAAACCATCTCGGCGTCGGAACGCGTGAAATTCAGCAAGGACATTTCCGTGGTCAAGCCATCGGTCGCCAGCTCGAACCCGTAATTCGCAATCATATCCTTGATGGGGGTGTCCGTAAAACTAATCGGGTGGATCTCATCAAATGCAGGGCAAGCGGAATCGACGGCGCCGACATTGTAAAGCAAATTGCCGGTGCCATCAATCGAAACATCCATACCGGAGAGGACACCTTCAAACGTCTTATCGCCAGCCGCCAAGGTCACGCTATCTACGGTTGAGAAGGTATCGGTCTTGCAGGTAAAACGATAAAACGGATATTCGGACAAGGCCTCGCGGACCATAAAATTGTCCGGCGGTTCCGTTGCTATGGATATATTGATATTCATATTTTAAAGTCCTCATCCATTGCCACAAACTCGCGATTCAGCGTCAGCGGGTCGGGGCGCGGGATAACGCGGCCGCGAACCAACATCCACGGGGAATCGATGCCGGCAGCAATCATAGAGACCTTCATATACTGGTCGGCGCCAAAAATGCGATCCGGGCGATATTCATTCGAAGGGGTCGTCACGGCAGCAGGCGCCTGATTCACCTTGCGGAGGTGAAGGTCGCTGTTGGTAGACAGCAACATTTGGATGTTTTTAGATTTCAATCCAAGAGACGGCATAATCAAAACTCCTAGTAGGATGCAAGCCCCTTCAAATAGTTCGCCGGGGTAGTGGCCTTCACACCTTCGGCGTCGGATTCAACCCCGCCCTCGGCGCCAACCACCACATTCGCAAACAGACCGCCCAGCGGGTTTGCCATCTGTATAGATACGGAGCACTTGGTCGGATAGAATCCGGTGGCGTCCGAAACAAAGGCGCCCGGCGTGATCGACATAGAGGTCGGCATATAGGAAATGTTCGCCTTGAGAACCGGCTTCCCTTCAATCATAAGGGTGGGGACGGTTTCACCGCCCTGACCGGCCCAAGCATTTTGCACGGCGATCGGGGTATTCGAATAATACTGAATGGCAGCCTTATTGAAAATACTTCCGCCTTTGTAACGGTCACGTGCGGCAAAATACTCCTGTTCCGCCACGGAGCCTTCTTTAATTTCATCATTCGCGGCCAGCATAGTCCCCGCATCCATAACATCGGAAACTGTGCCGAGGACCATACCTTTGACGGCGGCCTGCACCGGGTCAACGTTTGTCAAGGCATTTTTCATCGGGTGGTAAACCGCCTGCCCAAATCCGGTGTTCTCTTTCCAACCATAGGTTTGGCTGATGGTTGTGATTTTGGTAACGAACGCATTATACTGCCCTGCATTTTCAAAATACACATCGCCGTTAATGCCCATAGACATAGAGGTGATTTCTTCGTAGGACACGCCGGGAACCGGCTTCGAATCAGTCATTCGAAGGCCAGCACGAATCAACTCAATTTGCGTCCCCATATTCACCAATGTGGAGAACAACTGGGATACTGCGCCATCCGGGGATTGCGTCCTGAATGTAGGCAAGGCCATTTTCTGTAATTCAGGAATGCTTGTCACATAGATGGGCAAACCCAAGTAAGAAATGCAATTCTTACGGGCGGCTCCACGAAACGATTTCGATTCAATTGCCTCGGGCATTATTGCCTCCACTGATCTACGTTACTGTTGCTTGGACCGGCCGATACAACCGGCATCGGCTTTTCAACCGGCGCCGCCGCCACCCTGGCCGCTGCGGCCGCATTGATTTGATCGCGTGCCTCATAACTCGACCCGGCAGTATGCGTAATACCGGAAGCGGTGCCAGGAATGTTTTCAACCGTAAGCGGCCCCGGAGCATTCTGCGTCACAGTTGCCCTTGCACTTGCAACCCGAGAGAAAGTAGATGCCTTGGTCTTGACATTCGTGGAGTTCTTCTTATAGGCCTCCAAATTACGCTCTTCCGCCTCGGCATAAAGTTCGGCACGGGACTTTTTGGTTGCTTCTTGAATCTTGGCGTCGGACTTGTCATAGCGCTCGCGCACACCCGGAGTAGAAATAGCATCGCGAATAGATGCCAGTCCATACAAAAGTTTTGCCGCGAGCTGTCCGGTAACCGTAAACAAGGTGGCGGGAACAACGGTCCCCAATTCGATTAGGGCATTTCCGGTCTGTTCGATTATCGGGAACATGTTTTGGAATTTCTCCATCACCTTGCCGATGATAACCAGTGCCGGCGGGGCAACGGCGGTCGACAACATATTCGCCTTGCCGATAGAAGACTTCTCGGCAGCGGACACCATACCGCCTTTCGCCATCTCCGCGTTCGCCATCCCCTTCTCTTGGGCGGCGGCGTATGTGGCATTTGCCTTCTCGGTGTTCTCGGTAAGGATGGCATCCTGAATTGCCTCCTTTGTAGCGGCTGCGGAAGCGCGAGATTCCACAGCAGCAGCTTCGCCGCCAGCAACGGCGCCAGCATAACCGATAGATGCCTTATCTACCGCGCCGCCACCAGTAGCGGCTTGAAGTTTTTCGGCAGCAGCGGAAACAGCCGCCTCGGCCGCCATATTCGCTTCAGCGACCTCACGGCGGGCTTTCGCCACTTCGGCATCGGCAAGCGCATCGTCGCCAGTAGGGGACACAATCAAAGGCGCCGCCGGGGCAGCGGCCCCGACGCCAGCGCCACCAGCACCGCCGCTAGAACCAACAGTGGGGGCGCTCCTGCCAGCCTGACTTAAACGGGATTCACCTTCGCGGGCAATAGAATCACGAGCCTTGCGTGCCCTAT
>Ga0326511_10003402_pt1 | contig 12807 bp, 13 predicted proteins | sample 0_2496_0518_D_FD_203701 | JGI IMG/M metagenome (GOLD analysis project Ga0326511, IMG submission 203701) | Bovine rumen microbial communities from UC Davis, California, United States - 0_2496_0518 | ecosystem: Host-associated > Mammals > Digestive system > Stomach > Rumen | place: USA... | reverse complement strand
AGCCTTGAACTGCTGACCCTGAATTTCTACAATTGCGTACATTGTTTTTTATTGTTATTTAGGGGTTTTTCCGCGAGGCGGCACACGTCCGTGTACACTTGACCCAGCCTCCTCGGACTCTAATCGAGGTGCAAAGGTACTATTTTTGTCCCTAAAAACGGTGATTCCTGCCATAAAAAGCAGCTTGGTTTAAGATTATTTAACCACGGTAGCGGATTCTTTGGTAGAAAATTTGGCTCTTCTCTTTTTTTTATGTAATTTCGCGGCGAAAAAAAATAGTGGAAAGTGAAGAATCATCATACTCCCATATAAATGAAAAAGTATATTCTTGATTTGAAGGTGTGTTCTGTCGAGCGTCTGCACGAGCGTTTCGTACTGCTGAAGCTGACCGGTGAGCAGCCTTTGCCGCCCATGGCTGCCGGACAGTTCGTAGAGGTTCAGGTGAAAGGCTCGCCAACGACCTTCCTGCGCCGTCCTATTTCTATCAATTTTGTCGACCGTGAGCGTAACGAGCTGTGGCTGCTGGTGGCCTGTGTGGGCGACGGCACTCGCATGCTTGCCCGGCTGCTGCCTGGCGACACGCTCAACTGTGTGCTGCCCTTAGGCAACGGTTTCACGCTCTCTTCCAACGTCCGTCGCCCGCTCTTGGTGGGTGGCGGTGTAGGCGTGGCTCCCTTGCTCTATTTGGGCGAGAAATGGAAGGAGCAGGGCGTCGAGCCTACCTTCCTCTTAGGAGCGCGAAAGGCGAACGACCTGCTGCTGGCCGAAGAGTTCAAACGCTACGGACGCCTGTTCGTAACGACCGAAGACGGTTCGCTGGGCGAGCGCGGTTTTGTGACCAGCCATTCCCTGCTCACCACGGAGCGTTTCGACCTGGTACAGTGCTGCGGCCCTACGCCCATGATGAAGGCTGTGGCTCGCTTCGCCCGCGAGGCTGAGGTGTCTTGCGAGGTGTCGCTTGAGAATCTGATGGCCTGCGGTCTTGGTGCCTGCCTCTGCTGTGTGGAGAAGACTACCGAGGGTAACCTCTGCGTATGCAAGGACGGCCCGGTGTTCAACATCAACCGGCTGCTATGGTAGTATTCGGGAGTTTCGAAATAAAAATATTGACCAATGAGTAAGTTAGAAGTAAATATTGGTTCTCTGACGCTGAAGAACCCCGTGATGACCGCCTCAGGCACATTTGGCTACGGCCTTGAGTTTGCAGATTTCATACCCCTCGATACCCTCGGCGGCATCATTGTGAAGGGCACCACGCTCAAGCCTCGCCAGGGCAACGACTATCCGCGAATGGCAGAAACCCCGATGGGCATGCTCAACTGCGTAGGCTTGCAGAACAAGGGCGTTGATTATTTCTGCGAGCATATCTATCCGCAAATCAAGGACATCGACACCCGTATGATCGTCAACGTGAGCGGCTCTTCGCCCGAAGACTATGCCGAGTGTGCCGCCCGTATTGATGCGCTGGAGAACATCCCTGCCATCGAACTGAACATCTCGTGTCCCAACGTGAAGGACGGAGGCATGGCCTTCGGTGTGACGTGCGCCGGTGCTGAGAGCGTGGTTCGTGCCGTTCGTCAGCGCTATCACAAGACGCTCATTGTGAAGCTTTCGCCCAACGTGACCGACATTACCGAGATTGCCCGTGTCGTCGAGGCTTCAGGAGCCGACGCGGTGTCGCTCATCAACACGCTGATGGGAATGGCCGTCGACATTGAGAAACGCAAGAAGGTGCTGTCGATAGGCACAGGTGGGCTGAGCGGTCCCTGCGTGAAGCCCGTAGCCCTGCGCATGGTCTATCAGGTGGCTCATGCGGTGAGCATTCCCGTCATCGGCCTGGGCGGCATCATGACGGCTGAGGATGCCATAGAGTTCCTTATGTGTGGTGCCACCGCCATCGAGATAGGCACCGCCAATTTCATTGACCCCGCAGTCACGCTGAAGGTACGTGACGGCATAAACGGCTGGCTTGAACGCCACGGTGTGGGTGACGTGAACGAAATCATTGGGGCAATTTAAAACCCCTTCCCCCTCTCTCATGAGGGGAAGGGGCTTGAAGGAAGGGGCTTGAGGGAAGTTTTTTTCAAGCTAAGTCCCCTATATACTCCCCTCCCCAGGGGGAGGGGCCAGGGGGAGGGGCTTTTTACGGTCTCTCCACATCCGGCTGATCAGGACTGGTCTGGTCGTTGCCACCTGAGCCTGAGCTACCTGAGCTGGAGCCGCTGGTGCTCTCGGCCTCGTCGGCGAAGCGGAAGGCAGAGCGAGTGGTCTGCGTCTGCGTGTTCCAGTCGTAGTCCTTCGACTTGTCGGCGAGGAACTGGATGCGCACGAGCTTGATGTTCGAGCGGTTGAAATCCTCCTCGTTCTCCTCACCCTCTGTGCGGACGGAGAGATAGAAGGTACCGAGGCCGTCGAGCTTCACTTTGTAGCCCTCCTGGAGCAGTTCCTCGATGCAGAGCGAGAAGCGCTGAATGACGCCTACGATCACGTCCTGCGTGAAGATGGAGCCATGCTTCTGGATGTGCTTCGCCACGTCGAGCGTGTCGAGGGTGTCGTCCTTGCCGTACTGCACGCGCCCGTAGGTCTTACCGTAGCCCGAGTTCTTCTTGTTCTTCGACTGGTACTTCTTAATGTTTAACTTTCCCATAACTGTGTGTGATTTTTGTGGTATTAGATTCTTTGCGGCCAGCTACATCGGGTGGTCGCATCCCGCGTGTGATTGTTATCCTATTTCTGATGCAAAGATACGAAATAATTTTCAGACTACCAAATATTTAAGCAATTATTTTTAAAGAATTTGTTTAAAAAGTTTTGAGCCAGAAAAAGGGCAACTATCTCATGACAGCTACCCCTCGAGAACTATGAAAACAATAATTCAATATTCAATATTGCAATATGACTACTCGACCAGCTTTTGGTACTTTCCTTTGTAGGGACCTTTACGAATCTTTTTAGCTAATCCGTCATCACACAGGTGTTTCAGACGACTGCACACGCTTCCTACACTGTCGTAGCCGTATTCACGCTTTACGTCTTCACTGCTGAAGATACTAGGCAAACGGCGATAAGCAAGTAGTGTACGCTGCTGATGACGAACGTTAGAAGCCTGTTCAGCAGCTTTGTCATCGTAATATTTTTCAAGAATAGCCTTACAATAAAATTCCTGAAAAGCAAGCTGGGCCTTGGCTATGAGTAATGCCAGACGAACATCCGTCTTATCTACTTGGAAATCGGGGCCACACTTCCACATTCCGTCAGCGTCCTGAACCATTTTATCCCAGTGTCGAGTCAGGATGTAAGGCAAGGCAAAATTTGCCGCATGCCAGTTTGGTCTTTTTACCAAATCCTCCTGCGCAAAATCGTGGTCTTCACCTGCGTCAGCTATGCGACGTTCAGTCCACTGCTTCAAAGTGTCAGAAAGCAGTTTGCATGGAATCTCTCCTTTGCAGGAATTGAGCCGATAAGCCCATTCCTGCAAGTCGGCATCACGCTTCTTAGCAGCCTCGTCGTAGTCGTACACCTCCATCATCTCGAAGTTAGAGTCTGCATTGGGGACAACAGTAAAGCGTGACATCAAACCATTGACAATATTATTGACGTTGTTGAGTTTTCTAAGAGCATCGTCTGTTCCTGTATAGCAGGCACAGAAATGAACGTCTGTTTCACCGACAGGTGCACTCGATGTCTTCAGATAGGCCCCATGAGGCTCATTGTGGAAAGATTTCAGCCAATAGGTCTGGAAAGCATCCATGTGGCTTTTCTTCATCTGCGATAAGGTGTTCTGCAGCTCGCTGTCAAAGATGCTGACATGTAGGTAGAGTTCCTCCCCGTCAATTGTCTCATGAGCATTGGCTTCTGCTTCACGCAGGGCAGCAGTACTTGTCTCAGATGGTAAGGCACGGTAGATTCCGGCAGGCCGGGGCGTTTTATTCTTTGCACCTCCATCGTTCTGCTCCTTTATCTTGTTCCAGTCATTCAGGGCAGCTATCTGTGCTGCATCCGATTTCTTGATGGGTTCCATCATCAGTTTATAGAGGTCTACGGCTATATGTTTTCCACCACCCATGCGTCCAATGAGCAACACAAGGCTATTCAGTCGGCACTGCTTTCCTGGTTTCCCATACCAGCGATACCAGCAGCGCGTCAGCAGGTTAATAGCAAAGGAACCACCCACAAAGAATGCCGCTACAAAATACTTCAGTTTGATACGGAAGAGCAGTAGAAGTAGCAACGGATATAGAGGAGCCAGCTTCTGCAGTTCCTTACCGATACGCAAAATGGTGTGCAGAATATCGGTCACTGTAGCCATCGTCTGTCCAGTAGCTTTTGCACGTTCCTCACGTATGAGAACGCCATAGTCTCTTCCTGTCAGTCCTTTGATGGCACGACGCATCTCCTTCGATGGCTGCGGATCGTTGAAGTTCTCGCTCTCACGTTTGTGTAACAATTTGCGGGAGGCTTCCACAATGCGGTCTATCTCAGCTAAGCCGCGCTCGCTAATGATGTCCTGCACCCATTGCTGTTGTTCCAACACGTGACGGGCAAGTTCTACGTTGTCGTCAAGGATAATGAGCAGGTCATAACAGAGTTTTAGTGCAAACTTGTGGCGCGAACCTTCAGGTGCTCCATTGGGCAACATCACATTAATGATGTCCTGCACCTCATAGCCCATCACCTTGACACTCTTCAGGTCCTTAGGCTTTAGCTGTGCTGCCAACTCCTTGGCTGTTTCAGTGGTTGTTGACTCGCTGCCATCCAATCCCGAGTTGCCAGGCAACTGGTTGTCGGGATTGGTAGCATTACTCTGACTCTCACGGTACGAGTCGCCGTACTGACGGTCGAACTCGTTTACAAACAGATCTTGTTCGTTCATCTTGTTATTGTGTATTAAAAGTTAAACAATTTATCTTCGTCTATAAAGAGAATATCTTCCAAACGCGGGCAGAAACTCAGCTTGTCGGCGTTGATGCATGAGTTGTCCGTGACGTGTTTGCCTGTGGTTCCTATAACATCGAGCATACCCAGTTCCTTTGCCTGCAAATATTGCTGATCGGCTATGTTGCCGGCACCAATCAGACATTCGCTAACCAGTCGCAGTCCTTCGCCCGAGCTGGTCAAATGGGCCAGACGAGTCTTCCACGGATAGCCTGGCGCTTGGGTGCGCTCGTAGAGTTCCTGTGGAGGAAAAGGCAGGTGGTCATAGTCGCTCATAAAGAGTGCCGAGAGGTGCAGGATGTTCTCCTGTTTACGGCGGCGATAGAGTATCGGCTGACCATCAGCATCCAACTTCGGGTTACCATCCTTATCCAAACGGGGAACCAATCCGAATTCACGGACAGCAAAAACAAAGTCGGGTAGCGAGTCCTTCAGCATATCCACCCATTGTAGCAGTCTTTCCGCTGTTGACAGTTTGGCAAATTTCTCACCAGCACGAGGACGGCTCAGCTCTTGGAGGCACCATTTCTGATAATCGCCGTTGCGTGTGAAGTTGTCAAGTGGCAGTCCTTTGGCTACTGCCTCTCGTACAGCCCTACGCATACCGATTTTCCAATTTACTACTGCACTGCGAACTAAACTTGAGAATACCGAGGCCGTGCAAGGCTCGCACGAGCCCCAGTACATGTTGTCTTGAAACACAAATCTGTAACCTTCCATAATACACTATTTTATTTATTTGAGTTGTTAATGATTTCCTGTCGATTTCTGGCGATGCAAACATTCATCTGACTTTGTGCTTGCAGCAGCATGCGTTCAATGTTCGTGTTGCAATCAAGTTCGGTTAGAATGCTGACCTTACCACGCTCACGATCCAACCAAATCTGCAATCCCATTCCGTTGTCGAGCAGCATGCGACCTTCGGAGCCTTCAGGCAGCTTAGGCTTCTGCTTCTGTTCACCTTCGGTCAGGAAAAGGAACTGCTCGTGGAGTGCGGCCACAGGGTCGTCGCAGTCCTTGGCATCCACATTCAGATGTAGGCTCCACGACGAGTCTTTCTCGCCCTCGCTCTTATAGAAAGATGAGCCGCCCAGCTGTTTCAGCATGGTTCTGTTAGAGGGTTTGCTACCTGCGGGAATAAACTCGGCGTAGCCGTTATCCCACTTGTTCATCTTTCCCCTTACTGTCTCGTCCGGCTTGGTCTTCGGGCGAGTGATGTAAGTTGTGTTGTCTGGTGCTTGCTGCTTCATACCTTACCGAGTTTTATAATTTCATTTGCGACTACTTCCTGATATAAGCTCGAGTTCACTTCATGCACCTGGAACCGCAATGATGCCACCACCATGTCGCCTTCGTAGAAACGACACTGGGCAAGATTGCCGAACATGGTACATACGTACTCATTGCCATACTTTGAACCACCAAACTCCTTGAGTCTGATCACGCACTTGGCCAGTTGGCCGCTTTCAGCCTTTTGCGAGGCTACGTAGGTGGCATCTCCCTGCCACACCACGCGATAGATGTTTGTCTCCATCTTTCTTTTGTTTATTTGTTGTTAATAAAAAAGATGAGACCCGGTCTCCATGCATGCTCTCCAAAGGGCGCCTGAAAGCCTGCATGACAGCGTCGATTTCTCTCAACTGCGATGCAAAGGTCGGTAATTTTCTTGAATGTATTTTGACCAACAAATGACCACTAAATAAGTGATCAAAAAAAAAGTAAGAATCGGTCATTGATTCTCACTCTTCAATCAAATATATTCTAGGGCATATGGCGGTGCATATTGTGGAGCAAGTTTCAGAAGGAACTCTTTTATCCATTTCACCAGCCTTTCCCATAGACGGTGCTTTTGCCTATTATTCTTAGCTTTCCTGTCCTCGAAAGTGACAGATTCATGCCATCGTACAAACCACAAATAATTCCTATTGATAGTGACGCGCGACGGAAGGTTGGGCACATTTTCTTCGGCTAATATCCTGTGATAGTGCGACACCGATTGATATGGGTCGCCATGTGGCAGGAAAGCTTCGTAAAGACTTTTGAGGAAACAAACCGAGAATTGCGTCATGCCCTTGAACAACTGTTTAGCGTTGGTCTTTACCTTGCTCAATGTTTCTTTGAACCAGCGTATAGGTTCACTGTCATCAAACAGATAAATCAAACGGTCCTTAAATGAACGCCCTCTATGGGGTCTGCTCTCGTCAAGGTATTCAGCAGTTGAATCAGAATTCCTCGCATAGTCGTATTCTTTTCCAAAATCGAAATAGCGACGTGGTATCTTTACCCATTCGTCATCAATCTCGACTTCCTCCTTTTCGAAGGCCTTTCGGATAGCATCTGTTATCTTCGAAAGTGAAAATCGATTCTTGCTTCCGTCTCGCTTCGTAATCGAAAATTTTTTAAAACTTAGGCCAAATAATGAGAGGCCTTTAACTCTAGGGCTGCCGTCTGCATGAGACTCAGCCTGTTGTGGTTTGTAATCTTTTGTTTCTTCTGTTTCTTTGTGTCTCCTGCTCATGAAAGAGCTACTTTTAAAGGGGTTATTCACTACTTGCTTCCTGCGGGAGTATAGTCATTTATGCTTTGCATAACCGAAGGCACATCCTGTTATAAAACCTTCTTGGGCTGTTCCCGGGTGCAGCGCATTTTAAGTGCTGACAGGTTGTAATGACAGATTGTTCTATAGGCAAAAAAAATTTAATTCGTTATTATCAGTAAAAACCCTGCAAAGGTAAGTAAAATATTTGGTTTTCTCAATTATTTTTCGTAATTTTGTAAGGTAGTTAAAGATTATCTGACGCTACGAATTAACTCTAATTATTCACCTTTAAAAACACACAACGCTATGAACAAGAAAGTAAAAGCAATCCTTCAGATCCTCGGTTACATTATTGCCGCTATTCTCGGTGCGGCTGGCGAAGCAACGATGATGTAAGAAGAAAAAGAGAGAAGAACCATGAAAGACACACGTTTTATTATCTCTCAGTATGCCTGTGCGGTGCTGCTCATCGTGAGCAGCATTGCGCTGGTTTCTTATCAGGTCATCATGATCGACAACGTGTCCAACGGTTTGCTGGTCTATGTGGCCCAAGCCTTTCTGCTCGTTGCCAGCATCTTCGGCCTCGACTATTATGTAAAACTCATCACACGGAAGATTAATGGAACACACACAACTCAGTAAACACTTCATTTTGGACGAGTTCCTCAACGTGGGAAAATACCCGGATCGCTCGACCTCTGGTCGCTCTGCCTATGCAGAGAACATCCCCACAATGCAGGATGTAGTAACTTGACCTACGGCTGTCTGCTGCTTCTGGAGCCCGCCCGAAAAGTGGTCGGTCCCATCCTCATCAACTCCGGTTACCGCACCCCTCGCGTCAACGCTCTCGTGGGTGGTGTCAAGAACTCACAGCACCTCATGGGGCAGGCTGCTGACATTCGCCCTAAAGCCCCTGAGCAGTTTCAAAAGCTGGTGGAGTTCTTGGAAGCCAGTCCCTATACTGACCAGCTGCTGACCGGCCCTGGCTGGCTCCACATCTCTTGGAACCCCTTCGGCCAGCCACGGCATTTCGTCAGGTTCGGGTATTACAAATAACAAAATGCACAACGGGGTAGGTTCTTTCAGTCGCTTCTCTTGGTGAAAGCGAGCAAGCTCGAGCGCCGCTGTGCACTTTGCTGTAATATCGAAGTGGTTAGTGACACTAACCAGTCGTCAGTTCTTGATACAGTTTAATCTAAAATAATGGAACGTTAGGATTAATAATAGGTTGTGGGACTTGCCCCCAATATAACGCAGAGGTATATTGTTGTACGAAATCACGGAAACAGGCTTCGTTCTGTACTGGTGACAGGTCGAGGCTTCTTTCAATATATTGGTCATAATATTTCTCAGAGAGATGAAATATCATAGAGGTTGAGATTCTTGGCTTTCTTCTCATATAATTATTTTGAAAGTTCTTGATATAGTTTAAATAGATTTGCTACGATGAGCGATTCCTTGTCCTCCATCCCCCTGTGGTCAAATCCGTAGGCTTGCATCACGGCACGGTCGTTGTCCTGATGGGCACGACGCAGTTCCACGGGCATGGTCAGCTCGTCGTAGAGGTCAGCCAAAGAAGAGTCTGGATATTTGGCTCGGGCATCAAGGATAGACTGTGCGGTCTGCTCTATCTTGGCCTTCTGAGCTTCTGTAGGATTAGGCCAGGGGAAGTTATTGTAAACCACATCCTTTGAGTAGCGATAGCGCATTTCTAAACGTCCGCAGACAGCACGCATCCATGCCATGTGGACGTTGCTTTCGAGAATGCCGAAGTGGTATAGCGTGGCATCGGGGATAATCTGAACGGAATCGTTTACTATCATATCTGATGGCATAAAGCCCATTGGCACATATCTCCGATTTTCAGAGGACACACGAGGCACAATAATATAATCAGTATTTGGTTGCCTCACTTCTTGGAATAGCGTAGATGTTTCTGCAGAAAGTTGAGTCGCTTTTTTGGGACTGCTCAATCTAAATTGTTTAACTTTGTCTATTCTTCCCCGAATAAATGAAGACGCACGCAAATCAGAAGGGTTAGCATTAACAAGCCAAAGGCAATATCTTTCCTTATTGTTGATGTACTCAACAGAACCGCATATACGTTTAATATATCGTTCTATCTGTGGTTCTTTTAACAATGCTTCGTCTTTTTCTTCGACTGAAAGGAATAAATAGCCACCATCGACAGGTTTATTTCCATATACCATTTGAGGAACATCACAAATCGATTTTGCACGACTGTTTATAAAAATATCAGGCCCATCTATAAGATAAGCATTTATATTCTCTGCTTCTTTCTTCTTCTCTCCATCGAAAAGTATCTTAGGAACATTGACATTGCTAAATCCCACAATCACACAATGAACATGGGCTTTCAATGTCGCTTCACTATCCCAGCGGAAGGTGCGATAGGCAAAGTCTATGTGGATGCCGAACAATTCTTTCAAAGGTTTCCAAATAGCAGCTACTTGTTCTCCTTGAGTAATGCTATTGGTCGAAACAAGTGCAGCACGTGTATCTTTAGAATACCTCATCAATTTTGCGGCTATATAATACCAACCGGCCACATAGTCTATCTTTCCTGCGGTCTTGGATGGTTTGCCATTAGCATCCAGGAAGATTCTGAGAATATCATCTTTCTGTTCCTTACTTTGCAAAGAATAACCTACAAACGGAGGATTGCCGATGATATAGTCATAATGAACCTGATAGCGTTGTACGCTTGGTTTTACATTACCATCAAAATGACTTGTAACGATATTCAGTTCCTCGTATGCAACAGGCTCACTGGCCATCATAGGCGCTGGCTCTACAATCAAGTGAAGATTCTTGGCATAGATGGTATGGATGTTCGAAGGAATCTCAATCACGTCCCAATCCATTCTCAGCGCATTGCCCTCACGTATATTATGGTACGGCTTCAGCGGCAGGAAGTCGATGTCGCGACGGATAATCTTCTCGGTTTCTGCCAACATCTGGGCCTCAGAAATCCAAAGGGCGGTGGTGGCCACGGTGACGGCAAAGTCGTTAATCTCAATTCCATAGAACTGCTGGATGCTCACCTTGATGGGGTTCACCTCTTCAAAACCAAGGAAGGTCTGGTCGTGGTAGCGGGCACGGATGACGTCGTTCTCCAAGCGGCGCAGCGAGAGATAGGTTTCTGTGAGGAAATTGCCGCTGCCACATGCGGGATCGAGGAATGTCAATGATGCCAGCTTGTTCTGAAAAGCATCAAGTCGACGGACGCGCTGCTTCTCTACTTTCTCTTCAAGGATGGTGTCAAACTCCTGGCGCAGGTCGTTCAAGAACAGGGGGTCTATGACCTTGTGGATGTTCTCTATCGAGGTATAGTGCATACCACCACTGCGACGTGTCTCAGGGTTCAGTGTGCTCTCAAAGACAGCACCGAAGATGGTGGGCGATATCTTGCTCCAGTCGAAATCCAATGAGGCATGTTGCAACAAGATTTGTTTCAGTTTCTCTGTAAACTGCGGTATCTCTATCTCTTCCTCAAACAGCCCGCCATTGGTATAAGGGAATGCAGCGAGCTCTTCCTGAAGGTATTTGCTTCGCTTTTCCTTGGGCGTGTTCAGTACCTCAAACAAATCGCGCAGGGCGCGGCGAAGGTCTTTGGCTTCGTAGATAACAAGAAAGTCATGGAACTGGTCGCGCGTGAAAATGCCAGCATCCTCGGCATAGAGACAGAATACAAGGCGCACACACAGGATGTTCAGCCAGCGCAGGGCTTCGGGCGAGTTGTCATCGTATTGCTTGAGCAGCGCCTCATATATCTTGCCCACAATATCGCCAGCCTGCATCGACACTTCCATCTCTTTACTGATGTGTTCGTTCTGAGCATCGACCAGGAACTTCAAACGGTAGTACTCAGTGGCCAGATCCTTCAGAAGTATTTCTTCCGGCTCGCCATTGGGCTGGTTCATGTCGTAGACCAAAAACGACTTAAAGTTGCATGTCACCACCCATTTAGGATGATCCTGCTGAGGCATATTCACGATATAAAGTTTGGCCTGAAGGAATGGTGTGATGTAGCCATCGCCGCGCTTCACTGGTTTGCGCAGGTCAATATTGATGGACTTCTGCTCAATAAGCACCTTCGTCGAGGGGATATGCACATCTATAAAGTTGGTAGAATCGACCATCGAGGCCACCTGTTCCTCATAGCGCAGAAACTCTGGCAGGTTCTCTACGCCAAATACAGAGGTCAGCAAATCAGCCCAGAATAGCTGACTCTGACCACGTTCGTAGCCCTTACCTTCCCATCGTTCCGCAAACTCCGCTGCAGCGGCGGCCATCTGTTTATCTGTCTTCATTGTTCTTTGCGTTCGTAACGTTTGCAAAGATACGAATAATTTCTGACATTCCAAATCACCTTTAGCCAAAAAATTTGCAAAAAAGAAATGCGCTATATTGCAATATTGCATATGCATTTTATTTTTGCTGAGAAGGGAGGAGAAGAAAAAGAGTAAAAAATAGGTAATTAATGATGTAAATATTATACAACTTATTGATATATAGACACTTATATAGAATTAAACTATATTTTCCCCTCTTCTAACTTTTTTTCCGCACCTCGCAAAAAAGAAATTCATATGCAATATTGCAATATGATGAGGGGGGTGGGGAGAGCAAGTGACTCGTTTGCTACAGGAAGATGTGTCGTTTGCTATGCGAAGGTGTGTCGTTTGCCATGCGAAGACGTGTCGTTTGCTACAGGAAGGTGTGTCGTTTGCTATGCGAACAATTAAGAAATAGAAAACGTTAGTATTGCCTGGGAGTCAAAAAAAGCAAAAAGAGAGTAGGATACTACAAGTAAAATACTCCCCGCAACTCAATCAGAATTACGGGGAATTAATATGTTATAGTTGAACAATAATATTTCATTCCTTGCCTATAGGCATGTTCGGTTTTAAGGGTTCAACAATTATTATTTCTTTATCATTTTTTCTATATCATCAATGAGTTTTTTGCTGGCTCAAATCTCTGCTGCAATTCGTCAATATCAACATCATATGCACAGTTGTAATCACTCTCTTCCCGCATGGTCTGAAGCTGATTATAAAGCAGGCCATATTCTTTTGGCAAGACACCAGTCTTGATATAATTCAGACTAAATAGAGCGTGCGAACCTTTGTGAGTGTTGACTTGATGCCCATCATTAATTAAGAGCGCACAAACAGCATGGAAAACAGCGTAGTACATTCGATTGGCAGCACCATTCAGACGATTAGCATTGAGCAGGATGCTAATATCTTCATAAGTCTCACGGGCCTTCTTTAGTTCCAAGGCTACAAGCGTAGCACGTTCTTCAT
>Ga0326511_10003401_pt1 | contig 12807 bp, 13 predicted proteins | sample 0_2496_0518_D_FD_203701 | JGI IMG/M metagenome (GOLD analysis project Ga0326511, IMG submission 203701) | Bovine rumen microbial communities from UC Davis, California, United States - 0_2496_0518 | ecosystem: Host-associated > Mammals > Digestive system > Stomach > Rumen | place: USA... | reverse complement strand
CTGGCACTCAGACGGAAATCCTGAGATCACCGTACCAAAGACATCAGCCGCAATCAGGGAAGTGTTTCTGCTACCACCGCTGGCGAAAGTTCTGCCAAAGTGGGAAGGTTATCTGTTTTCATGTGACGGTGGGAAAACGCCGCTGTCATCACAGCAGTTCTTTCATCTGTGGTCACAATACTGTCTTGCTGTCGGTCTGGCACACAGGGAATACAAACCAACCAAGGCAAAAGGAAGAAAACAGGTTCAACAGCTTGTGTATCACGTCACGCCGCACCAACTGCGCCACGAATACGCAACCATATGCTTTGATGCGGGAATAGAAGCAAAGGATGCCGCCAACCTTCTCGGACACACAACGGACATCATGACAAGGAACATATACACCCACATCACCAACACACGCAAGGAAGAAACAGGCAAAAAGCTGTCTGAATACGTTACTAAGATTTACTAAAAGGAACGTGCAGTTATGTGCATTATCTTGTAGGTTTTTGTCAATCAGTGCAAAAAGAAAAAGCGTGGAAAAAGGCTTTAAACATTGATGTTTTGCCAAATTCCACGCTTTTTGCGTTATTTCTGTTCTGTTCTGCGAATGTAGCAACCAATATCATGGTATTTTATAGAAACCCAATAAAATAGGCTTCTTTGGCGTACCTTACTAAAAAAGCACGAAAAACGCCATGAATTTGATGCTTTACTATACCACAAAAGAAGGCTTGTGAACAGCAGTAAATGTTAATTTTTGTCTTCTGGGATTTCTTTGCTTTTGTCTATGGTTTCCTTGGTCTTGTCAACGTACTGCTGAAACCATTTCGGAATCGGTGCGCCAAGCTTGCCACAGTTTTCAATGATGCTTCCCAATTCCGTCAGGATGTACCACATCAGCACGACAGGCGTGAGCAACGCACCAACCTTGATGGGGATATCAATTCCAGACCCTTCAGCGACAACCTTCAGTGATATATCACACAGGGCAGCCACAAGCACTGCGAAGATCTCCCCAAGCTTGTGCCATAGTCCTTCCCTTGCGATTGCGCTCGACCAGTTGTTTTCTTTCTTGGCGGCAAGTGATCCAGCAAGATAGTCGGTCAGGATGCAAGCAATCCAGATGATTACTTCCCATCCTGTCCAACCCCATAGCGCAGTAAAGAATGCGATCACTGCCGTGATAGCGGCTTTAATTTCGATAGCTTTTTCTGGCGCATCCATTTGAAGATTCCCCCTTTTGATCCATTGGATGTAGTTTCGGTGTGTGTTCACAACACCAACACAGTGTCTTGCCTGTAGGCACTGTATCCCCGCATATGCGGCACTTTTTTACAACGGCATCTTGATTGCTTCCGTCCATGTCTTTTCTCCCACAATGCCATCTGGCGTGATTCCAACACGTTTCTGCAATGCCTTGGTGCGTTGCATGGTTATCACGCCAAATTCACCATCAACACCCCATTTGCCCAAATTGTAACCCCAACACACAAGGATCTGTTGCCATGCCTTGATATCATCCTGTGGGATCATTAACCCCATCGGATAATGCAGTTCACGGAATGCCCTTTCTTCAACCACAGGAACAGGATCATCGTCTTCATCATCCGATGCGATTATTCCCCAATTCGGTCTGCCGTACCCAGCAATGCGAAGGTCACCAGTGAAATATGTGTTCTGCGCCACACCGTCAGAATAGTTGCCTTCCACAGTTGTGATGGTGCTTCCAGACACGTCAACAACAATGCCTGTGTGATTGATGTCACCTGACGCATAAAAGAAGATCTGATCACCTTTCTGCGGTTCTGGAAAGAAAGCAAAGTTGTCTTTGTAATAGTACGCTTGTACAGAGCATGACGCACTGCATCCGTACATGATATTCTTTGCGTTCCATCCAAAGCACTCAGCAAACAGCCACACGCAGAACGTAGCGCACCACGGTTGGTTTTGGACATCCCATCCGATCAGGTTGCAAACGCCTTTGTCTTCAGCGTATTTGTTCCAGTTGTTTTCCCTTTCCTTGTACCCAACCTGATCATAGGCAAGGGAACACAGCTTGTGGATTGCTTCATCCTTTGTCATGATGTCCTTCTTCCTCACATTCACGGCAGATGCCGCAATCGTCTTTTCCTCTGCTGACGTATTCCTTGCCGCAGATCTTGCACGTCAGGATCTCCGCTGGTGCATAGACCACAACCTTCGGACAGTTCTCTTTATCGATGTCTTCCAGTACCATGTCATCACTTCCTTAAATGCAAACAAGGGGAAAACTCCCCCTGTTTTACTTTGACTTTTACTTTGACTTTACTTTGACTTTTCCAACGCAAACAGCCATTTTTCAACGCTTTTACCGTGTTGCAATGCTTTTTTGCGTTGAATTTACTTTGACTTTGCTATGAACTTACTTGGAATTTACTTGGAATTTACTTGGAATTTACTTGGATTCTCAAAGACTTATTGTGTCCAATAACGCAGATATTCTTCTGCAATTTTGTCTGCCGCTATTAGATATGGCTCAATTAATCTTAACCACATAAGTGTCCTTTACATCGTCCACATCGCATAAATCACGATGACCATCAAAACAAACATTGCTATCGTCATGGCATTCTCCCAAGATATCTGAACACAGCGAGGAAGTTCCTCTTGTTGTCACTACCCACACAGCAGTTGCACATGATATCTCTGGATGAGTACGGAGTTACTGCAATCCCGTTGATGGTGTACAAGCCGTATGCCTTAACGTCTGCGACACACGTTCGGTAGCATTCGTAGCGGAGCGTTTCATTCGGCTTGACGAAGAATGCCACCATCAAAGGTCTAACCTTGTCGATTCTCCACTTGCCACGCCCCGCTTTGGAATCATAGTGGTCTGCAATCTGGAAAGCTGTCATCCATCTCACATACGCCGAAGAGTTCTCATCGTTTATGATCTGCTGTTCGGTTTTCTTCCCTTTGGCATACACAGGGATGATGATATCCAACTCTGGGATTTGCCACACGCCGACAGCACCTTGCGGAATATCACACTTCTGTGGCACTACACAGGCTGATAGGTCTATCATGCAAGTGCCTCGGCTATCTTCTTGGCGATGTACATTGCGGTGTCTGCTCTGTAGATTACGCTGACATCTCCGTTGCAATCTGCAAACAGGCTATTCGTTCCCAAAAGCGTGGTAATCTGGGATGCTGTGAGAGGGATAGGTGCGAGAGGAGTTTTGAGTTTATAGACGATTTTATGCCCTGACATCGCAGTTTTGAATGCAGATGTATCAGTGTATCTTGGGTCTGATATATACAACGCTCCTGCTCCAGATACAGCAAAATGATAATAATAATCAGGATTATTCCCAGATATTGGCGATGATTCCATAAACGTATAAATATCAGTTATTGCATCCCCAAGATTCCCTTCAGAAAGGGTTTGTAAAGAATTATCTAAATATGAATAGGAAAACAATCCGCTTGCAGTTCTGTTATAATACAAATCGCCTAAATCTACTATCTTTCTATCCACCACCAACGTACCGCTCCCATCCTGATTTACAGTGATGTTTCCACCGTAGACCGTGCCTGTGCCAGAGGGGAAGGTGATGGGGTAGGTGTCGGCAGTATAGGGTTTCCACTCATCAGCAGTTGCCCCCATATTTACCATTATTTTTAAGGTCGCACTGCCACCTGATGAATAATTGATACGAACGGCATCAAAAGACCGATTCTCAATGACAGAATTGCTTTCCGCAATACCTGCTCCATCTTTTAATATTCCAATTCGTATGTTTGTTGCTGTGCTTCTATTAGAATCAACAAGGATTCTCACACTCCCTGTTATTTCTGTTGGCAAAGAATAAGGCTTGCTGTAAGTAGTAGAAGCTCCAATATTTGGAATGATAACCCACCCGTCTGCATCCACGCTATAATCAGCATATCCGTTCTTGTCTAACCACTCAGAAAGGTCAAGCAGATTCTTCCCGCATCTCGTCACATTCGCCGATGTGTGACCAGAGATGGGGCAGATGTTGGAGTAGGGGGCATAATCTGTGGCGGTTGAGCCAAGTTCGAGTTGAAATGTATCAATGGACGAAATATCAACATTACTATATGCTTGCAAATACACTACAACATCCTCTGTTGGTGTATAAGTTTGCGGTGAACTGCCGCTAAGTAAAGTTGCGTCCGTTACTTTATCTATGAAATAAACAAAGATACTTGTCGAACTGGTGACCGACATTGTATAAGGTTGGTTCGCTTTTAATGTGATTCCGTCAGTTGCGTACCATCTTTGTCCTAACCCAGAGCCGTATGTTGTACGTTTTGCCGGGTCAAGCAGATTCTTCCCGCACCCTGCGGGATACGGAGCATCCTGTCCATGCAAATCCTGTACAGGCTCGATGGCAACGGAGAGAGATTTGATGGGGATATCGTCTGCACCATCAGGGAACGTTGCGATTGCTCCAGATGCCGTGTCTGTGGCGTAGGCGTTGAGGGCATAGTCGTTTACATCAGCTATAGAACTCTTTAAGTCTTCGACTTCTTCCGTCAGTTCGGTGTAATCTGACGGTATAGAAGCAATGACTTCGTCACCTTTTGCCTGAACCGCATTCTTCTGCGTTGTGCCTTCTGTCTGGACAACTCCGACCTGTGTCGTGCCTTCAGCCTGTACACGTGCCACCTGTGTTTCACCAGCAGTTCCGACAATGCCGACCTGACGTGTGCCTTCTGCCGTTACTGTCTGCACAGCGGCAGGAACTGTCGTGTTGTCAAAGGTTGCAACGGTTGCTTCAACGGATTCCTTGTCTTCCCTGACTTGCTGGGCATTTGCCGCAAAGTTCGCCTGATCAGTAGCGAACTGGTCTTCTGATCCTGTGTAGCCTTTGCTTTTGGCATAGGCGTAGGCAGTAGCATGACCTATGTTTGTGAAAATTTTTTCGTCTGCCATTTTTTAAACCCCCACGTATAAATCACCGTCTTGAAGCTTGAAATCAAGTTCAACATACGGTGTCTTGACGTATATCAGATCTCCGTTTTCGTCAATGTAGAAATAGATGTATCCAGCTTCATCAGCCGCCTGTTGTGCCAGTTCCGCATAATACTTGGAATTGTTCTCATAGGTTTCATCCGTTGAAGGAACTGGCTGCCCATTGCGGACACCGATTGACCACGCTTTGGAATCCTGAGAATACACACGTGCGTCATTCTTTGCTGTGTTCGCCGCATTCGCCGAAAGACTAGCCTGTATTGAGTAATATTTTGAGTTACTCAAACGCTGGGGAGCAGATGGTGGAACAGCCTGTCCGTTGATCGTACCTGTTGCCCACGCTTCAGCCTGTTCTTCAGAATTCTTTGCGTTGTCTTCGGAAGTCTTTGCATTGTCTTCGGACAACTTCGCCGCACGTGCCGCCTGTTGCGTTTCTGCGGCAAGTTCTACAAGGGAATCAAGCCATGTCTCATACGGATCAGGAACGTCTCCAGCATCCATGTCGATGCTCTGAGAGACGAATGACCTGAAGACGATGGTCTTCACAATGGTTTCATTGTCAACGAAACGGATCTGAACTTCACCAGCTCCGTAGGTCAGCGTTTCAATGCTTGTGATCGTCCACGTTATCGATCCATCAGCCACCACAACGTTTGTGGCTGGATATGCCGTATCATCTCCATTGCGAAGGACATAGACGAATGCGGCATACTGCTGAAGGTCTTCTGGAACAGCAAAGATGATCTGCGTTGCAAGGTTTTCACCCTGTCTTCCAAGGAACAGATCAGTTGTGCTTTGGTCTGCGGTAAATGTCATCATATCAACCACCCCAATCTATAAACGGTTCAAGGTTTTTCACATCTGCGGCAGATAGCACAACGTTTGCCGACAGCGGAATGCGTATCTTTTCAAATTCTTCGTCAACGGTCATTTCGTGCAACTGCTCAAACTGATCCTGTGACGTGCATTGCTTTTCAATGTCACCGTAGAACTTCAGATGCGGATTGCACCTGTCCACAAGACACATCAGTTGATGTGCTTGCATCAGCGGAAGGTCTTGAACTATCAGCTTTTTGAAGGCATCGGATGCGTTTACAATGTCAATCAGTTTCATGTCACACCAACCCATAAGAATTCAATGCGGATATCAGCGTTGACAGTGATGCAGATGTGGACACTGTCTGCTTCCGCACTGGTGTCGTGCCAAAAAACCCAAGCGTAGAAGAATAACCTGTACTGCACAAACTGACAGTGCCTTCAGCGTAAAGGTCACCGAAGTGATACCTACTTGAACCTAAATGGACACGTCCTGTTGTGCTTGGAGTTAGTGTGCAACCTGACGTTACGCTTGTCACATTGACATAGTATGTACCTGTGCCTATCCTGTCAGCGGCGGCAGTTGCCCATTCGACGTCATAGTCAGTTGCGGATGACTTCTGAAGCACTTGACCTTTTGTGCCGCCAGTTGGCAAGCCACCAGAAGATGATGGTGTGACCCATTTCACAGAATACCCACCAGTTCCGTCTTTCGCAAGGAACTGCCCATCTGTTCCGCCTGACGGTATTGGATAGCGTGACATTGGTGTGCCGATTGGATATTCAACCAGATATGATCCGCTGTCACGCTTTATTCTTACCCTGTCACCATTCACAAACCTGACACCAGAATTGCAACGGTATTTTTTCCCGCCGCTGGAAGAACTTCCATCGAAAACAAGTGTGATTCCGTCAGCGGAAACTTCACCAACTGTGGCTATTGAGAAGTCAGGTTCTTCAATTGGTTCGTCTGGATTCAATACATCGTCAAGATTCATGTTGCAATCACCTTTTCCAATGTGTGCGTCATCGTGCCACCTGTCTGCATCTCCATTTCCCATGCTGTTTCATAGCACAGACCAGATGCGTCAGGATGCACCAGCGCAACAACGTCATCCATTCCGCATTCTGGGATCAGTGCCGTTGTTATGCTGATGCTTTCTCCAAGAAGCATATTTTGCTGGCACAAAAGCTGTGCATAGTCTTCCAATGCTGACAGGCTTGCAATGTTTTCGACCTTGTACAAGCGTGCTATGCGTTTCCCACGTCTGCCAATGGAAAGCGGGGAAATCGGTGACGTATTTTCCGCACGTGCCACAAGCGGATATGTTCCGTCAGGATTCGCACACACGCATATGAACACGTTTGGCGCATCGTACAGATCCATGCTTGTGTATGTATTATCAAGCATCATGGATTCCACATTGTTTGCGTCATACGTTCTGACGATGTTCCCAGCATCCAGTAGGTTCTTCGGTTGAATGACAGCGTATCCGTCTGCATTGAACCACAGTTCCTGATAATTGATCTCTGACAGTAGTTCATTGATAATGGTCAGATAGCTTGTGCCGATATCCCAATCTTCCCTGTCGTACCGCAGTATTGCGGAAGACGGTGTGGATATGACCAAGGCAATCCCAGCAGATGCAAGAAGTGACCTGATCAGGTCAACATAGTTCCTTCCAGCAGAGAAATGCAGAACACTTTCAGAGCAGAAGCATTGAACCGTCCAGCATCTGTCATACGCTTCAATGCTGATGCCTTTTCCGTCTTCTGCGCTGATCAGCTCAACCGTTGCTGGCGAATATACACCACAAGGATGTTCCACACCGTCAATGATGACATACGGTTTGATCTCATCGAACAGTGCGTCAAATGTTTCATCCTGGAAGAACGTTCCTGTCATGCTTGTTTTGATCTCTGCGGTTTTGTCAAACTGAATTGTCGGTGCGTCCTTCGGTTGTAGCGTGGTTATCTTCACACCGTTCCGAAGGACATCAAACCGAACGTCAAGATTTCTCACAGGTTCACCACCTCACTGAAATGAATCTGCTGAATCGTGAAATCATAACCAATGAAAAACCTTGATTCCGTTTTCGTATATGCGGAAAAAACGCCTATAACAACATTGTCTTTCGGTGTCTTAACGCAGACCGTCTTCTTGTAAAAACGTTCAAACTGTGCCGCTTCAGCCAGATCCATGAAGGCAGTACGGAAGGAAATTGATTTGTTTGCAAACGATGACTTTTCTGGCACAGGATATTCCGCACCACTGAAGTGGAACAATGTCATGTCCATTGACATTGTTTCCATCTCATCCCTGTATTGCATGGATGAATATGTCAGAAGCATCGGTTCACCTGTTTCGGTGTCGATGATCGTCAACATATCAACGTGTGCGGTTGCTGTCACTTCATTTGACAGGCTTGTTGCGTTGTTGTTGCTTGTTCTATACTGCCGCACAATATACACGTGCGTTCCCGCTGTCAGGTTATCTGTGTAGGTTGTCTCGGTTGTTACTGCGATCTGTTTGCCATCTCTGTACACAAGGAACATTCCGTCAGCGTATGTTGTCGCTGTCCATGACAGTTGCACAGCATCACCATTGATTGCTGTCAGGACAACATTTCCTGTCGGTGCGGCTGTTACATTGAATGGTGCTGTTCCGTATTCAGACCAAAGACCATACTGATTGACAACAGACACAGAAGCAACATGGCTTCCGTTTTGCAGATAAACAGGAACAACAAAGCTTGTTGCTGTTCCATACATCACGCCAGAATCATACAGATCATCTATTTTCACTCTGTACCCTTGCTGATCAGACGATTGCCAGGAAACTGTTGGTCTTGCTTTTCCGTCTGTCGTGACGTTCGGTGTAGGCGGCGCAGACACTACCAAGAAAGATGCGGCTTCAGACCATGAACCATACGTTCCATCCGTGTTTGCCGTTCGCACTCGCCAATAATTCTGACCCGCTGGGAATGTTCCCGCACTAATATCAGCATACTGGTTTGCGCCTGTGATCGTTACAAGGCTTGTCCATGAAGAACCATTCACAGACCGTTGAACTTCTGCCGCACCCTGTGGCGTACCTGTCGTGATCACGTGTTGCCATCTCAGCGTGATGGTCTGCGAACCATCTTCCATTGTGTTTTTCGGTGCAACGATCACAGCGGTATCAGGCATGACTTCTGCCGTTGTCAGCGTTTGCCATTCGGATGTGGATGTGTGACCAGTGCTGTCAGTTATCTCGGCTTGCCACATCACTGTATCTGTTGAAAACGTGTTTGCTGGAATAGTGCAAGACAGATCTGTTCCGCAATCAACTTCCGTCACAGTTCCGCTTGCTGAAGTCTTCCAACGGAATTTGGATGACGTGATTGTCACGTCTCCGAAGCAAAAACCGCTTTGCGATGTACCCCATGTGAACGTGTTGTCTGCATATTTAGGAACAAATGCGCCAGACGTAGGGGAAACAGAGGAAACATAATAGAATGCATCATTGTCAAGGAATGTAACTTCTGCATAAGGCACATTTGAACTGCCAACAAGATCAAAGGCACTGTTGTTCAGACCTGTTGAAGAAGGTCTTGCATTCAAATACAGTTCAATGCCTTCTTTAAGCATCTGGGAAAAGTGTTCCCGCTCATCAAGCATTGAATAGGCTTGGATGAACTGCACCCATCCGCTGTTTATGATGGAAGGACTTTTCAGAGACGTGACAGGCGGTTTTGTGGTGTTATACGTCACATCTGTCCTGAATGGATAAACGCCCGCATACCCTTCAACAGTAACTGTTCCGCTGTTGTTGATGGTGTAAACGTTCAGCTTCAATAATGTTATAGCCTTATACAAATATTCCGCTGGTGGTGCAGACATTTTAAGGAATGACCTGTCCGCAACAGACGTATACATTGAAGACCTGTTTCCAGTAAATGACGTGTCTGGCGCAGATTGCATCACATAGCGTGATTGCTCTGCCGTGATGTTTATTGTTGTTGGCATCCTATCACCCCATTCTGCTGGTCACACGTGCGTTCTGTGCGATCCTGACGATGTCGTTGAATTCTCTGACAGACTTTGCATCTATCGTGATGTTGTACGTCACGCTTCCAGATGTCATGCGGCTTTCCTGTGCGTTGTCGATTCGTGTGCCTTGGGGCAGCCATACACGTTCAGCACCGTTTTCACCGACCCAAGTCGCACCACCGACAAAATTCTGCGTTCCAGATGCATTGTACCAATCACTGATCGGACGCATTTCGCCGCCGCCACCACTGCCTTTGATCACACCAAACAGTTTTGCTGGATCTCCTGTCAGGACACTTGCAGTATTGACCAGATCCTGAATTGCACCGAAGATCCAGTTTTCCTTTATCCGTTGCAACAGGTCTGCAACTGGTGCAAGCGCACCTTGAATGGCTGGTATTGCAGTGCCAAACAGCCACGTCAATGGTGATATCAGGTCAGTGATCAATCCAAGTGCCTGACCAAGTGCTTCAATGATTCCTGAATCAATCAATGCCCTTCCCGCTGTCTGGATGAATTCTGTCCATGTCGTGTACAGTTGTTCAACCGCTGGCGCAAGTTCTGCCGCCATTTGGTTGCCAATGCCTTCCTGTGTTGCCTGTAAACGCTGGTATGCATCATCAACCGCACCAAGTGCTGTCAACGCTTCGTTGTCCAAGACATAACCAACGTTTTCTGCTTCTTCCGCATATTCACGCATTGCATCACTGCCTTGCATGATCAGCGGATTCAGTTCTTCAGCAGACTTGCCGAAGATCTTCATGGCAGTTGTATCACGTTCCGTGACGTTTTCTATTTGACCAAGTGCATCAATGGCATCATAGAATACATCCTGTGCATCACGTAGGTTACCGTTTGCATCCGTAACAGATACGCCAAGTTCACGGAATGCCGCTTGCAGATCCTTGTTGCCGCCTTTGGCATCTGACATTGACCGCTTCAGCTTTGTCAATGAACTTTTTATCGTTTCAAAGCTAACGTCAATCAGTTCAGCGGCATACTGCAACTGCTGGATGGAATCGGTGTCCATGCCAGTGATCTGCGACAGCGTCAGGATGTTGTCAGCGTTGCTTGCCGCCTGTGTAGTCATGTCTATCAGCTTTTTGTAAGCGGCGGCAACTGCCGTGATTGCGGCAACAACAGCGGCGGCTTTTGCCGCAACTGCTTTCATGCTGTCGGCATTGAACTGGAACTTCTTGCTTGATTGATCAAGAGCGGCATTGTTCTCTTTGATTGCGTGTTCCGTGTTGGCAACAGCGGCTTCAGCGTTATTCAGTTGTGTTTGCCATGACTTTGTCCGCTTGTCCGCTTCACCGTATTTCTCTGCGGATTCTTGCAAGGCTTTCTTTAGCGTTTCAACCTTTTCCTTCTGTTCCAGAAGTGTGCGGTTCAGAACGTCACCCTTTGCCTTCAGTGCTTCGACAGATTTGGCATTGTCCTGAAACTGTGCCGTGGTCTTCTTCATTTCAGAATTCAGGACATTCAGTGATTGGTTTATCTCTTTGACGGATTCCTTGTATTGCTTCTCTCCGTCAATCTCCAGTTTGGTTTTAACGGTACGTGTTGCCATTATTATCACCCATCAAATATTCGTGCAATGACTGTTTCTTTTCCTCTTTCGGCTTGTCGTTTGCTGTCAGCAGAATGTACATTCGTGCGGGATTCATCGTGCGCCAGAAGTCTTTTTCTGGCAGATGGAACGTAAACAGCCATATAGAAAGAAACCGTGAGAATTCAATCGTATCCGTTGAATCCCCACGGTCATTCAGTTTTTTTCGTCCGTCTCCCCTGTGTCAACGTAAAGCGCATTGATGACAAGCTGTTGGATCTGAAGCATCTGCTTCTGTCCTTCAGGCGTGACAAACATCGATGTCGGCAGAAGTCTGCCAACGTCTTTCCCTGTATATCTTTCTGCCCATCCCTGTTCATCCGCATAGTCGTTCAGCATCGGTGCAAGGATGCGGGGGAAGACAGTGATGTTCATTTCAGGCAGTTTGCCGTCAAAATCATTGATGATGTCTGCCAAGACGTTAAAGTTGCATCTAAGCTTGTATTCTTTGCCGTTGAATTCAAACGGCATTTCACGAAGACGAACGTCCATGTTGTTACCTCTCAGGTCAAAACCGCATCGACCCATGCGATTGCGGCTTCTTCGGTGTCAGCGACATAGGTTTCAACCAGTTCCTGATTCGCCGTATGATCAGGCAGAAATTCGCCTGTCGTTGTCGGTGTCTGGAACGTGATCGTATCTCCCTTGGTTTGGTACGTCATGGAAGGCGGCGCAAACAGCGCTCGTGTTACAAACACGCAAGTGTACTTCTGCGCACCGTCCACCATGTCAGGCGCATAGAATGCAACACCGACATAGTTCGGAAGGTCTTTCCCCCCAAGCTTGATAGATGTTGCCGTAACCGCTGACCCGCTCACTGTGATGGAACGTGTGCCTTCTCTCATACCGAAAAGAAGTTTCTTTGCCGCATCAGGAATGTACTTTTCACCGATGCTGATAGTGCCGCCTGTTGCAAGACGGATGTACTCAGCAAGTACGCTTTCCGCATAAAGCCGCCCTTCAGCGTACGTGAACTGAAGGTCAACCGTCATTGCATCACCAATGGAAGTCTTCTGCGAATAGGCAATCACTCCATTGGTGTTTGTATACTTGGCAACCTTGATACCACGCAAGTCAAATGCTGGCATAATTTAATCCCCCATTACTTGATTGTTTTCTCGACCCAATCATGGATCACATTTGCACCAGCGTCATTTATCTTCTGCTCTGCTTCAGACAAAGCGACAGAAATAAATGGTCTTGCTGGTATTCCTCTTTTATTTGCTCCATACTCATTGATGAATGCGATCTCAGCGTTGCGTGTCTTCCTTCCGTTTCTGGTTCGTGTGCCAGCAAACGTGATGTCAACGCTTCCACCATCATCTGTGAGTTTTGGCTTGTTTATCTTGAAACTGTCCAAGATATGAACGTTTGATTCAGGATC
>Ga0326511_10003400_pt1 | contig 12810 bp, 26 predicted proteins | sample 0_2496_0518_D_FD_203701 | JGI IMG/M metagenome (GOLD analysis project Ga0326511, IMG submission 203701) | Bovine rumen microbial communities from UC Davis, California, United States - 0_2496_0518 | ecosystem: Host-associated > Mammals > Digestive system > Stomach > Rumen | place: USA... | reverse complement strand
CGCGGCCGGCTGTTGGCGCGGTTCGATTCATGACGGGGGGCATATAACTGCGCGGCTATAGCTTTTCATCAATACATATTTCTTGATTTATCAAGATTGCGCCGGGTGGCCTTCTCTGGATGCTGCTTGTTGTGGCACTGGTGGCACAAAGAAATCAAATTTGATAAATCATAAGCGCGGGAAGGGTTATCCTCTAGGTGTTCGATATGATGAACCTCTGTGGCCGGAGTCAATCGTCCGTAACGCTTGCAGAGCTGGCACCTGTACCCATCGCGCCGCATGGCACGGAGGCGGGTGTGTTTCCATTTTGCCGAATCATAAAATGTTGTGGTGTCCATCCTCGCAACTGTTCCCCCGTCAAATACAAAGGGCCGGACACAAGGCCCGACCCACACGAAATGCGTAATGCTGAGCGTTCCCGCCCATTACTACCCAATAACATAATAACATATTGACAGCAGAAAAATCTTGCTAAATGTTGCTAACTTTTAGCCGGTGCAAGATAAAGGTCTGTAAAAGCTTGCAATGCTTCGCCGTGCATGTGTGTGATCCGGTTGTACGAATACCCCATCTTGATGGCGATTTCTTCGAAGGACAGGTAATTGATATACCGTTCAATCAATACCTGAGAATACGCCGGGTTATCAAGTCCGGTTATCTGTTCAATCATCTTACTGCGAAACGCTTGCATTGCGCGGATGTTTCGTCTGATCTTTATTATCAGGTCAACCCGGCGGTCAGACTGTGCGAATGCATCGCTGCTGGGTGATGTCTGCACCCGGTCACGGTCATAAGATATTCCGTGGATGTATGTGTATTCCGAGTCCAGCTTCCGCAGCTCCTCTTTTCTTGACTCAATAACCAGTTCCGCCCATTTAAGGCGGCGCAGATATTCCTTTGCTGTCATTCGTTATACCTCAAACAAATTAAACATTGTCAATTGTGCTGATTCCGTTTGGAATCGTTTCAAGGCTTCGTGATAGTAATAACTATCTAATTCGCACCCGACAAATCGACGGTTCAACGCTTGCGCTGCAATCAGGCTTGACGCGCTCCCGACATGGGTATCAAGAATAATATCCGTCGGTTTTGTAAACCTGTCGATTAACCAGCGATACAATGCAACCGGTTTTTGTGTCGGGTGTATTCTGTGTTCTTTGTTCTTCATATCGCCCTGGAGCATTCCGTTCCACTTGAATTCATAAATTCGTGATTGCCCCGGTAGGGATGTCCACGCTATTTCACAATCAGCCTGATCCATGTTCCGGCGCCCCTTGTCCCAAACAATCATGCAAGACGCTTTCCCAAGATAATCCAAGAAGAAATTACCGCCCCATATAATCTGCGCTTTCGATACTCGCATAAGTTCCGCGAAGTATTCACCGTCCGGCGCCGCGCTATCGTCGAACGGATGGTAAAATTTTGCTTTGCTAATGCTTTTGTGCTGTCCCCATATACTGATATTTGGTGAGTACCCCCCCCGAACGGGCGTTCGTACCCCCCCCTACCAATTCCGCAAGTATGACCCATGTTGATGCCATAGGGAGGATCGACAATGGAAAGGTCGAAATATCCATCAGGAAACCGGCGCATAACATCCATGCAATCAGCGCAGACAAAAGCTGATTCTGAATCTGCCGGAAGCTGATTAATATCTGTAATCATCAGCGCCTCCAATACCTAATCACAAGCGCCAGCGTTACAACAAACCCGGCAACCGTTACGATGCCCATCAGGAACGCCACAACGGCGGCGCAAGTCAGAAGAAAATCAATCATTCGCTTACCTCCTCGCATTCTGCATAACTGCAAAAGTCATCCGCTGTTCTTCCTGACGCTCCTGTTTCCATGCAATGACAATATCTATGACCATCAGCGGCATCATACCAATCGCTCCACTTACAATCCTGGCACCGGATGATTTTGGGCTGTCGCAAAGCGGTTATAGCCATATCATGTGCTTCAAGAATGTCTTGCGGTGTACCCTTCATGGTTTTAGGTCTTGACAGTATTTCAATAGCTTCATCAAGTGTGATCATGATCATCCTCCTCACTGATCATCATGAATATACAAATCATCGTTGTCGTCCATAATTACGCCGTACAATACCGAATAATCTGATGCACTCCACAGAGTTTTCGGTGGGTGTTCGCCCATCGCCATCAGGAGAAATGATAGCGCATAATTATGAACGGCTTTGTCTGCTTTTCGGAATACTTCATCATTGCTTGTGCATCGAGCCTGTTTCGCAAAGTCCAACGCGACTATTGCGCGTTTGAAGTCATCCGCATGGTCGTAAATCCACTGATAGGATTCATCGTGCAATTTCATGATCATCCTCCTTGTACGGCTCCGGGGGCGGACACCATGATTCCGGCTGTGCGGGTGGCAAATTGTATACGCACGATGCCGCAATCTCAAAAGCGTGATTCAATATCTTATCGGTATCCGTTAGCGGATATAACTCATCGCCTACTCTTATATGGCTTTCGATTCTCTCAATCGCCGCCTGTCTGCTTATTGCGTCATCCTTCATTGTCATCCTCCTTGTACGGTTCCGGCAAGGGCATCCATGCAATAGGTTTTTCCTCATTGTAGCCAATCATGCTGTATATCCCATCGCCAGTATTTATCATCCAATCGCCGTCCTCATAATACCCAACGCCTTGATTGCTTGGAAATTGTAAAAGTACATCCTCATCTTTTTGAGGAAACTTCTCAGAGAGAGGAATCCAGTTCGGATGCGCCGTGTCGGTAACCGTAATAACCTCTCCGGGGTCTGTGCCGAAGTAGCCACCTTTATTTTTGATAATTACCACGTCTTTACGGATTTCGTCCACATATCCGTGAACAAAGCACCTGTCTCCAATTTTCATTATGAAAACCCCCAATACAGCACTACTATTGCGATAACAAAACAAGCGATTCCTATAAATATCATTCTTCACTCCTCCCGATATGGTGTCGGCAGGGGCATCCATGCGATAACTTCATAATTAGCGTGAAAATAATCAAATGGTTGCCTCCACTCTTTCAAGGTATGGATTTCTCTGCCGCCAAAGCATGTCGCTCCGTAAGATGTAATATCAATATTCACATGGTCGGTATCCCCTTCACCTTCTTTGTAGCAATATGAAATCAATACTTCCGTATCTTCTTCCGGCAACCTCTCACTGCACGGAATCCACCGCATAGCATCGGCCTTGCCCATCTCATACGCCTTGTCTAGCTGTGCCTGTTCAATGTCCTGCATTTTCTGTATTTCTTCGTCCGTGTACGGCTGTGCGGATGGCAAGGCTTCAATCTCCCATACAAGTTCTTCAACTTTGGCAAATCTGTCATACTTGTAGTATCTGTCCTTCACCGCATCAATCGCCGCCGCGCGGCTGATTAAATCACTCATTCCTTATCCTCACTTTCCTATGGGCTCAAATGCAAACCCTATAATGCAATAACCATCTTTCAAACCATAATCAGGGCAATCTCTAAGAATATAGGATATTTTTCTTACCGCCTGTCTGCCTGTATATATTCCTTCTGAATATGAAAACTCTTTAAGAATTACTATATCTCCCAACTGATAAGGTCTATCATCTTTCCGCAATTCAAACGGTTTGCTCCAATCCTTTGCTTTTTCAAAATACTTTGGAAGTATCTTTATCTCGTGTGTCATTCCTTATCCTCACTTTCTGCCTTGTAGCGCTTCAATCGCCGCCTGTCTGCTGATTAAATCATCCATATCTTCTCCCCTCTATCCTTTAGCCCACTCTTCCATAGACTTGTTCCATTCCTTGTACGCCTGCTTCCACTCAGGCGTTTCAAATCCTTTTTTCGTGAGACAATACCCATTGATAGGTGGTGCGGCATCTGCGATAAGTTCTGGCACTTCACCATAACTAATGACCGCTGGGCATCCTTGCGATGTATATTCAACAAGTCCGTCTTCCCTAAGCCTTTTTAGTGCTTGCCTCGCACCGTACTTAGTAACATCACCAAGCAATTCTACTATGTTGCTAATCGAAACTACTGCCCTGTCAGGTGCATGTAAACTCGTGTATGTCGATATTTCGCACGATATTAGGATATCAAATATCCGAGCTTTCACTGATTCGTCATACATTCTCGTCCCTCCTAACGTCAATCGCCGCCTGTCGGCTGATGCAATCGTTAACTAAATCTTTAGCTAAATTCTGACTATCTTTAACTATTTTTTCAGCCACTTCGGCCCCTCCTCTCCGAATATCTCGCGGTAAATCTCGCGGATGTAATACTTGACGGCCGCCACACCCTCCGCCGATGTATGCGGGCTCGTGTTCCGATAGATGTTATACAAGGCATTAGATATCTTTTCCTCGTCCGGCTGGACGGCGCTCATCTGCTTTACACTCTGAATGAGCAATGCTTTCGTCATAGCTTCTTCCGGCGGCATCGCGGAAAGCAGTTTTAAAACTGCCTGTCTGCTTATGGTGTCATCCTTCATTCTGTCAAGATCAATATCTTCCGGCGTTGTTTTCATGTGTTCCGGTGTCATTTCTTCCCCCTTTCGCCTTATGCATCGAAATTTTCCGGGTTGTAATCGTCGGCGGTGATTTCGTCAAAATGCGACTGCACGAAATCCTTAAAATCGCATGATTCCATGCTGTCTATTTCTGCTTTGAATGCACCTCTTGCGATTTCGGCGGCAAATTTAGAATATTCTTCAGCGCCCATTAATTCGCGTAATTTTTCCTCACATTTTCCAATCATATAAATATAACTAATGTCGCTCATATCTTCTTCTCTTTCCTTTCCCCGCGCATCCGGCGGATCATCCGATTATCTGCCGTCACCAGCGGGGTTAATCCCCCGCCGGTGTATCGGCTGATGTTTAACAGCTTGCCCGTGCTGTTGTGCTTGCTTTTGTTTGCTCTTTTCAAATGGCATCACCCCCGATATAATCAAATATATTCATTTGCCCTGGAATCATTTCTTCTTGATACATCCGCAAGCGCTTATATTGGTTATATTTCTGTCTGTACCGATACGATGCCCCGAATAAGCTGGCCTATCAAGATAAACCCTTGAAAATTGCTGTTCGCTCATTCTGTATACCCCCACGGATTAACCTCTGGCGGAACCTGTCGGGCATCCCGTCGGGCATCCCGTGCCGCTTCTCGCTTGTTGTGAATCTTTAACTGATGCTCGATGCCCTTTAACGCCTCAATAATCTGCTTTACCTTGTAATCCGTTAATCCTTCACCCATCGGAACACCTCCCCGCGCTGAACGCCTTTTTGCAAGCAAGCAGAATGTGAATTCATGTAAATGTCGATGTGCCGCCCGGAAACGCCGCGATCCTCAACTATGAATTCGCCCTGTCCGGCGATAAGGATCCGCGTTCCCAGCGGAAGGCTCCCGCAGGCCACGGTGCGACCCTCTGCGGGCATCGTGCCGGATGCCGTCGGGCCGCCCGCCCATTTGCCGCAACAGCGGCGGCAATTGCAATAAAAAGTTAGCTTATAACTGCCCATATCGACCCAATGCCCCGCCGGGGCGGTGACATCCTCTGATGCAATTTCGGTGTTAGTGTCGGCAAGGCAAATAATCGGCGCGCCTACGGCAGCGATTGCACAACCGACAACCAGCCCCGCAAGGCGCAACATAAACTTTTCAAACATTCCATTCCTCCTCTATCATGTCATCATGCAAAAAATCGGCTCTTTCGAACGGGTCATACTCTGGCGGCGGCGTTGGTTCTGAAAACAGGCCATCATAGGGTTCATGCTTCCGTCCGTCTTCCGTCAGAAAAGGCATATCGTTTATATGGTCCTCAATCTTTAATGTGCAGAAATCAACGGCGGCATTTTCGCCAGCGGGGAACATTTCGCCCATCCAATCAATCAAGTCATACTTGTTAACATATCGATTGGTTTTATCAATCGGCTGTTCAAGTATCGACAGCGCCGCTTGAAGGGTGTTTAAATCGCGTTCATCAGCTTCCGACCATGTGCCGAACCGGCTTTCGCGTTCCTTCGCCACCAGGCGCCCGCCTATCATGGTTTTAAGATTCGCGGTTATCTGCTTTATATCGTGCATCGTTCGCCCTCTCTTTCCATCGGTATTGGTGCGCCCTTCCGGTAATGCAAAGCAATTTCGAACCACTTGACCGATTCGCCGTTAGAAAACACGCAAATATGCGGCATTATGTATTTGACGATTAATTTGCCGCTAACAAAAACGGTGTTTTCGCTTGCATACCGCCGGACAATCGGCAACACATCGCCGGGCTTTGTCCGGGCCTTTGCCGCCATGACTTCCTGCCGCAATATCCCGGTGCCAATGTTCCGGGGGTTACGGACTGGATGCGGCGCGATGCTTTCGCCCTCTTTCAGTTCCGGCTCTTTCGGGGTCTTGCGTTCGTATTTCGCCAATAGCGGCTTGTATTCGTCCCGGTTGATGATATAGCCGGTATAAATCGCCGCTTGTGACGGTCCGTCAATAACGCTGATTGTCCTTCCTTCGCGTTGTAAGGCGTTTAAACCGCGTTTTATATCTGTAGCTGATAGATTTGTCATGTGTGCAACATCAGCACTCTTAGCGGCCCTTCCAGCGTCGTTAACAGCCTTTATAACGCCCATAACAACATCAGTTCTTGCCGTGGGCCATTCGGCGCAGCTCCCGACCAGGCGGAAATAGGTATGTCCGGCGGTTCCGGCGGTGCGCGACTCTATGCGCCCGTCAGCAAGTAAAGCATCCGCCGCTTTATCGAATCGCGTTCGGCCTACTCGCATCTGATCAAATATCTTTGTCAGCGTCGGCGCGATATCGCTTTTCTTGTGGTACGCTTTCAACAGATTTATGATTTGCTGGCGGATCTCCCCGTCGGTTAAAACGGCATCTGAATTTATCATCCGAACCACCCCCTAATCGAACAGCGAAAGCTGCCGGGGCATTTTGTCGAAATTGAGCATTTCTTCTTTTGCTCTCCGTGCAAACTCTTTGTTGATTTCGAATCCGTAAGAGTGCCGCCCCAGCTCATAAGCCGCCCTTAGTGTCGTGCCGGAACCGGCGCAAGGGTCTATTACCACATCGCCCGGATCCGTGAAGACTTCAATAAGCTGTTTTAGAAGTGCCACCGGCTTTTGTGACGGGTGGATCTTCGGGATCTCTTTGCCGTCGCGTGTCCATTCGAACCAGTTAAAAACCATTCGCCCGGTTCCGCGTATGTTCTTCCCGGTCACCGGGTCAATTTCAAGGCCGTTTCGAAATTTCGGCAATTTGTCCTGGTAAAACAACAGGGCGTATTCTGTCGCACCGACAACGCGCATATTTGCCTTTAAAACTTGCGGTGAGTAGTGCTTGATAAACACCAGCGGAATATAATTCGGAAAACCGTTTTTCGCCGCCTTTTCAACGACGATATGCGCCCGTTCAAAACTTGTGAAAACAATCATACAAGGCGCATCCGATGACCGGCCCCGCGCTGATTGCCATCCGCCTTTAGGCGGTTTCCTTAAAAGGCTGTGGCAAAAATGCCAAAATTCCGCCTCGTTGAAATAGAAATCAGAAGGGAAAGCAGCCTTTCCGGCTTTGTCGCTTTCGCCGTTTTTGTTATCGCCGCCCTTATACCAAACAGGATTGCTCCCATAAAAGTTATTCCCCACGTTATAAGGGATATCAGCAATAACTAATTGCGCCTTGTGAATCGGGTATAACTTCCACGACTGGAAATTGTCGTTGTACAGTTCGCATTTAATGCGGTTCTGATGTGTCATTGGTTGATTGCTCATTTTTTCTATTCTTTCCCCCGTGTCTTGCTTGCAATACCGTTCCGGCGTAAGCGGGATATCTTACGGATACAGAATCCGCCCGCGTTCCGTCCTTCTCGGTAAAATACATATCTCTTTCTTTGCTTAGTTTTACTAGCCGTTTCGCCCGGTCACGGGCTGCGGCGGTATCGGGTTGCTTCATGGTTAGTTGCTCTGCGCCTCCAACATTTCTATGTACCTGTTTACAAGGTTTATAAATATGTCTTCCTGTCCCCGTGGGACTATTTCCCGGATTTCGGCAACCAGGCGATCCCATGATTCGCCGTCATCCTTCGCCGGGACGCACGACCGCCAGCGCCGGAACCATTCCCGCATATCGGCTAAAACTTCATTATTTGGTATCATTTTGTGCTACTTTTCACCCCTTTTATGTTACCGCCCGAAATCGTGTTACCTTCAAATTTGGCTTAGTTAAGCCATTTGTAAGCATTGGTAACACGGTAACATTGGTAACATTAACTTTTCCTCATGCACGCGAGAGAAAAAAAGTTCTGTCTTTCGCCCGCTTTCAATCCAACACTTTTTTTTATTTTCTATATATATATGTGTGAATTTTTGTGTTACCATGTTACCGATCCCCGAAACCCCAATAACGGCGGTCGATTTGGTGGTAACATTGCCAATGTTACCGAATGTTACCGCGTGTTACCTTAATCGAACGGAAGCCCGGAATCGTCATCCTCTGACACCTCTATAAAGTCATCCTTTGCCGGGGTTTCGTCCTCATCGGGCAGTTTCATAAAGTACATTCGTACATTCTTCCCGCCGATCTTCTTCTGCTTTTGTGGGTTTCCTTTGCCGTCAACCTGGAATAGCCCCCGTTTAACGGCGTAATCCTTAAATGCCTTGAAGGAATAACCGCCATTGGCGCACATTCGCGCTATTGCGGTTGGAAACAGACAAATCACCGAATCAGATTCGACGATTCCCCATTGTTCTATGGGCTTATCCGGATCGAACCTTGATTTGTTCATGTGGATTTCGTCCACAAGATACTTGTAACAGCGTTCATGTGCTGATACTTCGTCCGGGTCCGAAAGCAGATTCAGCGCAACAGGAACCGGAATATAAAGCCCGTCAAAGAAAAGGTTATCTGTCGCGATTCTGTCAGCCAAAACAATTACAGCTAAAGACATAATCTGTTTCTGCATACGGTCACCAGCGGCGGCGCGCAGCTCTTCCACGATAGATTCGTATTGAGCCATTAATTCCGCGTCGCTTATTCCTTTGATGACATCCACGAACTCGCGCCCGGCGAACCCGTAATTGTGTTTAACAATTTCGGCGGTTTCGTGCGGGTCCTTAAATATCCGTGTCAGCGCGTGAACCTCAAGAATTCTATTCATCGCGCCGCCCTGGCTGACAAATCCGTTGATCGGGCTTTCGCCGGTGGTAATGATTGCAAGCCTCCACGCGTTTTCTGCCCGGAAGCCCAGCGACTTATCAGAACGGCTTTTGCCCTTGCCGGATGTCATGTCATATATGAACCCTTCGAAGTTTTCCCGGATGCGCTTTGATGTTTTGGCGGTATCGTCAAGAATCAGCGGTAAGTGATTTAACGCCGCCGCTTTCGTTTCCAACGAAACCTCCGTTGCTTTGAAATCCCCGATATACTTTGATTCTGTCGGGTCTGCCCAAATAGAACAGGTCAGCATCTCTGCAACAGTCTTTCCGGCTTCTGTATCGCCCCAAAGGTCAACCACGAACGGAAGCGCGCCCAGCTTTTCCAACAGGACGGAACCGAACGAAGCAGCCATTAGAATTTGCGCCGGTAATGATTTACTTTTACGGATGCCCCGAACGTGTTCAAACCAGGCATCGCGATCCCCGTGTTCCTTAATTGCCGCGACTAATTGCGGGAACTCGGAATCCGAATCAAATTCGATATCGTCCGAATCATAGGGAAGGAACCGCCCACGGACAAAACCGAATTTGCTTGATGATTCCCGCAAACCGATAATGCCGCCGCTTCTGGCCTCGACTTCTGACAAATACCTAACTAACGCTTTCGCGCTCTCAGATGTCACCAAAACCGAATAAGCAGCCAAACCGATGATCTGACTTGCCGATGCGATTACTTCCTTCTTGACGGTCTGAAACTGCCACCGGCCCCCGCGTTTATATCCGATTGTGATTTTCTCTTTGCCGGTTTGGATATTCTTTAACCGCTGAACCGGTAAAATCGGATGTGGGCAAGCAACCACTTTATATTCTTTCCGGTCAAACATCCAAACGCCGGATTCGTCAGCCGTCCAAGGGCCGCAAGGCAAGTTAGCAAAACCATATTCCTCTAGGCCATCAAACCGGGTTTCGTTTGTCTGTTCCTGTTCGGCGGCTTTCCGTTTCTGCTTTGCTGTTTCTGCCCGCCGCCTTTCTTCTCTCTCCATGTCACGGATCGCCCGTTTCCGGGCTTGAATCGCCGCGTCAAATTCCGCTGTTAGATGCCTGTCTTTTGCAATCTGTCGCAGCTCGTTTATTCGGCGCTGGCGGGATAGTTCGTTTTCGTCATCAAAGATAGAATCAAGCGTGTTTTCATCCATGAAATCCATCTTTGATGATGCCGAAACGCTCATTTAATCCCCCCTTTTAAAATATTCTTCCTCTAACAGTTCATTGTTTAATCGTTCGTTTTCGTATTGCGCCAACAGCGCCGCCCGTAGTGGCGAATCTGCCGGAATTAGATCAAGCGCGTTCCGGTACGCGGCAAGCATCGCCCGCGAATCGTCCAGGGCTTCCGCCTTTCGTGCCGTCTGCTTTTCCCTTGTGCGCTTGTCTGCATCGCGTTTATAGGCGCTTAAAGCGTGTTTTTTTGTATGGTTGTCGAATTCCCCGCCCAACATCCGAAACGCCGTTTTGAAGTCGCATCGTTCGTATAAACGAACAAAATCAATGACATCGCCACCAGCGCCGCACCCGAAGCAATAAAAGCTCTGCGCGTAAATCTTCATGGATGCCGTTCTTTCGTTGTGGAAGGGACACCGGCAGAACCCGGCGCGGTTAATCTCTATGCCGTATTGGCGCACGACTTCCGGCATTGGATGATCCCGCTTGATATCGTCAATGTTCGTCATTGCTCAAAATCTCCACTATCCGCCGACCTGTTTCGGTTTTATCGCAAAACAGGAACGAAACGCCGTATTTGCGCTGCATGGTGCAAAGGATCTTATAAAGTGTGTCCCCGTGCATCACCTTTTGTTCGGTCCATGTCCAGCGCCCGTTAATCAGCTTTTTGGTTCTCGCTCTCGGATTCCGCCAAAACAAAACATCGTCAAGGCTTTTGATTCCGTGTCCGTGTTCACAAAGGATAATTAGCCGGATGCCGTTTTCCTGGGCGCGTATCAGCTCCGCCCGGAATCGTTCATGTTGGCGGCACACGTTCCCGCATAGCTCATCAAGGTTTTGTTTCCGGTCAACGATGACGCGGGGGTTATCAAGGTTCATGTAATCCCCGATGTAAAGTTTAGAAATGTAATACTTGACCCCGGAAGCATGGAAATATTCCAGTATCCGCGCTATCGCGTGTGCCTTTTCCCGGCTATCAACCTGTATAGTCATTAGTTAAACGGCAGACCGGGATCCTCTACGCCATCCGGGATATTAACGAACCCATCAGCGTTTGCGGGTGTGGCGCTGGCGGATGCGCTCTTACTCTCGACAAATTCCACGTTTTCCGCGATGACATCGAATGTATAAACCTTCTTGCCGTCCTTCCCTTCATAGCTGCCGGTCTGAATCCGTCCGTTAATGCCAATGCGTTGGCCCTTGCGGAAATATCTTTCGATGAATTCGGATGTCTTGCCGAACGCGACAATGTTGATAAAGTCGGTTCCGGCATCCTTCCCGCGCCGGTCAACCGCGATAGAAAAACGGGCGTAAGAGCTGCCGGAATTCGTGGCTTTGATCTCCGGATCCCTGGTTAATCGTCCAACTAAAGAAACATTATTCATTCTCTTTTGCCTCCGGTTCATTCTTGTGTGCTTCGTTGTATGCTTCCGCCTGTTTTGCCGCCGTTGCTAACTGTTCCGGCGTCATGGCATCGATAGAATCGACTTTGTAATGTTTCATAATCTGCCCGCCGAAATCCCGGTAAGCGTACTTAACAATCATTTTCTTTAAATAATTTGCTGTCGCTGTCGTGGCGGTTCCGCTGTCCTTCGTGGCGGCCTTCTTGCCCTTTGTGGCCGGTTGGCCATCGCCCGCGTTCCATGCGTCAGCATCTTTTGTATCATCGATACAAAAAAGGCCGTTTAAAGCGTATTTCCGCGCATAGGATGACGCGGAACCGGTGATCTGCGAATCGTCCATGCCTTTTTTTGATTCAGCTTCACGGGCATAAGCCGTATTTGTGATGGCTTCGCCGGGTTCGTCGCAGTTTGTTAATTTGGCTGTTGCCAGGATGTAATAACGCCCGTCCACGTTTTCGATCATGTCCGAAATGGTCAGCGCCGTTTTTGTTTCATATAACAGCGGCTTGACAGCTTCAAGAATATCTTCGCAAGACCGGTATTTATAACCGCCGAATCTGTTTTCTTGTCCTTTCGGGGCTTTCAACTTGTGCTGAATAACCGCCAGTTTTTCATAAATGTTCATTCTTAACTCCTTGTGTTATAATCAAGGCAACAAGGGCCGCGAACCTTTGTTACCTTCTAAGCGCATTCGGGCCGTTTTCCCGGTGCGCTTTTTCATGCTCCAGCTACCATCAGCATCAGACTAAAAGCCGCGAAGACTGCCGCCAATGTGAAGAACTCGCCCATGCCAAGGACAAAAGACATCAGCGGGCCGGGGCCGTCCATTTCATCCAAATCGTCATCCGGCAGATCGGGCATAGATAACCCTCTCGCGGGATCGCTTGTAATAGGGATATATTCCAAATGTGCCGACATTCCCGGCAGACTGCATAACGTTTTATTCGCATTTGTCATCTTTGGTTTCCTCCTCTCCATACATCATCACCGCAAGCACCCGTTTCTTTTCGTCAACGCTTAACGTGTTATAGCGGATGA
>Ga0326511_10003399_pt1 | contig 12812 bp, 10 predicted proteins | sample 0_2496_0518_D_FD_203701 | JGI IMG/M metagenome (GOLD analysis project Ga0326511, IMG submission 203701) | Bovine rumen microbial communities from UC Davis, California, United States - 0_2496_0518 | ecosystem: Host-associated > Mammals > Digestive system > Stomach > Rumen | place: USA... | reverse complement strand
CGGGCAGCCTCCTGCAGCACGGATTCCAGTTCCTCCGGCCGGAAGCCGGTCTTGGACGCCTCGCCGGCGACATTGATCTCGAGCAGCACATCCTGAACCAGACCGCGCTTTAGCGCGACGCGGGAAATCTCCTGCAGCAGGGGAAGGCTGTCCGCCGAATGGATCAGCGCGCAGAGCCCGACGACCTGACGCACCTTGTTCTTCTGCAGATGCCCGATAAAGTGCAGCGGGACGCCGGCATAGGCGTTCTGCGCATTCTTTTCGAGCATCTCCTGTACCCGGTTCTCGCCGCAGATGTCCACCCCCGCACGGATCGCGGCGCGGACAGAGTCGGCGTCGTTCATTTTTGTCGCTGCGGCCAGCAGAATCTCACGCGGGCTGCGGCCTGCCTCAGCGGCTGCCCGGGCAATCTCGGCCCTGACGGTTTTCACGTTCCGTTCGATCTCAGCCGTCGTCATGTGCGTCCCTCTCTTCCGTAAATGCTTTCTCAATCCGGTCCGCCTGCTCTTCGGTCGCAAGGCGGTCGGCAGGGAGCCAGAAGGCCTCGTCATGCCGGCGGAACCAGGTCAGCTGCCGCTTGGCATAGCGGCGGGTCGCCTGCTTGATGAGGGCAATCGCCTCGTCGCGCGGCATCTCGCCGCGCAGCGCCCAGGCGGCCTGGCGGTAGCCGATGGCCTGCATGCAGGTGCTGTCGGGGGAAACCCCGCTTTCCAGCAGCCTGGCCGTCTCCTCAAAAAGCCCTTCCCGGCACATGCGGTCCACCCGCTGCTCGATCCGTTCATACAGCTTTCCGCGGTCCTCGAAGCGGAGAACCGCGTAGAGCGCCTGAAAGGCGGGCGGCAGGGTCCGGCTCTCGTCGTCGTGGGCGGTCTGGGTCCGGCCCGTCAGGCGGTAGATCTCGAGGGCACGGATGATGCGCCGGCGGTCCGTCGGGGCAAGCTTTTCGGCCCTGTCCGGGTCCACCGCCGCAAGGCGGGCCAGCATCGCCTCACCGCCCAGGCGGTCATACTCCCGCGCCAGCGCTTCCCGGCAGCTGCCGTCCTGCTCATCGGTTCCGGCAAAGCGGCGGCCGGCGAGCAGGGCGTCGATATAGAGGCCCGTTCCGCCGACGACGATCGGCAGCTTTCCGCGCTCCAGGAGCCGGGTACAGACCTCGCCGGCCTCTTCGGCGTAACGGGAGACGGAGTAGCTGTCGCCGGGGTCGACAAGGTCGAGCATATGATGGGGCACCTGCTGCCGCTCGAAGGGGCTGGCCTTGGCGGTGCCGATATCCATGCCGCGGTAAACCTGCATCGAGTCGGCCGAGACGATCTCGCCGTTCAGGCGCCCGGCCAGGGCAATGCCCAGGGCGGTCTTGCCGGAGGCGGTGGGCCCGGCGATGACCAGCAGTTTCTTTTTCATCGCATCCATATTGTCCGTCCTGCCGCCGAACGCTCAGACGATCCGCAGAAAGAGCTTTTCAAGGTCCTTTCTGCTGACAGTCACGGCCACGGGGCGCCCGTGCGGGCAGTACTTCACCCGGCCGCTGAGCACCTCGCGCACAATGGCCTCGAGCTCCTCGCGCCCGGTGTTCCACCCCGCCTTGATGGCGGCCTTGCAGGCCACGGTATGATTCATCTCGTCCCGCGCGGAGAGAGGATCGGGGGTCCCGCCCTCGTGCAGGTGCTGAAGAATCTCTTCCAGCGCCGGGACCGCATCATCCGGCAGGATGTCCGCCGGGACCGCGCGCAGGATGACGGCCTGCTCGCCGAAGGGCTCGAGCTCAAAGCCGAAATCCAGAAACAGCTCGCCGAAGTCTTCCAGCAGGGCCATGTCCCCGGCGCCGAGACGGAGGGTCCGGGGCGTGAGGAGCTGCTGGGCTGGGACGGGCTGGCTGCGGGCCTTCAGGCGGTCAAAGTTCATCCGCTCGTGCGCGGCGTGCTTGTCGATCAGAATGAGGCGGTCGCCCTCTTCCACGGCGATATAGGTTTTGAAGGCCTCCCCCAAGATCTTGTGGTCGGGGATCGGTGGGTTATCAACATTTTGAACCGGGTTTTCGACAGCCCCCTCTCCCCCGCCCTCTTGTCCGGCCTTTGAAAACACCGGAGACGGAGCGGTGACGGTACGGTACTCCGCCACGGAGCTGAAAAGGGACTGCTGAACGACGCTTTCCGGTTCAGAATCCGTGTGCAGGGCAGGAGGATACGCCGCCGCGCCCCGGTCCGGGAACCGCGGCAGCCCGCTTTCCCGAGAGGGCAGGGACTGCTGCCCGGCAGGCTCTGCGCAAGCGCGCGGAAGGGTCCCTGCCGGCGGGCTTTCGGGAAGGGTCTCTTCCGGGCGGAAGGAAACCCGGCTCTGCACGGCGGGGAGTTCTTCCGCCCTGCGGGGAGCGTCTCCGGCGGGAAGGACGGAGGCCGCAGTGCGGTCCTCTTCGGCCAGAGTATCCCGGACCGCCTGACAGAGCAGGCCGAAGAGCCGCCGCTCTTCCGAGAACTTGACCTCGGTCTTCGCCGGGTGGACGTTCACATCCACCGAACCGGGCCGGATCTCCAGCCAGATCACGCAGGCCGGATAGCGGCCGGTCAGCAGGGTGTTTTTATAGGCCTGTTCCAGCGCGCTCTGCAGCAGCGCGGAGCGGATGAAGCGGCCGTTGCAGTAGAAAAACTGGGCGCTGCGGTTTCCCCTTCCGGCGGCCGGTGAGGAGACGAAGCCCGAGAGCCGGACGTCGCCGTCCGAACTGCACAGCGGCAGGAAGGCCGATGCCAGATCCCGGCCCAGCAGGGCATAGACACAGGCGTCGGGTCGGCCGTCGCCGGGTGTAAAGAACTCTTCCTTTCCGTCCCGCAGAAAGCGCACCGAGACATCGGGCCGGCCCAGGGCACAGCGCAGCCCGGCCTGGACGCAGGCGGAGGCCTCGCTCCGGTCGCTTTTCAGGAATTTCAGCCGGGCAGGGGTGTTGTAGAACAGATCCCGGATGCAGATGGAAGTGCCCGAAGGGCAGCCGACGGCCTCCATCTCCTGAATATCGCCGGCCTCCAGCGTCATCCGGGTGCCCTCGGCATCCTCCGGCCGGCGCGTCAGCAGCTCGATGCGCGACACCGCCGAGATGGCCGCCAGCGCCTCGCCGCGAAAGCCCATGGTGGTGATGGCCTCGAGGCCGTGCTCGTCAGCGAGCTTTGAGGTCGCATGCCGCAGAAAGGCGATGCCGGCATCCTCGGGCGCCATGCCGCAGCCGTTGTCGGTCACGCGGATCATGGTGGCGCCGCCGTCCCGGATCTCGACCGTGACCTGGTCGGCACCGGCGTCAAAGGCGTTTTCCATCAGTTCCTTGATGACCGAGGCCGGGCGCTCGACCACCTCGCCGGCAGCGATCAGGTCGGCAACATGGGGAGATAAGAGATTGATATGCGGCATGACGGCGTCTCCTTCCGGTTTCAGATGCTTAACAGGGGCTTAAGAGTTTTTTATTATACCCGTTTCCCCGGAAAAGGTCCACTGTTTTTTGCTCTGTGGAGAAAGCCGAGCACTTCCCATCTTTTGTAAAGCCTCATTGAGCCTGTCCCAGCCGGAATCTGCCTGTCGGTCAGCAGCATTGTTCCAGGATAATTGTTATTTAAAATCAGAAACAAATCCATTATTTCTTAATTGAAATAACAATCAGCCTTGACTTCCCCGCTTATTGTTATTATAATGCATTTATTATAGCGAATAATGGATGGTAAAATAACAAAAAGGGCGGTGAAAACGATGGCAACCGTACATTACAGGAAAAGACTGTCCGAATACCTCGACACACTTCCTCAGGAAGCTCTCATCACCACCGGTGCAGTTACTGCATACATCGCAGAGAAAACCGGGGAACCGGAAGAGAAGGTCAGAAAAGCAGTCAATGTAAATCTCGCCAGGCTGGAGCAGGAAGGCATCATATCCAGGATTGTGCGGGGAGTATACTGCAAAAGAATCAAGACGCCCTTTGGCGACTATGTGCCAAGCAAAGACACACTCTACGGCAGGTGGCTTGTTCTGGACGGGGATCGGGTGATCGGATATGAAACCGGCCCTTCCCTGATGAACCGGCTTGGTCTGATTTCCCAAATGCCGCGCAAGAAATGGATCGCTACAAACAACTACACCCTGCCGGTGCCCAAAGATGTGGAGATCGAAATTCGGAAGCCGCGTATTCCGGTGACGCATGAAAACTACAAATACCTGCAGATTCTGGATATCATCGAAGATATGGATCGCGCACCAATAGACGCCACTGCGCCGGAAGAGATTCTCCGGGAAAAATCAAAATCCGCCGGGCTGCTGCCGGATCGCATGATTCTGTTTGCACGTAAATTCTATCCGACAAAGACATTGGAGAGAACTGTTGATGTCATGTTAGGAGGGTTGGAATTATGATGCTGCATGAAGACAGATATGCATTTCTTGCCATTTTGAATCGGGTCCACGATGTCTCGGGTGTCAGGCCGGATATTCTGGAGAAGGATTACTATGTTTCCATGCTCCTGCGGGAACTGGCCGAAAAGCAGAATGAACTTCCTGCATACTTTAAGGGCGGCACCGCTCTCTATAAGGCGCAGAAAAGCATCCGCCGTTTTTCTGAGGACATTGACCTGACCGTCAGCATAGAGAATTGCAGCAGCAGTCAGGCCAAAAGATGGATTGTGTCCTTGAGAAATGGAATGCTCTGAAAGAGATTCTATACCTGCTGGATTCATAATTGTTCCTTTTGCTTTTTCTCAAGCAGTGTCACAGGATGAATCCAGACAGCTTCGTCAGAGACAGCAAGTCTCTTTTCTCCTGATCAGACTAAGGACCCGGCAGAAAAACTGCTTGCCCCCGGGCGCCGGCTGCAGTATAATCTGACGGCAGCAGGCCATGGAAGAAGTACGGAAAAACACAGTAGGAGAATCGCATTGAAAGTCGAAAGAAAAACCATTCCGCAGGAAGAAATCGAGCGCCAGGTTCAGATCTGTCATGCGCTTTTTGACCGGCTCACCGCAGGCGGCGTAAAGCCCCTCGCCCTGGTGGACACCTACGGCTGTCAGCAGAACGAGGCGGACAGCGAAAAGCTGCGCGGGTACCTGCGGGAGATGGGCTGCGGCTTTACGGAGGATGAATTTCAGGCCGACATCATCGTGGTCAACACCTGCGCGGTCCGCGAGCATGCCGAGATGCGCGTGCTCGGGAACGTCGGCGCCCTCAACCACTCGAAGAAGGCCCGGCCGGGGCAGATCATCGCGGTCTGCGGATGCATGGTGCAGCAGCCCCATATGGCCGAAAAGCTCAAGAAATCCTATCCGATCGTCGATCTCGTCTTCGGCCCCCATGAGCTGTGGCGCTTTCCCGAGCTGCTGCAGACGGTCATGGACCGGCACAAACGCATCTTCGCCGCCGAAAAGAACGACGGCGCCGTGGCCGAAGGCATCCCGATGGCGCGCGACGGCAGGGTGAAGGCCTGGCTGTCGGTCATGTACGGCTGCAACAACTTCTGCACCTACTGCGTGGTGCCCTATGTACGCGGGCGCGAACGCTCGCGCCTGACGGAAGAAGTGATTCGGGAGGCGGAGGCGCTGGTGCAGGCCGGGTATAAGGACATCACCCTGCTGGGGCAGAACGTCAACTCCTACGGAAAGGACCTCGGCCTGGATGTGGATTTCGCCGACCTGATCCGCCGCATCAACGACATACCGGGCGATTTTTTGATCCGCTTCATGACCAGCCACCCGAAGGACGCCACGGAGAAGCTCTTCCATACCATGGCGGAATGCGAAAAGTGCGCGCATCATATCCACCTGCCCGTCCAGTCGGGCTCGAACCGGATCCTGAAGGCGATGAACCGCAGCTATACCCGGGAAAAGTATCTGGAAGAGGTCGCGAAAGCCCGGGAATGGATGCCCGACCTGGTCCTGACGACGGATATCATCGTCGGCTTCCCCGGCGAGACGGAGGAGGACTTTGCCGAAACCCTCTCGCTGTGCGAGGAGGTCCGCTATGACGCGATGTTTACCTTTATCTATTCCCCGCGGGTCGGAACCCCGGCGGCCTCGATGCCCGACCCCTATACCCGGGAGGAGAAGCAGAAGCATTTTGACGCCCTGACGGAGCTGGCAAACCGGATTTCCGCCGAGAAGCACCTGCAGTACATCGGAACCCGGCAGCGCGTCCTGGTGGACGGGGAGACCGGAAGGGGAGAATACAACCTCTCGGCACGCACCAACGGCGGACGCCTGGTTCACCTGAAGGGCGACCCCGCCCTGATCGGCCGGTTTCTCGAGGTCGAGATCACCGGCGGCAACACCTGGGCGCTGTACGGAAAGGAAGTGACGGAGGATGGCTGAGCTGACCCCGATGAAGCGCCAGTACCAGGAGATCAAGGAACAGCACCGGGACTGCCTGCTCTTCTTCCGCCTCGGCGACTTCTATGAGATGTTCAACGAGGATGCCGTCATCGCCTCGCGGGAGCTGGACCTGGCCCTGACCACCCGGGACCGGAACGTGGAGGACCCGGAGGAGCGCACCCCCATGTGCGGCGTGCCGTATCACAGCGCCGAGGGCTATATCGCAAGGCTCATCGCGAAGGGCTACAAGGTCGCCATCTGCGAGCAGACGGAAGACCCCGCGCTGGCAAAGGGCCTGGTACAGCGGGACGTCATCCGCATCATTACCCCGGGCACCGTGACGGAAAGCTCGATGCTGGAGGAGGGGCGCAGCAACTACATCTGTGCCGTGTATCTCGCGCGCGGCAATGCGGGCATCGCCTTCTGCGAACTCTCGACGGGCGAATTCTGCTGTGCGCATTTCCCGCAGCGGGGAGAGGATCACATTCTGGACGAGCTTGCCCGCTTTCAGCCGCGGGAGGCCGTCCTCTCGCCGGAGGCATCTGAGAGCGCGGCCGTCCTCTCGTTCCTGCAGGAGCAGCTGAAGGCGATGCCCGAAACGGACAGCGCCTCGTTTGATTATGCCCCCTGTGCCGAGCGTCTCTGCCGGCAGTTCGGCTTTGCGTCGGTTTCGGACTCCGGCCTGTCGGAGGGAAGCGGTGCCGTCTGCGCCTGCGGCGCGCTGCTGCAGTATCTGGAGGAGACGCAGAAATTTGACCTGAAGCACCTGAGCCGCCCGGATGTCTTTTTCGGCGGGCGCTATATGGAGCTGGACTATACCGCCCGGCGCAGCCTAGAGCTCACCGAGTCGATGAGCGGCGGGGATCGGAAGGGCAGCCTGCTCTGGGTGCTGGACAGGACCGGCACCGCAATGGGAAGCCGGATGCTGCGCGCCTGGGTCGAACGACCGCTGCTGTCGGTCGCCGAAATCCGGCGCCGCCAGCTTGCCGTGCAGGAGCTGGTAAACGAAAGCGTCATCCGCGGCGAGCTGCGGGAAGCCCTGAAGGACATCAGCGACATGCAGCGCCTCGTGAGCCGCACCGTGTACGGCAGCGCCGGCGGCCGCGACCTGCGGCAGCTGTCCTCCTGCATCGCCGTCCTGCCCCGGCTTCAGACCCTGCTGAAGGATGCCCGGAGTGCGGAGCTGAAGACCATCGCCGCGATGGACGGCCTGCAGGACGTCCGGGAAGAGATCGACAGGGCCATCTGCGACGACCCGCCCTTCTCGGTACGGGAAGGCGGCATCATCCGCGAGGGCTTTTCCGCAGAGCTGGACGAGCTCAGAAGGCTGCGGGACCACGGGGCCGAGAGCATCGCCGCCCTGGAGGAGCGGGAGCGGCAGAGCACCGGCATCAAAAAACTGAAGGTCGGCTACAACCGGGTCTTCGGCTACTACATCGACGTGCCCAAATCCGCCGCCGAGGCGCAGCTTCCGGATACCTATATCCGCAAGCAGACGCTGGTCTCCAACGAGCGCTATTTTACCCCCGAACTCAAGGAGCTGGAAAACAGCCTGCTGACGGCGCGGGACAGGATCCAGTCGATGGAATACGACTTTTTCTGTGCGGTCCGGGACCGCGTGGCCGCCCAGGTCACCCGCATCCAGCAGACCGCCGGGCTCGTGGCGGCGCTGGACTGTTTCTGCTCGCTCAGCGAGACCGCCGTCCGGAACCGCTATACCATGCCGGAGGTAGACGCCTCGCGGGAGCTCGTGATCCGGGAGGGCAGGCACCCCGTCGTCGAGCAGACGCTGAAGGACGTCCGCTTTGTCCCCAACGACACCTTCCTGAACACCGGCTCGGACCGGCTTGCCATCGTGACCGGCCCGAACATGGCGGGCAAATCCACCTATATGCGCCAGACGGCTCTGATCGTGCTGATGGCCCAGATCGGTTCCTTCGTACCGGCAAAATCGGCCGTCATCGGCATTGTGGACCGGGTTTTCACCCGCATCGGCGCCTCGGACGATCTGGCCTCGGGCCGCTCGACCTTCATGGTGGAGATGAGCGAGGTGGCCAGTATCCTCCGCAGCGCCACCCCGGCCTCGCTCCTGATCCTGGACGAGATCGGCCGCGGCACCTCGACCTATGACGGCATGGCCATCGCCCGCGCCATTCTCGAGTACTGTGCCGACAAGCGCCGCCTCGGCGCCCGCACGATGTTCGCGACACATTATCACGAGCTGTCCGAGCTGGAAGGCGAACTGGAGGGCATCCGCAACTATAACATCACCGCGAAAAAGCAGAACGGCAAGCTGATCTTCCTGCGGAAAATCGTGCCCGGCGCGGCCGACGACAGCTACGGCATCGAGGTCGCCAAGCTTGCGGGCGTTCCGGATGCCGTCATCGAGCGGGCCAAGCACTGCCTGAGCGAGCTGGTTGAAAACCGGGGCATTGCCGCCGCCCCGGGAAAGGCCCCGGAAAGCGCAGCGGACCTGAGCCAGATCAGCTTTGCCGACATGCAGGCGGATGAAATTCGCGACATTCTGAAGAAGACCGATCTCAACGTGCTCACCCCGCTTGAGGCGCTGAATCTGCTGTACACGCTGCAGCGAAAGGCGCTGTCATGAACAGGCCCGCAGGCCCGGAACCGGTCCCTTTTACCAGCCGCATGACCCGCCGGGAAATCGCCGCGGCTCTGGCCTACCTGCCGCTGCACATCGGGCTGCTGCCGCTGCTGCTTCTGTCCCTGCCCCAGACGGCGGGGATGAGCGAGATCCAGATCAATTTTGCGATCTATGCGATCGGTGCGCTCTGGATGCTGCTCTTCGCGGGGCGTTTCCTGCGCCGGGATTTTGACCCCCTCTGCGAGCATCCCTTTTACTGCCTGCTGCAGGTGGTCACGAGCTATGGGATGGTACTGGCGCTGAACATGCTGCTCAGTGCCCTGCTGATGCTGGTTCAGACCGAGCTCTCGAACCCCAACAACGCCGCCTGGAGCGACATGGTCACGAAGGATTTCGGGAAAACCGCCGCCAGCGCCGTCTTTCTCGCCCCGCTGGTGGAGGAGCCGATTTTCCGCGGCGCCGTCTTTTCGCTGTTCCGGCCGAAAGGCCCGGAAGCGCCCGCGGTGCCCCGGCGCCGCCTCGCCTATCTGACGAGCATGCTGCTGTTTTCGCTGTATCACGTCTGGGGCTATGCCATACAGGACCCGGCGAACTGGCTGTATCTGCTGCAGTATCTGCCGGCGAGCTGGGTACTCTGCCGCTGCTATGAGCGCTGCGACAGCATCTGGGGCAGCATCCTGCTGCACATGTGCATCAACGGCGTCTCGGTCCTCACGATTTCCGCCCTGCAGGGCATGATGTAAAAAAGAATCCGACCCCGGACTTTCCGTAATAAAAGCAGGCGCCTTTCGCGGCCATCATGCGGAAGGCGCCTGCTGCGCTTGCTATATAATCATAAACCAGCAGGAGGAAGAACACATGCCGATGCAAATGGGTTTTCGCTGGTACGGCGAAGGAAACGACAGAATCAAGCTGAGCGACATCCGGCAGATTCCGGGTGTGAGCACCATCGTCTGGGCCCTGCATGACAAGATGCCCGGGGAGGTCTGGCAGCCGGAGGAGATCAAACCCGTCGTGGATCAGATCCGGGCCGCAGGCTTCAACGCCGACGTGGTCGAGAGCGTCAACGTTCACGACGACATCAAGATCGGGCTTCCCACCCGGGATCGGTACATCGAAAACTATATCCAGACCATCCGCAATCTGAAGCCCTTCGGCGTGAAGGTCATCTGCTACAACTTCATGCCGATCTTCGACTGGACGCGCAGCGATCTTTTCCATCCGGTGGGCGACGGCTCGACCGCGCTGTTCTATCAGAAGGACATGATCCAGGACGATCCCAAGGAAATGGCGGACTATGTCATGAGCTTCACCGAGAAGTATCACATGAGCTTCCCGGGCTGGGAGCCGGAGCGGATGGCGAAGCTGGACGAGCTGTTTGAGAAGTACCAGGGTGTGACAAAGGAAAAGCTCTGGGAAAACTTCCGGTATTTCCTCGAAAAGCTGATGCCGGTCTGCCATGAATGCGACATCAAGATGGCCGTGCACATGGACGATCCCCCCTGGGACATCTTCGGCCTGCCCCGCCTGCTCATCGATAGGGAGAGCATCGACCGTTTCCTGCACATGGTGGATGACCCGTACAACTGCCTGACGCTCTGCTCCGGCTCGCTCAACGCCAACCCCGAGAACAACGTGGCCGAAATCGTGCGGGCCCACTGCGACCGCATCGCCTTTGCCCACATCCGGAATGTGAAGCACTTCCCGAACGGGGACTTTTCGGAGGCCAGCCACCGCGACTGTGACGGCGACACCGGGATCCTGGACATCCTGCGGGCCTATCACGACTGCGGATACGAGGGTTATATCCGCCCCGACCACGGACGGCATCTGTGGGATGAACAGCCGGGCAGCGTACGCCCCGGCTACGGACTGTACGACCGCGCCCTCGGCATCATGTACATGCTGGGCGCCTGGGATCTGATGGAAAAGGAGAAATAAGAACATGGAGAAAAACGTACTGAACACCGATCTGAGCGGCAAGGTTGCCGTGGTCACAGGAGCGGGCGGCGTGCTCTGCTCGGAATTTGCCAAGGTTCTGGCCCGCGCGGGCGCCAAGGTGGCGCTGCTGAACCGGACCCAGGAAAAGGCACAGAAAGTTGCCGATGCAATCAAGGCCGAAGGCGGCACTGCCATCGCTTACGGCTGCAACGTACTGGACAGGGAGCAGACCTCTGCCGTGGCCGAACAGGTGCTTCGGGATCTCGGTCCCTGCGACATCCTCATCAACGGTGCGGGCGGCAACAACCCCAAGGCCACCACGGACAAGGAATACTATGAAGACGGCGACATTGACGGCGACACCAAGAGCTTTTTCGATCTGGACGAGGAAGGCGTTGAGAGCGTGTTCAACCTGAACTTCCTCGGCACGCTGATCCCCACCCAGGCCTTCGCCCGCCAGATGCTGGGCCGGGAGGGCTGCAGCATCCTGAATATCAGCTCCATGAACGCCTTTACACCGCTGACCAAGATCCCGGCCTATTCCGGAGCCAAAGCCGCCGTGACCAATTTCACCCAGTGGCTGGCCGTACACTTTTCGAAGCAGGGCATCCGTGTCAACGCCATCGCCCCGGGCTTCTTCTCCACGGCCCAGAACGCAAAGCTGCTCTGGAACGACGACGGAACCCCCACCGCCCGCACCGGCAAGATTCTGGCGGCCACGCCCATGGGCCGCTTCGGCGAGAGCAAAGAGCTCTCCGGCGCGCTGCTGTTCCTGCTCAACAACGAGGCCGCAAGCTTTGTCACCGGCGTGACCATCCCCATTGACGGCGGCTTTTCCGCCTATTCCGGCGTATAATCGACTGCGAAGGAGAAATCGTCCATGAATGCTTTGAATAACCGGATTTCTCAGATCGGCGTCGTGCCGGTCATCAAGCTCAACCACCCCGAGCGTGACGCGGCGGCGCTCGGCAGGGCTCTCTGCGCGGGCGGCGTGCCCGTGGCGGAGATCACCTTCCGCGCAGCCGGCGCCGACAAGGCCATCCGGCTCATGAAGGAAGCCTGTCCCGACATGCTGGTCGGCGCAGGCACCGTCACCGCGACTTCTCAGATCGACGGCGTGATCGAGGCGGGCGGCGACTTCATCGTGAGCCCCGGCTTTGACCCCGAGCTCGTGGCCTATGCGCAGGAAAAGGGCATCGCCGTCTATCCCGGCTGCACCACGGCAAGCGAGTATCACCAGGCGCTGAAGTTCGGTCTGGAGGTCATCAAGTTCTTCCCGGCCGAGCAGTCCGGCGGTCTTGCCAAAATCAAGGCGCTCGCCGCCCCCTTCCCGATGTTCAAAGTGATGCCCACCGGCGGCATCAGCCTGAAGAACCTGAAGGAATACCTCTGCTGCCCGGTCATCGCGGCCTGCGGCGGCAGCTATATGGTCACGGCAGAGCTCATCGACAGCAACCGGTGGGGTGAGATCACCGAGCTCTGCAGAAAATCCCGCGAAATCGTCGAGGAAGCGAGGGCATAACCATGGAGCTGAATCTGAGACCGAGAGAAGAATGCCGTTTTGACGCCGTCAGTCTGGGCGAAGTGATGCTGCGCCTCGACCCCGGCGAGGGGAGAATCCGCACGGCACGCTCTTTCCGCGCCTGGGAGGGCGGCGGCGAGTACAACGTCATCCGCGGCCTGCACAAATGCTTCGGCCTGAACACCGCGGTGCTCACTGCCTTTGCCGACAACGAGGTCGGCCGGCTGATGAAGGATTTTATCGAGCAGGGCGGCGTCAGCACCGAGCTCATTTACTGGAAGAAAACCGACGGCATCGGAAGAATCTGCCGCAACGGCATCAACTTCACCGAGCGAGGCTTCGGCATCCGGGGCGCCGTGGGCTGCTCCGACCGGGCCAACACCGCCATCTCCCAGGCCACGCCCGAGGATTTTGACTT
>Ga0326511_10003398_pt1 | contig 12814 bp, 20 predicted proteins | sample 0_2496_0518_D_FD_203701 | JGI IMG/M metagenome (GOLD analysis project Ga0326511, IMG submission 203701) | Bovine rumen microbial communities from UC Davis, California, United States - 0_2496_0518 | ecosystem: Host-associated > Mammals > Digestive system > Stomach > Rumen | place: USA... | reverse complement strand
CATCGTTCTTAATATAGGTAAACTTAAAATCACAGGTATTCTGTTAATCTCTATCTATGCCTTCCAAGAAATATCCGGAATGTTCAATAATGACAATACCTCTCATGCCGGTCATCTTCTGGGAATTATAACTGGCATTATTTATCTCTTAATCTACAACTATATAAGCAAAAAGAAAGAAACATATGAACAAGAAGAAGGAAGCGAAAAAAGCATTCTCAGTGATTTGCCAAGGTTATAAAGAAGCTATTAAGATAACCGCAGAACCTGAAAAATCCAGACTTAAAAGAGGTCTCAAAGAATATATAAAACAAAATAGAAAGTAATCTGCATAAAAATATCTTAAAGTAGGTCATTTACTATTTGAACTACTTTTTCTATATTATATCACATGAATTACTCTCAGGAATGGCAAGATAAACTAAATTTACATAACAGTCTACCACAAGTTTTAGACTGGGAAACCTCTATTGCTAAAAAATATGTAGATCTAGAACATTCAAAAGCAACTAATCTGATTTTTCTTAATAATCCAGTCTGGATAGAAATCCATGAAATGTGCAGTAGAGATCCGTTTAGAAAAATTAAGGCTATTTCTAAATATAATGTTTATTTTGATGGAACCTACAAAGATCGTTCAAATTCTTGTTCCCTAGGATGTATTCATGGATGGGATTATACCATTGATGGTCATACTCTAGACCTCAATCATGCACGCTGTCAAGATGATAACCAAGAAAAACTAATAGAATTTCTTAGACTCTATACTGACGCTTTCATCCCACCTGTTCCTAAAGGTATTCTGAAAATTCCTACAATCATTTAAGGTATTATATGAATTATTCTCGAGAATGGCAAGAACATCTTGATTATTATAATTCGCTTACCCAGAGATATGACTGGGATTATATAGTCCATGAACAAAACCTAACTGACCCAAATAATGATAAGGCTGAAAATCTAATTATCCTTAATAAACCAGTCTGGGTAGAAATTCATGATATGGTAGGAGAGAGACCGTTTAGAAAGATTAAGGCAATATCCAAATATAACGCCTATTTCGACGGAATATATAGGGGTATGTCTTATTCCCTCTCTCTAGGTTGCCTGCATGGATGGGACTATACTATTGACGGTCATAAGCTCGATTTAAATAGAGCATACAAACAAGATAATAACCAGGAAAAACTGTTAAACTTTATTAAGGAATACTCAGATGGTTTCTACGAACCAGTACCTAAAGGTATTCTGAAAATTCCTGCAATTATTTAAGGTATTATATGGATAAGCAACCAAACCTTTACAAACAATTCCTTAAAGACATTCATCCAGAACTCCTTGACCAGTTCAAACGTTTCATTAAGGAAAAAGACATATACAAACAATTCGTTGAATTCGCTCATCCCGAATTCGAAAGAGACTTTAAGAAATATACAGAAAAGATGCCTGTATATAACTCTTACAGAGTTGCCAGATTCTATGTAGATAATCCGAAATTTCCTAAACTCAACTACTACCTCGACGTAGGTGTAGAAGAACTTTCAGGTAAGTATATGCTGTTAAATAAAGAGGGAAAACCTCTTAACAATGACCTATACGATAATATCGGAATCCTCTCCTATGCTGCAGGAAGTTGGAGAAAAACAGCTTACTTCGGTATCTATGTAAAGAAAGGCGATTCATATGCTTTTCTTAAAAAATCAGAAGATAATGAGGAACTACTGGATTACCTGGAACAAGGAACAGTTCTATCAGAATTCCTAGATTACGGCTTACCTCACTATAAGTTTGAAGGGGGTTCAAGACATGAATATGTTTTCCAAATGTTTGCAGGAATGGAAATGCAATGGCTAAAGGACGAAACCATTATCCTGGACAAAAATACCAAATTGGTCCCGGATTTCGAACCTGAAGGCTATCACACAACCTGCTATAGACTTGGAGTAAAAGTCGGAAAAGACGACTGGGAAGCTAGAAACGTCTTCTATGTAGGTAAACTTCCAAACTATTACGAAAATAAAACTGACAGACTATTAAGCTCTTTCCTAGATGAATGGAACAAAGCCGACAGTAAACAAAAAGAAAAACTCAGAAAAGGTCTAGGTTACAATATCGGTTTCAGGTAATCTGAACAATAATTATATTAAGTAGGTTATTTACTCTTTAACCTACTTTTTCTATATTATATAACATGAATTACATCGTAGCCGAAAAAGAAAATATTGGTATGTATTGCTACAGATTCTGCAATCCCACTATTATCACCGCCGATAATGAAAAAGATGCAGAATTATTCTATAACCACGAATACTATACAGGAGAATCCAGAACAGTCGCCACTATCTCTAAACATACAGATATTAACGGCCTCTATGTAGTCATTAACCCTATAAGCGATTTCTGGAAATCTCGAATAAAAACTATCCAAGCCCTCTTCGGTGACTATATTGAAAAATATGGTAAACGCGTCAGATACGTTATCAAAAGGTAATTATATGGATAACTCTATTAAGCTAACAGATGAACAAAGAGAACGAATGAGTAAAATTCTCGATGAAAACTTCTCTAAAGAACAAATAGTTAATCTTTTCAAACACTTCCCCGAATGGGAAAAAATCATAAAAGAAGATAATTAATATGAACCTGTGTATAATGCTCGACAATGATTACAGAATTAAATGTATTCCTCACCCACAATCAGAATTTAAAGACTTCTTCCTATACCATAATAAAAAAGAATTATATACATATAAATTCCAAAAACGGTTTCTACATTTCTTCTGGAAAACCCTAGATAGGTCATACTCCCTTATAAGAATGTATAAATGCTATAACCTAGAACTATCAGGCCAAGAACTCTATTAAGGTAATCACTTCTGTCTATTCCCTAACCAAAAAATCCAAAATTCTATATAAATTTCTATATTTTCTTTTAAAAATAACCCGTTAATAGATAGTGAATAATATGTGTCTATGTGGGGATATATACACAAATTACTAACAATCTATTAAGGGGGGCCCAGGGTTATATTAAGCTAATTTAACCTCTATAAACATAACCACAAAACCTCTATTTCTATAAAACCTATCAGAACATATAACCTGATCTGAGTTGACAATTTTTCTGACGGTTTCGAAAAAAATTTTTTCAGAAAATTTTAGGTTACCAAATCTTTGCGTAAACTTACCTTTACATAATTCTGATTTTTTCTCCCGACCTTTTTGTTAAGGTAAGTTTGCGTAAAATAAAGGTTACGTATAACCATAATCGCATTGGGTGACCTGAAAGGAAATTATATTAAGTATAGGGTTTTATTAAGTCCTATAATTTATTATATTAAGGTCATGTTACAAGATAGACCAGGTGAATGTATTATTAAGAATGAATTTACGGCTGCGGCTGTAGATTACCTTAACCAGTTTCCTATGTTTAAGGAAGAGAAACATTGTTACATCATTGGGGAATTCTATAATTATTGTTTTGGGCCTAATATGTTCAAATGCGATATATTTGTTAAGTATCTGAATAGTACGGATAATAGCGAGTATCATTATTATTTTGACTGTGGTGACAATGTTCCTGTAAAACCGTTAACTGAACAGTTTACATTGGAGGATGCCAGAAGGTTTATTCAGGCTATTAAGTCATTATGGATGGCGTATTGTATTAAGAAGAACCGTGAGGTTAACTGGGTTGACGAGTTACCTGTGGTTCCGAAGGGTTTATTAAGTATTCCGTCTAATATCTGTTAAGAATAGGAGAATATAGTAATGGTTCATGGTTCTAGTAAAATTGCTGAATATTTAAATACTCATCCTATGTTTCAGACGAAAAGATATGGTGGGTGCACGGCTGTTCCAGATTTTTTCAATTATTATGAAGAACATTTTGAAGAAAGAAAAGGAAAGAATGCCAGGTTTTGGAAAAAGATGGATAATGCTATTTGGTATAGTTGTGATTTCCGTCGTATAACCAAAAAAGATTGTGATAAGTTTTTAAAAGAAATTATTGAACCATTATGGTGTGAATATTATAAAGTTGAAAGTTCTGGTTTTTTTGAAGCACAGTTACCCGCGGTTCCGAAGGGTTTATTAAGTATTCCATCAAATATCTGTTAAGGTGGTTATTATGGTAATGTTAGATGATGATGATTGTTTAAATAAAGACGAATGGGAACATAATAAGAAAATTGCGGATTATTTGAATCAACATCCTATGTTTAAGGATGCTGAACCTGGTAATATTTGCGAAGAAGGTTTTTATTTCTATATAGCTGGTAAGTTAGAAGAGATCGCTGATGACTCAGAACGTTTAGAAAAAATGGATAATGCTATCTGGCTTACTGGTGACTATACTGATGTAACCATGGGTGACTGTGATTGGTTCTTTGACCAGGTTGAAGAATTATGGTGTGAATATCATGATGTACAGAGTTCTGGATTTTTTGATCCTCCAGAACCGTTACCTATTGTACCAAAAGGTTTATTAAGTATACCGGATAAAATTTAGTTAAGGTGGTTATTTTATGAAGCAATGGGAAGATTGGATTATATTCTTGGGTTTTGACGGACGTGAGTATGATAATACCATGACTGTGGTAAAAATGTGGAATGACCTGTTAGCTGAATCTGGTCTTAATAAAGATAATTTGACTCAGTTAAGTAAATGGTTATTTATCCGTTCAATAGCAAGAATTTGGCATTCTTGTTGTTTGTCATTTAAAACGATGCATGTAGCTGGCGGTTATATCGAAGCCAGCTGGATTGACGGTGGTGGTCTGACTGATCTTCATGAATCATATGATAAGGTAAAAGATACGGAATTTTCACATACTTATGATGATTACAGTATTAAGAATCTTCCAATTCATTTTTTCAATGACGATCAATATCAGGTTATTGGAATGACCTTAGATGGAAAGATCGTAATGGACACCTTTACAAAATACGGTCATCAAGAAGATATAAGACGTCGTATGAATGAATTGGGTGAACAAGATTACTGTAAAGAATTCCTGGAAACTGTTAAGGAGAATTATCGGAAGTTACAGTTACCTGAGGTACCGAAGGGAATATTAAAGATTCCTTTGAGTATTTAGTTAAGGGGTTTACAACTGAGTTATAAATTGCTATATTAGTAATATGATTAGTGCCGATGGTTATGTTCCTAAAGAAGTTGCAGAATACTTGAATAGTCACCCGGCTTTCTCGGATTCTCAAGGATGCATTATAAATCCAGGATTCTTTGATAATTATATCAGGGAGTTTACGGACGTTCATAAGGGTACTGTGCCTATTGCTGATAAATACCGTAAAGCTGTATGGGGGCAGAGGGTATTTAAGATGGAAGATGCAGAGGAATTCCTGAGATGGATAGATCCGAAATGGATGGACTATAAACATCTGTCTAAATCTGAATTTTTTAAAGGACCAGATTTGACATTGGCAAATGACGGGATTGAATTTATGGATATATGAGTACATTTTCAGAATGGATGACAGGTTTAAGGGGAAGAGATTATCCGCACCCACAGCCGATAACTGAAGATATTGGTGGGTTACCAAGAGATTGCCATCCGCAAGCTATAACTGAAAATTTTGGTGGATTACCAGAAGAACATAGAACGGTAACCTATATGGGAAGGGAACTTGAGATTCCACAGCCCAATCATTGGTCAAGGGAATATGTCGAGCAAAGAACGCGGGAAATAGAAGAAGCTGCTAACCGATATGCGGAGGGATTGGCAGAACGTCGTAGGGAAGCTGAAGCCCGGGCGATGCATCATATGTGGCATCCTTCAGACGACGAGAGTAATAACGGACAGCCAGAGCCAAGATGGTCATTTGAACGTGAACGTCACCTAGATTTAAGTTTTGATCCTGCAACTGGTGAGATTACCAATTCTGGTGATACATTACCGACTGAAGACGTATTATTTGATCCTGGAACCTTAGTAGATACATCTGAGAACAACCAGTTAACTACAATATCTAGTATAGAACCTGCATGGGAGTTATCGGTTAGTGATGCGATGACTGATAAGTATAAGGAAATGGAAAAGCGTGTTGAAGAACAGGATAAGACCATTGCCGAAATGAAGAGTATTATCGAGAACCTACAGGATATTGTCTATCAGCGGAAACTAGATAAGGAAGCTGAAAACCTGGTATTATAAGAAAAACCGGAATTTAATTCCGGTTCTTGGGGTACAATCAGTGACCTGGGGTACGGTTAGATTTCATACTGCATTTCATCATCCAGTAGGCGAGCAGCTTTAGCCATTTCTGATTGTGAGAAAGAAGATTCTGATAACCCGTATAGTTTTCTATTGGTATTGATGAGTTTTAAGAACTCTTCATCATCCATCCTTGGTAATCTGGTATGCCAGTACCATGTACCATCATGACCATCTGATGAGTTAGTAACCCAAACCATACCATCAAGACGAGAAGCAATTTCTTCTACAGTAGTAGCTGTTTCTAAATTCAATGGACAGTTTTCAAAGAAATCACAGAATCCTCTACCACGTAGACGACGGTTAATAGCGTTTCCTTCCTCTGTATAAGAACCGTACTTGAAAACATAGCCTGCATCATACATGTCTTTGACATATTCAGCCATTATCTTTTTTGTATAATCGTTAAGAACCATATTGCCCCTTATATCTCTGTGCTAGATAAAAAATAAATTGTCTCATCTGGTTACAGTTAATACCAGATCTTGGTAACTTTTCTTTAGAATGATCCAGAAGATATTGTTCAATATCTCCTGGTTTTTTATTTTTAATGAAATTCAATAGAGTTTCGGTATAATAACGTAGATTAGCATAATCCGGTTTCGATAACCTGTATTTACTAGTGTGAACCATAATATCTACTGCTATCCGCAAAGCCAAAGGGAAATTGCTTCTTATCTTTGAATTCTGGTAATCTCTAAATTCTTTTTCTGATGATGGGTTATTATATTCTTCCATTTCCTGGTAATATTGTTTAATGATCTCGGGATGTACCACGCGACAGGAGGAAACAACTTCATCATAGAATTCATAAGCTGGTAACCTGTTGTAATCGGAAGGATCTATTTCCAATTCGTCATAGACCTGGTCACCCAATTCTTTCATTATATATTCACCTAATTCTATCATATGATATTTATAGTATAAAAAAGGATGCCTTTCCAGACATCCTGAGTAAATACAGTTATATAATATTAGCCTTTAAGAACGTAACCTTTCTTGGCGAGATAAGCTTTTGCTTCATCCAAAGTCGGTTTGCGGTCTTCTTTAACGAAGGATTCGAAACCAAAGTTGGCATCGTCGAATTCTTCTGCTGGAGCTTCAGGTTCTGTGATGTTAGATGCCTGGCCTTCGAGCTGGACTTCAATAGCTTCGGCAAAATCCTTGCAGAGAGCGCGAGCTTGAGTGAAGTCGAGGTTACTTGTTGCCGGATTATCGAGCATCTTGACCATCAAGTTACAAATAGCCTTGATATATTCACGATCATCTAATGCATCAAGTGCATTTTGCTGTTCGCGAGTCCATTGGATTTGATCTGTAGTAATATTCATAATAATTCTCCTAAAATATTGTTTTTCAATATAATATTTATAATAAAAACCGGAAATCCTTATCGGATAACCGGTTTTAGGTTATTATGGAGAAATAATATTAAACGGCGACAGGGGCTTTAATTGATGGATGACACTGATAATTAATCAATTCAAAATCAGTATACTTCCAATCCCATATAGTCCAGTTTGGATCCTCTGCGTTAAGAATCTTAACTGTGGGAGATTCAAATGGTTCTCTGGAAAGCTGTTCCTTAACCTGTTCAAGATGATTGGTATAAATATGTGTATCGGCAAAGAAGCCAATCAACTTACCAGGTTTCATCTTAACCTGCTTACAGATCAATAATAACAACATAGCATAATGAGCAATGTCGAACGGCATACCCAGGAAACAGTCGACGGATCTCATATTGAAGAGAAGATCTACTGATTCACCATCAGAAAGGAATTCATAACAGTAATGACATGGAGGTAGTGCCATTTGGTTCATCAACTGCGGGTTCCAATAACTAACAATCATTCTTCTGCTAGTTGGATCCGTTTGAAGAGTATTAATTACATTCTGTAACTGGTTAATCGGTAATGGGAATCTCTGTAATGTATTACTAAAGTTACCACGATCCAACATACGATAATGATCCTGTTCGTCAATCGGAATCCATACACAGATATCAACAGAATAACCATTGGAACCGTAATATGTATTATCTAGTACATAAGTATCAGGATTACGAAGGAATCCAACCCATCCCGGCATCTTTGTACAATCCTTTAGGAAGTTACTGATAAGAGCCCAAGATACAGGAAGAACAGTATCAGTACGAAGAAGTTTTTCATAAATGTCAAGAAGTCTGTGGAAGATTCTTTCGCCATAGATTTCTACGAACCACTGACTTTCTGCAACTGCACGTTCTCTTATTGCATAAGTTGCAGCAAAGACTGCAGAATCCCATACATTTTCATACTTTTGTTGTTCAGGTATAATGAGCTTACGTTCTACAGTTATATAATTATCCTGCCCTGCGTCCCAATAATTACCATTGAAACCATAAATTGGTCCAAGATCGTCTTCTGCAGCCATAAGTTTTTGCTGTTCAGGATCAGTGGAATATGGTACTTTTTGTGGATTACACCACGCATTCCATATGCCAGACTTACGATCCTGAAGGAATTTCTTACTGGTTATACCCTTAATAAACATTTCTACTTCAGAGAAAATAGTTTTCAATCCCATCTTCTTGGTAGTCAGTAACGGGAACTTCCCGGTGGACATGTCAAACTCGATCATGGATCCAGAGATGGAAAGCGTATCGACACCTGTACGGTTATGCTTAAGCTTTCCTTCCTTTAATATTCTATCTAATATATCAAGATATTGCTTCATATATACCAAATATAGTAATTAATTTCCACTAAACATTGACTTTAAAACTTCTACTGGAATTTCCTTATCACCTTTAATGATAGGTGTTTCCCTTAGCGCGGCACCCAAGTCATGTCTGATGAGATCAGGATGGCGGTACATTTTTCCGTCATTGACCTTGATCTTAATCTTATTAATCATCTTGGATTGGTCAAAGTACTTATGGAATAGTTCCTGTTCCTCTTCCTTACGGTTAAAATCATGGGACAAACCGTCATCAACCATCATATCGAAGTTATCGGTGTACAGTAGGATGAAGACAGTGTTTGCTACAGACTGTGCGAATTCTTCTTCCATGATAGTAAGCCAGTACGTAGAATACTTCCTGTAGATTGGCGCGTATACGAATTCATCGATATGACCACGGTTGTATACCAGGTTATCATTCTTCATGAGGTTACAGAAATAATCACAGTATTCCGTCTTGGAGAATATAAGTGGATCCACATCCTTAGGAGGTTTTGTTAAGTGAATCTTCTTATGGTCTGGAAAGTTGTTTTCTATAAAGGTATCTTTCCCAATTCGGTCAATACCCATTACTACATAATTCATTTTCCTTGTTCCTTATAATTATTATATAGTTCTATAAAGCTGTCATAAAGCATATCTTTATGCTTGGCATCTAATTCTACCTGCTCCAGGTAATTACCGAAGAGCGTGATTATATTAAGGTTTTCCGTGTCTATAGCTTCAGTAGCATCTTCTTCGGATGGTAAATAGCTAATATTAACCGGGTATGCTGGGTTCATCTTTTCCAGTTTATTAACTAGATCTGCGATCTTTTTGGTCTGGTCCGCGTATTCCGCGGGAACATCTATATCGACGACATTACCTGGTACCATAGATGTATTAATGTCCGGGTAGATATGACGTGTGAACTTCATGGAGATATGGTTTTCAATTAAGGTACGTTCACCAGATGCTATGTCCAGTATGTGATACCCTCTGATTCCATTACGGTCAATTCTAGTAAGCTGGTATGGTGCACCCAGGTATGTAATGGACTTACCCTTTTCGAACTGTCGATGAATTCCGTTATGGTAATGACCTGAGTAGACAGCATCTACATGCTTAAGGATCTCCTTTGCAACAAGTCCTGATTCGGAAAGACGACCACCACCCATATCGAAACCAACTATGTCCGCGTGACAGAAACAATAGTCATACTTACCAGTAATAAGGTTTTCCTGCTTGTAATCCACGATCCACGGTTGTACCAGTATCTTCTTTCCATCTACGGTAATCGATGCTTGTTGTTCATACACTGTGACATTCGGTAACAGATCCAGGATCTTTAAAGAATTGATTTCAGTATCTGTGGTAAGGTACATATCGTGGTTACCGACGATAATATTGATTTCAAAATCCTTTAAGGTATCGCGGAACAATTCAATGACCCTATTGATTGTCATTGTATTAATAGTCTGCCTGGTATCAAAGACATCACCCAGGATCCATATGGTTTTGATTCCAGATGCATTAAGCTCAGGTACGAACTGTTCTCTGAAGAAACGTAACTGGGATTCCATAAAGGTAGGGTCAGCCTTCTTGATTCCGAAGTGCAGGTCTGCGATCATTGCTATTTTCATTAAATCTCCGTAATACCAGCTACTTCTTTAAGCTTTTCTACTGTAGCTGGATTACCATCTACAATAGGATAAATATAGTATTTTGCAGGGTCACTCATGACCATCTTGAATTTAAATCTAATATTATTATTTTCCTTTAAGAGGAATTTTTGTTCTTCCATTGCGAATGGATCTATCTCCTGTACCGCCTGGAACTTACCAGACTGAGTAAAGAATTTAGCTTCCAGTAATGAAATTTGTTGCCAGTTATTATCCATATTTAACCTCTAATATACTGTAATCGTGTACCTTTCGAATCTCGATTGTACTACTAATTTGAATCTTAAGTTCATTAAGCTTATGCGATATGATATATATGCCAAGCTTTTTCTTATTAAGCTGGATTAAGTTATACAACGTGGAGACAAACTGCTCAATACCAGACTGGTCAATGTTCTGATCCAGTAACTCGTCAATGAACAGGATGTTACATGACCAGTTAGAGATCTGGCGGCTAATATCGAAGAATGCCAATAGGATGGACATATCGATTCTAGTACGTTCACCGGAAGAGTAACTGGAGTATGTACGCGGAACTAGATTCGTCATCATAGTTTCCGTCATGGTCTCGTCAAACTCGATCGTTGTATTTTTTAACTCGAACTTATTAAGGTATTCATTAACGGACTTATTAAGTACCTTTACCAGCTTCTTAAAGAAATAGGACTTAATACCATCATCACCCAGGATCTTGATAAGCTGTGTATCAATTAAGATCTTTTCCGTTAAGGTGTCAATATCTTTATTAAGCTCCTCACACTGCGTACGTAACGTATTAAGCTTTTCCACGTATGAATCAACCGATGCTGGGCAGACCTTGCTAGATTCCTTTTCCAGGTTCTGTTTAGCTTTATTAAGTTCCGTCTCTAGCGTTGACCTTGTTATTTCTTCGGTACGAGCTTTATCACGTATGGTTTGTATAAAGGATTGCTTTTCCTGGTACGCTTTAACGGTATCACTGTACGCGTGGTACTGTTCCATTAAGCCAGGGAGTGTTTCCTTTTCCATTGTCTTCTTTTCCGCGAGCATCCCTTCGATATGCTTCCTTGCATGACCTTCATCCAATGGTGAATTACATACAGGACATAGACGGGATTTCTTAAGCTTGGAAAGAGTACTGTTAATATTATCAATGATGGATTGTACCTTACCAATTTCCAGGTTAAGTGATTCACCTACGGATCTATCTGGGATGGTACCAATTTCTTCCGTAAGCTCCTTGATCTTTGATTCCGCGATGACTAGGTTCTTGGAACGCTTATCAATTTCCTTTTGGTACTTATCAATGTTATCCTGGATTGTTTTAAGGTTAGTGTCCTTTACTTCATTGAAGGATGCTATATACTGTCGCATGTTTTCTATATAGGATTCATTATCTTCAATGGAGTTGATGATGCCGCGGCGCTCGGTTGTTTTAAGATCCAGCTCGGTATTGTTAACCGTTTTCCGTTTCTTGACGTCCTTGCACATTAATCCTAGTACATCAATATTAAAGATGTTTTCAATTAAGGCACGTTTATCACCTATTGGTAAGCTTAAGAACGGTTTGTTATTCGTAACTGCAACAGCTACGATGTTTTTGAAAAGTCTTAAGTTAATACCTAAAAGCTTATCAATTTCATCTTGGTTAAGCTTCTTGGTGGATAACATGTCCATTTCCTTTCCGTTCTTATAGATCTCGAAGATAGCAGGTTTTAATCCGCGGCGAATCATGTACAGGTCCGTACCGATCTTAAACTCGCATGTTACCTCAAGACCTTTACCATTAGTTGTATTAACTAATTCCGATAATTTTATATCACGATATGGTTTACCGAAAAGAACGAAGGTTAATGCATCTAGGATAGAAGACTTACCCGAACCATTAACAGCCTTGATGGTATTTAATCCAGTTTGGAAGTTTATTTCCGCGCCAGATGCACCATAGGACATGATATTGCAAAATGACAACTTTTTGAATTCTACAAACATATATAGAGTAAATATAGAAAATTATATGGTTTGTGTAAACTTTTGTAAATATTTTGACAATTTTAAGAAAATACAGAATAATTTTATGGTTATTTGATACATAACCTTAATTTTTTATATTTGTTTCTATATTAAATTTGGTTGAAATAGTCAGAATTTCAAAAGTTTATATATAGTATAGACAGCAACTGGGGCTGAAAGATGCCCGATGCAAGCAGTCTG
>Ga0326511_10003397_pt1 | contig 12816 bp, 28 predicted proteins | sample 0_2496_0518_D_FD_203701 | JGI IMG/M metagenome (GOLD analysis project Ga0326511, IMG submission 203701) | Bovine rumen microbial communities from UC Davis, California, United States - 0_2496_0518 | ecosystem: Host-associated > Mammals > Digestive system > Stomach > Rumen | place: USA... | reverse complement strand
GTCTTGCCGTAACGCCCCGTATTTTGGTTTCTAGGGGGGTATCCGCGCATTGTGCTTATTTGTTACAAATCAGAACACAACGCGACCAAGTTCATCGACCTTGTACCGTTTCGGTTCCTGTTCGGTTCCGTGTCTGCGTCTGTGACATTCACGGCATAGTGAAACCAGATTGTCCGGGTTCAATGTGATTCCCGGATCTGTGATGTTCTCTGGTGTGATCTCTGTGACATGGTGAACTTCTTCGGCAGCTGTTACCCGTCCGCGTTTGATACAGTCAACACACAATCCCCGATCACGTTGCCAGACATATTCCCGACACCGTTGCCATTCTTGCGATTTATAAAATCTTTCTGCGTATGGTTTCATGACGTAAAAAAGAACCGCATCTTCTCCCGTGATGCAGTTCTTTTACAGTAATATATCACACTGTTAGTCCGTCGCATTTCGTCCTTTATCATCGAAATAACTCTTGATTGGTTTTTCGGAATGCATAGAAATTCTTTCTTGATCTGTCCTTGTCTGTGGTTTCGTACAATTTCGTTGTTGTCTCCGCCCATGTATATCCGAGAACGAAATGCCACCGGATAATTGCTTCGACTTCAACGTTGTTTAGTTTCATGATCCATTTTTCGATTTCAATCAGCGCGTGTCGCTGTTTCTGTTCGTGTTCCTGAAGTTGTTCTTTCAGTTCTATGATCTGAAACGCCGCGCGTTCTGTTGGATTGCCCGGATTCGGAACCGATGACTTCCCCGCGCCAACACTGATGTTCCCGTTCGGTGATGAAATTGGTCTTTCCAGATTCTGAATCTGCAACCGTAACGCTTCGACATTTGCGCGAATCATTCCGTACTGTTTCAATTCTTCGACCGTCATTTCATTTTCACCGTCCATTTCACTTCATAGCCTTTCAGATTCAGTTCCCCGATGACGCTTTTCGTTCGGAGACTGCACCCGTTTTCACCGTCAGTGTATTTGAACTGTTCCGATTTTGGAACCTTCACCAAACAATCACCGCGAATGTTCGCTGGACATTTGAAGCATTTCATTTTTCTGAAACCCTGTTCCATGCGTCAATCGCATGTTCGCCCGTTTTGATTGTGTTCGATTCGATTTCGACCATGAACCCGCAACCGCAGACCGCTTTCACCCAAACACTGCGCCCCGCCCTGAAGCGGACTGATAGATCGTAAATCGGATTTCCACAAACAGGGCAGCTGTCATTTATCCGTTCCAGTTCAATCATCGGTTCTGCTCCCGTTTCCAGTCAGCAATCAAACGCCGAAGAAACAATTCACGTTCACTGCCCGGATAGCACATTGTTCGTTGATGTTCTAGCCACTCAAGCGGAATCGCGTCAATGGTTGGCTGTGCGTCACATGCGTTTTTTATGATGACCGATGTTTCATCGGCTATAGTGAACGCATCTTCGATCATCGCATTTGCATCAATCAATCTCCTCATTCCGCACACCTCTTATTCCAGATTTCAGCAGCCATTTCCAGTGTCGGTCTAGTGATAAACGGATCCATCTGGCAGTTCTCATTGCTGCATGAAATGCTTATCTGGTCATGCCTGAACAGTTTTTTGTTTTCGATAAACTTTCCGGTTTCCATGTTCATTTCTTCAAAATAGTCAATTCTTCTTCCTACCCATGCCGGCGCACCGCAGAACGGACACGGTTTCAGTCCTTTCATATTTCGTTCACCTCTGACAGATGCCTTTCTAATCTTTCCGCAAGATTGATTTCGCCGTACTGTTTCAACGCGCTGATTGCGTCCTGAATCGTCATCTTCGCCCGGAACAGTTCCCGTTTCATTTCCTTGTCCTGTTCCAGTTGCGCCCGCGCGAACATCTGACCTTCAAGATACTTCTTCAGTTCTTCGATCTCTGTTTCATATTTCGCGGTCTTTTCCATGTACCGCAACCCGTACAATTCATACGGATAGCGGTCTTTCACTTCATCAATCTTTCGCGCCAGCGTTTCAATCCGTTTCTGAATCACATTTTCAGCGCGTTCAATTGTTCGGTTTTTCTTTGCCACCCGGTTTCTTCTCCTTTCCCTGTCTTTCACAGTATTCGTTCCAGTCATCCAACACATACTGAACAACTTGGTTCGCCGGGAAAACGCCCCGCATGTTTTCGCGTAATTTATCCCGGTAATCTGTCAGCCATTCGACCGGAATGTATTCATCTGTTTGATCAATGATGAAATGGCTGTCTTTGTATTTCGCCGCCCGTTCACGTTCCACCATCTGTTCAATCGGCTTGTATGGCAGTGTGAACTGTGTGTTTCCATGTCCGAACGAAATTGTTTCGCCATACTTATCCGACGTGAAATGAACAGTTATTGGTTTTTTTCGAAAAACGTCAGCGTTCACGAATCCTTTCAGCTGCCGAATCAATGTCATAACACCGCCCCGATCTGTTTCAGCACCTCTTCAATTTGCGGGAAATGTCTCCCGGTCTTGGTCAGTGCGCTTGCGAAAAAGTCATTGCAGACAGTTCCATCAAGCGCGATCAGATGCGCATGGTTGCAGATTACCGCCGTGACAACGAAATATTCCTTTTCACCAGCACATTCCACAAACACTTCATCACCTATTTTCAGTTCCTCGTTCATATATGTTCCTTTCTCTTTCTTTCCGCAGTCTTGTCTGTTCTGCGGTTTCCCATCGTACTAGACCCTGCGACGCACAAATCTTGATGAATTCGACCGGGTCTTCATCCCTGTGGTCACCGGTTCCCATCTTCCACGGAAACGCCGGGAAGGTTTTGTATGTGATCACTTCTTTGACTTTCCGCCCGTTCACTTCTGTTTCCACGATCCGTGAACATAACGGCAGATATTTATAAACCGGGTCAAGATAGTTCAAGATATTCATTCACGTTCAATCCCAATGCCCGAACCTTTTCCGGGTCAGCAATCAATTCCAGATGACCGGTTCCGATCGCCTGTTCCCGTTCCTGTTCCAGTGCGTCACGGTACTGTTTCAGGAATCGCGGTTTTTCGAAGTTCCGGTTTTGTTCGGTTGTGTTGTTCGCCAACTGAATCAAATCCGGAACTTTCATGAACCGCCGTATTGTTTCCGGTAACACCGTGTATGAATCCCGGTATTCATCCTGCGGATGGTTATGAATGAAGTTCATGACCTGATTCCACGCCGATTCAGATTCTTTCACGGGATCTGAACTGACCATGTCCGCGATTCTGTTCATGACCTGTCCGATGTTCGGCGCGAATTCCCGTTTATCTGAAATGATGATCTGCGTCACTGCATTTCTGACCAGTTCAAACGGTATAAACTTGAATGCATCACACCACAAACCCTTCAATGTTTTTCGCATAACCGCATCATGGTTTTTGTATGAATTCGGGTAATTCGATTCAAGAAAACCGAGAATTTTTTCTGTCTCTTTTTCTGTCAATTTTTTCTCCTTTCATTTATTCCAAGTAGGGAATTTTCCGTTCTTATAGTTCTTATTGTTCTTATAGTTCTTAACTTAATAAGGAAGGGAAAGTGTGAAAGTGTTCTCCATTTGATACACAAGTGTTCTCCATTTGATACACAAGTGTTCTCCATTTGATACACAAGTGTTCTCCATTTGATACACAAGTGTTCTCCATTTGATACACGTCACACGTTCCATCTGTCAGCCATTGACCCTGCTTTCGGTGCTTGTCCTTGTCCTTTTTTTTCTGGAATGAATTGGTATTCTTCAAATTTCAGAATCGTGATTTTTGTTCCGCCTTTATGGGATTCAATAGAAATCTGCCCCGCCTTTTCAAACTGTTCCAGATACGTTCTGATTGTGTTCACAGACAACCCGCATTCTGTTTTCAGCTGCCTGATTGTTGTGATCAGTTCGCCCGGATTCAGTTCTTTACCGTTTCTCCATTCCGCCATGAACAGCAGATGAACCCACAAACACAACGCGATCGGATTCCGCCAGAACTCCCATTCAGTGATTTTTCTGCTAATTTTCAAATACCCTTTTTTCACGGCTTAACGGTTTACCACAGAACCGCTTCAGGATCTAGAATGTCATCAATATCGTTGCTGTCAGTCTTTATATCTTCCCGCTTTAGCGATGAACCCGTGTTCGGATAATCGGCTTTCGGTTTGTACTCGTGAAGGATTTCGACGCGGTTGCACCAACATTCACATGTATAGTGTGTCTGTCCGTCTTTCTCATACTTTCCCGTTCGCATTTCACCAGTCACGCCGATCACGTCCGCTTTCTTTGAATATTGTGAAAGAAATTCCGCCGACTGTTTCCACGCAATGCATCGGATAAAATCAGCCGGGTCATCCTTTCTCATTCGATTGACGGCAATCGTGAACCGGGTGTATTTTGTGCCGGTTCCTGTTGCCATCAATTCCGGGTCAACAACAAGCCGCCCCGTAAAAGAACAGTTATTCATTCATTTCTCCCTTCAAATATTTGTCATGCATCGTGACCGCGACCGCATACGCCTGCCAGACGTCCGCCCTGAATCCATAGAACCAACCGGGTTCTGCTTTCGAACCCTTTCCATAATTCGGCGTATTTGGTGCAAAACGATCAATCAGAACTTGTCTGATCTGCGCGTCATTGGCTGTCATTCTGTGACACAGAACCATATTTTCATCAGTCTTTCGATATATGAACTGAATCGGAAAATCCCGCAATCGTTCCGCCAATCGTCCAATCCACACACAAGTTTCAAACGTTGTTTTTCCGACTGGCGCCCCGAAGTTCTGCATCATTTCAATCGCCACATTCAAACCGCTGTCAATGTACGTTGATGGAACGTTTTTCACGATTTCATCAATCATCTGCGCATACATCAATTCATTGTCATTCTTTCCGAACGCGATCGGTTTCAGCTGCGGGTCTACCAGACAGAACGCGCTTTTTTCGTTCGCTGGATCTATGCCAAGAATGTACACGCCCTTCATTCAACAATTTCTCCGGTTTTGGTCTTGATTGCCTGTTGTGCCTGTTCCGCAGAAATGCCCGAAATATCCGAAATACCAAGGAATCCAAGCAGACCCGCTTCATTGATCGTTCCGTCAGCAATCAGTTCTTTCAGCCGGTTCATTTGCGCTTCTGATGCCGGTTTCGCTTTCTTTCCCGGTGCTTTCGGCTTTTTGTCCTTCACTCTGATTGCCTTTGTGACTTTGCCGAATGCTTTCACATTCTCAGTTCCGACAACGATCTGTTTTCCAATCCAGTCCGCGATGACATCTGAACCGATAACAGAAGCAATCATTGACGCGTTCGTGACATTCAGAACCATCGGCAATTCTTTTTCTTTGAAGTAAGCGCACAACGCCCGCTTCGTTCCGCCTGTCTGTGCATCGAACATTTCCTGTTCATCAATCGTTTCGATGGTCACTGTTTCATCCCCGTTCGGGAATGACCAGCCACCGAGAAAGTTTTTGAAATATTCCTGATAATTGGTGAATCCGATCTTTTCTGTCATTATTCGTATACCTCTGCATATAGTGTTTCTGTCTGATAACCGCGCCAGTCATTTTCAGTCTTGCAACGATGATATTCATTCAGTAATTTTCTGAACTTGCGTGTTCCAGCGTTCACAAAACTGTCATCACATTCATAGATCCGCGCCGCGTATGGTGCTTCTTTCTCCTGTGCAATGAATACAAAGCGGTGTTTTTCGAAAGTGCATTTGTTGATTCCTGATGTATAGAACCCCGTCTGGAATGCATACCCATACTTCCGCGCATCACGTTCGAACGCGCCATCATCACATGACAACGTTGTTTTGTAATCGAACACCGCAGGTTCACCGTGATACATTCCAACAATGTCGGCTTTGCATTTGCAGATTTCGCCGGTTTCATCGTCAGTCCAGTAGAACGGAACTTCGGTTCGAATATCGCCGTTCAGAATCTCCGCGATCTCTGGAACTGACATCAACGCGTCACGCATCTGAACAATGGTGTCAAACATGTTGTGATCAATCCATGTTTTTTCAGTGTTCGATTCTTCGAATCTTTGAATCATTTCGCGCCCTGTCTTTGTGCGCTTATCGACAACCGGATACACCGCGTATTCATCGAAGAACGTGCTGTGTTCCAGAATGTATTTGTGCGCTGCCTGACCGAACAGAAGCGCAGGTGTTGGTGCTGTCGGATTGTTGATTGAATACTGGAAATGCATCGGCGTTTTGTTCATCTTCCACAAGTCGGAACGCCGAATTCCCGGCAGTGCGTTGTATTCCTTATCGTTCATTATTTGACCCCCAAATTTTCCACGATGATCTGATCATCCTGTCTTGCCTGTTTCGCCGTTTCAAACGTGTCAAACGCTGAATAGAACCACAATTCACCGTGAACCGGTGTGACAATCCAGTACTTACGTTTCAACGCGTATATCGGCGTATTCTGCACCGTTGCGGTTGCTTCGAATGTCATACAATCGAACCGCCGTGTTTCAAACGGAATTCAAGATTCTCCAGATTTCCCTTCCGTTTCCCGATGCGCTTCATCTGTCGGCGTGCCATCCTTTCATCGCGTTCGATGTGTTTCCGAATCTCTTTCAAATCACGCGTCAGCATGTATCCGCCGATACCCGAAATGATGTAGTACCGGTGATTTTCATCAAGTCCGAAATGATCGTTGAAATCAGACACTGCCGCCCGCAATGTTCGCGGTGCTAGATCGCAGTCTTTTGCTGGTGTCCATTCGTTCACATGGATACCGTGAAATTCAATTCTTTTTGTCATAGTTCTTCATATACCTTTCCCATTGCCAGATTCAGAAAGCCAAGTGCTTCGCGCAGATTTTTGCTTTCCCGGTCATCAAGAAGCAGATTCGTTTCAAATACAAGTTGATCAATGCTGTCATGCAGTTCCTGAATCTTTTCCAAACGTTCATCACTGTTCATTCTCAGTCCGAACATTTCCCGATCCATCTGTGTTGTCGCTGTCACTTTCTTTTCCTTTCTTGTCAACGATGTTCCATAGTCCGTTGACCGATTCCCACAACGCACCACGATCGCGTTTCCGCTGGTATTCCAGTTGCTGCAGCTTGACCAGAATCGCATCAACTTTCTGTGTTTCCGTTTCCACTTTTTGTGTTTCCGTTTCCACTTTCTTCTGTGCGCGTGCCAGTGACGCGATCACGTCATCAATTGCCTTCCGAAAATCTTCAACGCGAAGTTCTGTGATCAGATACGCTGTGATTGCGCTGACCACAATCACGATCAGCGTCAAAACCATAATGTTCATGTTTCCCCTTTCAAACGATGTAAACCACATACAAGAAAATTCCGATTGCACCGACCATACCAGCCAAGCCGCCGAAGAACATGCGACACAATAAATCCATGACATCATCGCGGGTGATATAATCTTCATGGGCTTCTCTTTTGGTTTTTTTCATAGAAGTTCAATTCCTTTCTTTTACTGAACCGGCTGCAACCGGTTCTTTTTTCATGTCGGCAAATAACGCCTGAATCAGTTCATCTATTTCTTCTTCTATTCGTTCACGCCCCTTTCATTTGTTCGTGTAGCGAACATTCAAAGTCAATTAAAAAGCAATCATGTCATACGGAATATCTGATTTTTCGGATAAAATTTTGATGTCTGTCGCTGTCCATTTACCGCTTTTCTTTTTTCTTTGCACGGTCATGTGACTGCAGCCAAGATTTTCGGCGGCTTCGTTCAGTGTCCATCCCATCATGTTTATGATTTCCGCCGGTGTGAGTTTTCGCATCTCTGTCATTCGTTCACCCCCTTTCAAAATAATCGCAATTGTGCAGTGTGATTCCTGAACCTTTCTTCTTGTGCTTTGAAATACCCTTCATCAATTTCAAATCCAACATAATCAAATCCGAGATTGTACGCCGCGATTCGACTGGAACCAGAACCGACGTGTGTATCAAGAATTTTGTCACCTTGTTCAGCGAAGTTCTTCAAAATCCATTCATACAAGTCAACCGGTTTTTGTGTCGGATGAATCCGTTTTTCTTTGTGCTTCATATCCTCTTGAAGCATTCCGTTCCACCTGTATCGAAATATCCGTGTTGCTCTATCGAATGAAGTCCACGCCAATTCACAATCAGCGAAGTCAATTCCCGGCGGGTGTTTCTTATCCCACACAATCCAGCACTGCGAATCTTTGTGTATGGATTCCATGAAATAGTTCCCCCCCCCACACGATCTGATTCTTCGAAACGCGGAACAGTTCTGTGAAATATTCTGGCGGTGTTTTTTCTTGATTCCATAACGCCAGATTGTATTCAATCGCCCGCGCTTTTCGTGCCGTTGAATTGACGTTTTTCACGTACCCGCCCTGTTTCACATCACCATATACAGGATCTACAACCGCCAAATCAAAGAACTGATCAGGGAATTGTTTCATCCCAGCAATGCAGCCCATGTTCTGAACTTCAGACTGCATGGCTTTCGATCAACTCCTGCCGTTGCGTTTTCAAATCAACAAGCGTTCTGCAATATCCCGCTTTCTGTTCCATATCTGTCGCGCGGTTCATGTAATCCGTCACTTCTACAATCCAATTGTTCAGCGATTCCAGTTCGCGAAGATACGCCATGTGATCAACGGCGGTTTGAATCATCTTTTCTTTTTTCATTGTTCACTCCTTTCTGCCGGTGCATTTGTTCGTCCTACGAACATACTATTGTATAGAAATGTTCGTGTCAAGAACTATTTTGAAACCGTTTGTTTCTTTTCTGTTCTCTTAACGAACATTTATGTTTATAATGTGAATACGGAGAAACAAATATGAAACGCGATATAATTACGAAACAAATCGGTGAACGTATACGCACCGCGCGAAAAGCGAAAAAACTTACACAACAACAACTGTCAGAAAAAACAGGAATTCAGCGCAGTCTTATTACGCGTTATGAACTTGGAATGATTGAAATCGGAATGCCCGCATTCGTTACGATCTGTGAAGCGTTAGATGTCAATTATGCTGAAATACTGGAAGGAATCAAAACAGAATGACACCGGCGGTCATATATGCGCGTTATTCTTCCAGCAATCAGCGCGAAGAATCAATCGCCGGTCAGCTGCGCGACTGCCACGCATACGCGGAACGGAACGGATACACGATAATAAACGAATACACAGATTCGGCGTTGACGGGTAGATCAGACCAGCGACCAGCGTTTCAGAAAATGATTTCTGATTCTGAATCCAGAACGTTTGAAACGGTCATTGTTTGGAAACTGGATCGTTTCGCCCGGAACCGTTATGATTCCGCAATGTATCGAAACAAGTTGAAGAAGAACGGCGTTCGTATTGTTTCCGCGATGGAAAACATCAGCGATTCACCAGAAGGCATTATTCTTGAAGGACTGATGGAATCACTCGCCGAATACTATTCCGCGAACCTTGCCGAAAACGTGAAGCGCGGATTGTATGATTCAGCATTGGAGCGGAAGATTCTAGGACAACCGACGTTCGGATACAAACGCGGAACTGATGGAAAATATGAAATTGACCCGGAAACAGCCCCAATAATTCAACGGGTCTTTCAGGAATATTCGCGCGGTGTTCCGTATATGCAGATTGTTGCCGATCTGAACCGTGACGGTCTGAAAACGATCAAAGGAAAGCCATTCAACAAAAATTCATTGTGGCGTATGCTTCAGAATGAAAAATATATCGGCGTGTATCGTTACAAAGACATAATTGACCCGAACGGGATCCCGCCGATCATCGAAAAGGAATTATTCGATAAAGTACAAGCAGAATTGAAAGTGCGGTCAAAAACGAAGATTCGCGTTGATCAGAACAGTGACCAGTCTTTCATTCTTGCCGGGTATCTGTACTGTGGTGAATGCGGTCAGCCGATGACCGGTGAAACAGCAACGTCCGCAACCGGCAGAAAATACAAATACTATTCATGCGTTGGAACAAAACCACAAGGGAAAAACGGCTGTCACAAAAAGCGCGTCAGTAAAACATGGATTGAAAACGAAGTGTTGCGAATGATCAATGATGAAATTCTGACACCGGAATTCATCGACAAAGTTGTTCAACGTGCTATGGAATACCAGAAAGAACAGCACGAAAACGAACGCGTGAAGATTCTGAAAAAACAACTGTCTGCAGCTGAATCAAAAATCGAAAACGTATTGAAAGCGATCGAAGCCGGGTCTTTCTCCGATGCCCTGAATCACCGGCTGGCGGAACTGGAAACGGAACGTTCCCGGCTGTCATCCGAACTGATGACGGAATCAATGGAACAACCGAAATACTCCGAAGAATCAATACGCGCATTCTTTGACAAGATTCTGAAACACGAACGGAACGCATCAGCAACACAACGGTATATCATCCGAAACTGCGTGAAACGAATCTATCTGTTCGATGTTCCAGATGACAAGCACGCGCAACGAATCACGATTGAAATCAATTATTTTGACAAGAGAACCGCCCCCGCGCCACTGGATCAGATAGTTCACAAAACTTTGACACACCCCTGTTCCTGCGTGCATTCACGAACTATTGAATACGAATATTCAATCATCGTGTTGTCCGAAATACATGACCGGCGTTGAAACCGGTCTTTTTTGCATAAAAAAAGAACCCCTGTGCGGGAGGTTGCACACAAGGGTTCGACATAGCGTCACCGGCTTGACGCGGGTTATAGTGATATTTCTTTGATTGCTTCATCAATCTGATGAATGTCACCGTGATTCGGGTCTTTTATCCATAACAGAATCGCCAATAATGCTTTATTTTGAATCTTTGAATTGTTGGCATAATCCAACTTGTTTTCACGGATTTTATTATGCGCATTGTCAATATCGCGTTTCATTTCGTTCATTTGGTAATCCCTCTTCAGCAGTCCATCTTCCAGATTTTTCACACGTGTTTCTAGCATCGTGATCGGTTCGGCGGCGTTTTTGTGTGCCGTTTTCGATTGATTATAGATACTGATCAACTGCCCGATCAGAATCAAAACAGCGATGATTTCAGCACCAGTCACGTTCATTTGCTAACTACCTTTCCGATCGAATAGCCGAAGAAGAAATACACACAAACTTTGTACACTTCTGAAAACTCTTCCGGGATCTGAATCTGATTGATGACCAAATAGGCGAAAACGGCGGTCAATGTCAGCGTCAGAATACTTTTCACCGACAACAATGCCGCGATGCGTTCAGCGATCAGATTCGTTTTCGGTTCTGGGTCAGTCCAGTTTTCGTCTTTCTGTGGTTCATTTCCGCCCGTTTCCGGGTTCGTTTCGTTGTTCATGGGTTCTTCCTCACTTTCTCCAGCTTCGTTCTCTGTATCGCCTGTTTGCGGTGTTTCCGGTTCATCTGGCATCGGAACCGGCAGTTCTATCGGTTTATCCGAAACAATTGCAAACGCTGACGGACATTCGCGCCCCGTGTCACGTACATACTCAAACCGCGAACCGTTCCAGCGACCAAGCTGCGCAGACCCGCCGCCATCCAAGAATGAAATATCTGAAATGTCAGAATACATTCCAAAGAAATCAGCCGCGATCTGTTTGATGGTCATGTCCTGAAGCGCGATCCCGACCGCAAACGTTCCGTCATTGAATCTGATCGCGAATGTGTAACGTGAAACAGTGTTCACATGGTCAATCCCAACCATCCGCGCGTACTGATAATTTCCTTTTGACGGATAAACAACCGCAGGACTGAATACGTTGTGTGACGGGTCTATATGAATGCCAGTGCAATCGCCGTATACGCCCGTTTCAACGTCATAGAACAGCGTTTTGTTCTGGTTCGGTGTTTCTGTCCATACATCGTTTATCGGCGCGGAAATACACCCGTATGTTGTTCCGTATGGGTCTGCTTGTCCGCTTTTCATCTGGAAATAGTTCGCGCCCGTGATTTTTCCATACACATAAACGTTCCCATCCAGTTCCCGGATCGGCGCGACTTTATTCAGACCGGCGGACAGGACAACCGCCCGCATTCCTTCCATCTGGCGGAACAGGGAATATTTGTGTTCATTTATCGAAACATCTGAAGCACCCTGATCAATAACAGCAAACAAAAAAGGGTTGTAAATAAACCCCTGAAATGGAAGTCCTGTTGCTGTTGTGTACGGCGGTTTATATGTTTTCCGTTCAAAATACGGAAGTGACCCGTCTTTTGAATAGTTTGACATTGACGCGGTGACGGAACCATCAGCGTGTACTTCTTCAACAATCGCAACATGTCCGTATTTTGTGTCTGGCTTTCTGTTCCAGCACATGACCGCGCCGATCTTCGGAACCTGCCCGCGCGGGTATCCGTCAGCATATCCGAACCAGTTCTGCGCATCGCCGGTACTCAAATTGCATGAATATACCCCCGCTTCTTCCATGAAGCGACCATACGCATACCCGACACAATTCGGCAGCACGCTATACCCAGTTATACGAATGCATTTGTTATATCCACCGCCAGCCGTGTTGATATACCATTTGTTCCCGGCTTCTGGTGCCGTGTATCGTTCTATAAACATGCTTTTTTCTCCCTGATAACAAAAAAGCAGGATTTCTCCTGCTGATTTTCAAAAACAAATCCCATGTCTCGCCGTTTGCCGTATCAATGGCACGCGCTACTGCATGGGATTAGAACCGCCGTGTACACTCGGTACAGGTCAGAAAATTTAGGAATTGCCCTGTTGGATGAACGATTCCAATGCCCCGATTTGGTAAGCAATTACATTTTAGCACAAACGAAGAAAGCCGCCCATACCGGACAGCCTTCCCCTACTCTTACGAGCCATTTGATTGTTTAATCAACAACCTGCAATTACATTTTAGCATAATTTAACTTGCATCTAATTTGCATCTAGCTTGCA
>Ga0326511_10003396_pt1 | contig 12819 bp, 18 predicted proteins | sample 0_2496_0518_D_FD_203701 | JGI IMG/M metagenome (GOLD analysis project Ga0326511, IMG submission 203701) | Bovine rumen microbial communities from UC Davis, California, United States - 0_2496_0518 | ecosystem: Host-associated > Mammals > Digestive system > Stomach > Rumen | place: USA... | reverse complement strand
GAGTTCATATTTATATAGTACAATCTTGACAATGGAACAGGGAACATACCTGTACCAAATAAATTTTAAAAGGGGTAACATCATGGAAAACATCATTCGCCGCACAATCAATGCAACTAAAGTAGACGCCTACACTTTTGACAAGGAAACAATGAGTGTTTCCGTTAAGTCATTCATGATTGACGGCGTCATCAACGACATGGCAAAAGTTCTTAAAGCTGTCAAGGCAAGCAATCCTACTGAAAACATCATTGACGTTGAGAACGTTGAGACGGTTTCGGATCTTTTGGGCATGACTGAAAAGACGTTTATAGAAAATGCATCCGTCTTTTCGGAAAGAAGCAAAGAGAATCGTGGCATGGTTAGCAAGACAATTTCCGTCCCCGTTGCTTCTGTTCTTGTCATGACTTCTGACAAGAAAGTAAAAACAGTTCAGCTTGTCGGCGTCAAAACAGAGAAAGAAGCTCGGAAAGCTCTTGTGGGATCGCCGGATAAATTCATCATGGTCGATTCCGTTAAGGAAGATGAAAAGCTGTATTGCATGGATTATGACAAGTTTGTGTCAATGGCAAAGCCCATGATTGACAATTTCCACTTTGCCTCGGAAAAGTAAAACAGTTTCAGTCGTTGCCCACAATCCCGAATTGCGGATTGTGGGCAACAGCGGGAACTGTTTTCCCGGAAAAAATCAAAAAAGAGGAGTGCTAACAATGAAAAAAGAACTACAGCAAGAGATTAACAGAATATGCCTCGAAGAGATTGGCAAGTTCAACAACTATGTGGACAGCTTGACTCCGGCACAGATTGATTCTGCGGATGTCAAACGGTTGCGTTATTGCAATGCAAGGGTTATTATCTATCCGCGCTATTACGTTTTAGTGAGTTATTCTACAAGGGTAGCATTTATTGACCGGGAAACTGGTTACGCCTATGACGTCCTGCGCTATGTATACGGATTTACGCGCACAAGCGCACAGCATATAAGTAAATTCTTTCAAGACTACAGGCTGTCCGGATGGTATCCGGAAACGGTTTACACTTATCGCTGACAAGCCAACTGCCAGTTGGCACACTACAAGTGCCAACTGGTAACACAAAATAAAAATAAAAGAGGTAACGAAAATGAAAACTCATTACATCAAGCTTTTCGCTGAACAAACTGTGACAGAAAACGTATTAAATGATGGAGACATTGCCACGCAATCTATTAGGATCTCTGGGCGCACTGGTAAATGGTCGATGATTTCAACCATTTGTGGCAAAACAAACAATATGAATGGCACAGTCTGTATTGCAATCTTTGGCTTGTTTGAGCATGATACGCTTGGAGACCTTACTGATTATGCGGTTTGCTATTTTGACTGGTATAGTGGTGACAACAACTGGAAAGAAATCGATGGCACTTTTGACGATCTATTCACTACGCTTCAAGAGCTTGACATAATAGAGTAAAAACGATGACGCTATCAGTTGACTATAAATATTAGCCAACTGATAGCACTGCCTGGGCTTGTCACTAATAACTACAAAGGAGTGAAAACAATATGTTCACAGTCCCAATAATCATGCTCACGAGTTATATCGTATTAGTTGTCTATATCCTGAACCGCCAATAACCTGGACCTGACCGTCAGCCTATACGCAGGAGAACCGAAACTCCTGCGTATATACAGGCGGTCAGCCTGAACAAATAAAAGGAGGTAAAACCTATGCAACCAGAAACACGTTTCCTGTATCACCCACCGCTTGAAACTGAGGAGCTCGAAATGTATCTAACTATATCACGTTACTCCTCAAATAATCGCACAGCTATTCAAGCTATGTATTACGATCCCGACTGCGAAATCTTTATGCCCTATGCCACGCTAACTGTAAACCTTCCAGACCACAAACCCTCAAACCCCAATTGTGTATTTGTTGACGTAAATAATTGTAATTGGGTTTTGGATCTGCTGATCTCAAGGCTTCACGCAGGAGAGCTAACAAGCAATATTGCAATTTCAGGTTTCTGTGTTTACTTTGAAATCGAGCTAAAACCTGACGTTCTTCTAAAATACATTTATTACAAGGAGTGATAACAATGATTAGAGTCTTTAGAGGAAACTATAGAAAACAGTATTTCAAGTTATTAGCTACAGCTTTTCATGTTGGCAGAGATAACATCTGCGAGTCCGCGCATGCTAACTCCTGCACCGACTGCACAGCTTGTGATGCCTGTGAGTCCCTTCATAGTGCTGAACTTTATTGTCTCAAGTTGGTGGAAAAACTGAAATACTGATAACACAATTTCGGCGTACAGATCTGTACCAATTATAGGGCACAACCTTGTACCATTACCATTTCTCATGACGTCATGACTAATTGTCAGTATACAATTTTGGTACGAATGTGCTATAATAACCATAATGGTAAGGATAAGTCCTGACCAGTTGCCAGACCTAAGTACAACTGATAACAGAAAGGAGAACAAATCATGGCAAGAAAACTTGAAATCACTCGCACCGTTGAAGCCACAAAAGCAGTAGCATTGTGTTTCAACAAAACCACAGCAGAAGCAGAGAACCTATCCTTCACAGTCTCCGGTCGTTACACTGCTGACGACAGGAAACTGGCAAAACAGATCGTCAAGCTCATTGACAATCCTGACCTCAAGTTCATTGAAGTAGTTGACGTCGAAGATGCTTCCAAACTTTACGGAATTTCGCTCCAGACGTTTCTCACCTACGCAGTAGAGCTTGATCCGAAAACCCGCCAGCCGTTACCTGAAAAAGACTAAATTTATTAAAGAAAGGAATTACAAACTATGGAAACAAATTACAGAGTAACCATTAAAGAGTCCAGTCGTGAACTGACAGCAAAGGAAAAGATTGCACTGAAAGACCTCGGAAACGCAGTAAGCCTTGACAGCGTACTTAACGAAAACGATAGCTTCATCATTAATCCTGCTGATTACGTCCTTCTCGAAGTGCACAATGAGAAAGCAAAGGGAGATAAAGATTACACCAAATTCGTTGTAATTGATACCGCAGGAACGAAGTACACCACTGGCTCAAACAGCTTCGTTACCAAATTCATGGGAATCTATGACACCATGAAAGAGGAAGCTCCTGACGAGGATTACCAAATCGAAGTATACAAACGTCCTTCCAAAAACTACGCAGGGAAATCCTTTATCTCCTGCTCACTGATTTAATCAGTAGCAAATAGTGGGCTGGTAGAAATGCCAGTCCACTATTTTATTTCTAACAAACTGGTGGTGATAGTGTGGCTAAAATAGTCACTGAGAAATCTCAGATACCAAAAGGGTATCAAAAGAAAATTAAGAATTTCAACAAACTAACGCCAAACCAAGCGATTTATGAATATGAACTGTTAAAACTGGAAAGGCGTGCAGGAAAAGAGTTTGGCAATTTCTTAAAAGTTTACTACCAAAGACCAAAAATAGTAAGGCAAAAAGACATTGAAGAGATTAGGCAATTCAGAGGTATCAGGTTAAAGAAAGCAAAGCGAGGAATTAAGCCAAAAAAGATTGAATACAATTACCCTGCTATGCCAGATTACTATGCAGAAAGAAGATGGAGACAAGAATATGAGGAAGAACAGAAAGAATCTCAGCCGAGGAGTGTCGATGAACAGTTAGCAGAGATTGCCGACGATGAATTGTACGCCGATTATGTATGGGATTTGGAGGGTGAAGCTGCTCAGGATCAGTATGATTCTCCTGACGCCTATTTAAGAGACACAAATCAAACTATAGACCCAGATACAGGCGAAGTTTTAGACAAAGAGGAATACATAGCGAAGCAATTAGATTTAGTTAAAGAGTTCTTCGATGACCTGCGAACTGAAATAGATAATTCTGCCAATCAGTCAATAATAGTTAATTCAAGCTATAAAAATGGGAGAACAAGAAATACAAGATCGCGTCAGTGGATAACTGATAACATAACAAGAGCTAAAGACAAATTGATAACTCTTATTGACTCAATAGAAGCAGACGAAGATAGAAGTATAAGCGTATACGAAAGATTCGCAAATGACAGTTCAGCACTGTCAGATTTACAGGATGCTATTTCAGAATATTTAGCAGGAAGTTACAGCTCACCAATTACAAGCGCAGGCACTGATATGAATTATCAGAGAGTGTATGCAATACTGTCAGGTTCTCCAATGTCATTAGAGGATGCGGAAGAATTTGAAATATGAAAACAAAACGGTCACGCACATTTGTAGCAGACTTCGAAACAACTGTGTACGATGGTCAAGAGAGAACTGATGTATGGGCAGCGGCTTGTGTAGAATTATTCACTGAGGATGTTATCATTTTCCAGTATATCGACCACTGGTTTAATTACATGAAGTCATTAAATACCAACGTGATTTGTTACTTTCACAATTTGAAGTTTGATGGTCAATTTATATTATCATATCTTTTGAATGAACTTCACTATGAACAGGCATTAACACTTGACAAAGAAGATCTGTCAAAATCTTCTTTTGACAAGAAACAATTCATGAAAGACAAAACATTCAGGTATTCCATCTCCGAGATGGGGCAGTGGTATTCAATAATCATTAAAACTGGTGTAAATTATATTGAGATAAGAGACAGCTTGAAACTGTTACCATTCTCAGTGAAGAAAATAGGTAAAGGATTTAAGACTGAACATCAAAAATTGGATATGGAATACAAAGGTTACAGATACCCAGGTTGCGAGATAACTGATGACGAAAGAAAATACATAGCAAATGACGTTCTTGTCGTTAAAGAAGCACTTGAAATAATGTACAACGAAGGTCATACTTCTCTTACAATAGGCTCATGTTGTATGCAGGAATACAAGCACTGTTCACCATTCTTCAAACTTGAGGACTCTTTACCTAATATGTATGACATTCCAATAGATGCTACCATTTATGGTACTGACAACGCAGGAGAATACATACGCAAATCATATCGTGGCGGATGGTGTTATGTAGTGCCAGAAAAAACTAACAAAAGGTTCAAGTCTGGCACTACCGCAGATGTAAACAGTCTTTACCCTTCAATGATGAGTTCCGAGTCAGGCAATAGGTTTCCAGTCGGAACACCAACTTTTTGGGCTGGAAACTATATACCTGATGAAGCCAAAGCCTATAACAGTTATTACTTCGTAAGAATAAAGACAAGATTCTATATCAAACCAAATCACTTACCATTCATTCAAATAAAGGGTAGCTTCTTTTACAAGTCAAATGAGTGCCTTACTTCTTCTGATGCTATGATAAGCAGAAAGTCAGATAAGAAAGCTAAATATATACAGAAAATGGATGGCACGATAGAACCAGCAACTGTCACAATGACTCTTACCATGACTGATTTCAAACTGATTCAAGAGCATTATGATCTCCCTGATCTTGAAATTCTTGACGGATGTTATTTCAGAAGTGAGATAGGAATATTTGATAACTATATCGACAAGTACAAGAAAATAAAGATGACAAGTAAAGGAGCTAAACGAGAACTGGCAAAGCTATTTCTCAATAATCTATACGGAAAGATGGCAACTAACACAGATAGTTCTTTCAAAGTTGCATACGTAAGGGATGATACCAGTTTAGGTTACATAACAGTTCATCAGAACAACAAAAAGCCTGGATATATTCCAATAGGTTCCGCTATAACCAGTTACGCAAGAAATTTCACAATTCGTGCAGCGCAGTGCAATTATCATGGTGCTAACAAGCCGGGTTTTATATATGCTGACACTGACTCAATTCATTGTGACTTAAAACCTGATCAGATTAAAGGAATAAAAGTTGATGATAATAACTTCTGCTGTTGGAAACTTGAAAGCACATGGGACGATGCACTGTTTGTTAGACAAAAAACTTATTGTGAACACGTCATAGAGGAAAATCTTGAACCAATTATAACTCCTTATTGGAACATCAAATGTGCTGGTATGCCTGAGAGATGTAAAGAGTTATTCCTGCTGTCAATCAATCCATATACGCAACAAATAGTGTTAGACAAAGATTTTAGGAAAATACTTGAAACTGATTACACAGATGAGGAACTACTATTTTTAGAGAAGTCAAGAACAATAGATGACTTCAAAGTAGGTTTAATAGTCCCAGGAAAATTGCTACCTCATACAATAGCAGGTGGCGTAGTGTTAGGAGATGTAAATTATGAAATGCGAGAAAGTTTCAGATGTTAAGAATAAGGCAAATTGCAACGAAAGAAAATGTCATTTTTGTAGAGGAACCGTTAAAAGAAAGCCTGATGGCAAATGGGTATGCACAAACTGTGGTTTCTGGTATGACAAATTACTTGAAAGGAGATAACAATGACTAATACAGAACTCTTTAAAGATTTAATTTTTGACAATATCCATAGGCGTGGTATTACTGATTTCATGACATGGCTTGAAAAAGATACAGACTTTTTCACTGCACCTGCGAGTACAAAGTATCATGGAAGCTATGAAGGCGGTTTGGTAGATCACAGTTTATCAGTACATCACAATATCCTTAAAATTGCCCAGTGTTATACGCCCGAACTCATTCAGGTTCAGGCAGGTTTAGAGTCTCTTACTCTTGTCAGTTTGCTTCACGATGTATGCAAGCATAATATGTATGAAAAGGCTAAGGCTTTTAGAAAAGATTCCTATGGAAAATGGGAAGAATATGACAGATACATAGTAAGTGAAAATGCTCCTCAGTTTGGGGCACATGGCGCATATTCTGTCTTTCTTTTACAGCAATATATGACATTAACAGATGTTGAAGCTATGGCAATATATCATCACATGGGTGCATGGGATAAAGGGAATTATGATTACCCGGCACAAGCCTATCAATACCACGCTATTCCATGGCTGTTACATGTTGCCGATGAAGCGGCTACATATATTAACGGAATATGATCAGGCTAACGCATGATGAAGAAATTCAACTTGTTGACAATTTAATAGATAATCTGAACAGAGAACAGGTGAAGCAACTGATACATACAATAATAGGTTTCTCCTGCGTGCCAAGGCGAGTTAATAAAAGCAGATGGTGTTCAGGGCATTGTGCGACTTGTTGGATTGAATATTTGAAATGGTTACATGACAAAGGAGACAGAAAGTGATAGCAAAATTGGGAATTGATTTCTTTTCTTTTATTTTGGGTGCTTTATGCGGCTATCTATTATTTGCAATAGTAGCACTTATAATTGCAGAAATCATAGATCATAATAAATGAAAAATTCCCCTGAGTAATTATAGGCTCAGGGGAATTTCTATATCATTGACAGATAGCACAAATAAGCGGTAGACAAAAGCCGAAATACGTTGCGTGGCGTTATCTTCCAAACGTGTCTCCCACGTCGCACATATTTGTGGCGTATCTGGTGATACTAATATGACAGCATTTTAAGTATAGCTTCTTTGCACTGCAAGTCCCTAAACCTAAAACATCCATGATCGAAATAAAATCTCATATTTACAACAAAATCATCATGCTGTCTGAGAAGCAAATAGTTAACCTGATGATCGTCTGTTGTTACAGCGAGTTTATAAGGGTATGAATTGTCAGGCTTCTTGTCACAGTATATTACACCGAGATCGTCAAATGCGCGTATCCCAAATAAGGTGTCTTTATACTTTATTGTACCAATATATCTTGACTTTCCATTTACTGTCTCTATGAAATTGTTATCGTCCTCAAGATATCTCGCTTCTCCCGCATAAGCTATGTAGGAGTTGCGTTTAAATGCTGAGTTGAATCCAGATTCCTTCTGCGCAAGGGATGCCGCTTCATTGTAACCCTGTTCAAGAACAAAGCCTTCACCTCTTAGAAAGCGTGTGTTCTTGTTAAGTCTTGTTGAAATATCCATCTCAACATAATAGGGGTTAAGAATTGTAACAGGGTTTCCACACATGTAAACGGGTAAATATCGTACCATTTTTCCGTTACCTCTGGCAACTGATGTGTGGAGCGAAATGAATTTGGTTACTTCGTCAGAGCAGTAATGATTTGTCTCAGATTGAAACTCGTCCATGAACATATAGTCAGTATCACTGAACAAGTGTGAAAACTTCTTCAACTGGTCAACATTATTCAAACTGACTGCATAACCGCATAGCTCTGGTAATTCGTCACCAACTTTCTGTACCCATAATTCATGATAGATTCCCTTAGCCTGACTCTTGCTTGTCATGTAATAGTCAGGGAAGAATAACTGTCCAATATCCTTAAAGAATTTATCTGCACAGTTATTCAATTCATAGTTGAATCTATAGATCAGCATGAACTTGCTTTTGTTCTTGATAAACTTATTAAACAGCAACCTTCCGAAGTATGTTGTTTTGCCTGCGGTTCGGTTAGAAGTTACCATATAAATTTCTGGACGATTGCCATTGATGTCCATCAGAGACAAAAGTTTAGTTCCGTCATAGAATTTACTTTCCATGATAATTGTACCTCTTTCTATTATCAATTATATCACGCTTGACAAACGGTGTCAAGTATTATATAATAAGTGAGGTAGGAAAGGGGGTGAGATCGTGAAAATTGGTTCATTGATTACCGTACTCGTTTTCATCGCCTTTGATGTTATAACTGGTTGGCTGAAAGCACTTGCTACTGGTACAACTGACAGTTCCATAATGCGTAAAGGTCTGTTCCATAAGTTAGGTGAACTGTTGGCTGTTATGTTTGGTTATATGTGCGAATATGCGTTTCCAATTATGGATATTGAAGTTAGCATACCTTTCGCCGGAGTTATAGCGACCTATATCGTACTAATGGAGACAGCCAGTATAATTGAAAATCTATGTATCATGAATCCGAGTTTAAGCGAAATAATGAAAAAGATTTTCGATGAGGACAAACTTCAAAGAAAGGGTGATCGTGATGAAAACGAATCAGCAGGTAGCACTTGAAGTAATCCAGGGAAAATGGGGAAATGGGTCTGAGCGCAAACAGAGACTTGCTAAAGCAGGATATAACTACGCAAATGTGCAAAGCATTGTTAATGCTCTAATGTCAGGTGATACATCAGCGTTGCAAGAGAAAACTCCTGACGGTAGCCCGCTTGTAATTCTTGGCAAAGAAACACTGAATGTATCAGTGAATCTAAACAGATATAATTCCATCAATCTGATTTTCACAGTTGATGAAACTTCTGATGAAATCAATAGTATGTTAGAAGGGTGGGAGTAATTCATGCCGACTCCTGTTCCAGAAGCAAGCTGGCACGCAAAACCATACGGCGGATATGCAAGGGAATCTCAAGAAGCTTTTGATAATGCTATTTGCGTATATAATCTATTAACTTCTTTAGGCTGGACTGTTCAAGCTGTTTGCGGATTTTGGGGAAATGTAGAAGCAGAATCCACTTATAATCCTTGGCGATGGGAAGGCGATTACATTCACTCTTCTAATGATGACTTAGAAAACACTGGTGGTTATGGTTTTGTTCAGTTCACTCCATCTGGTAAGTATATCAACGCTGAAGCCGCTCAGGCTAACGAAGGATATGGACCAAATTTTTCAGACTGGGAAGGCAATATTTATGATGGGGATTCGCAATTAAGATATATTGACGAGTATGCAGACTATTCAACTGATAACCCTTATGGCTATGATATTGACTATGACGAGTTCAAAACAGGGTATTATTCCCCTGAGTATTTAGCTAAGGCTTGGCTTCACAACTATGAACGTCCCGGAGATCAATCACCTGAGGTCGAGGATTACAGGGCAAGTATTGCAAGATACTGGTATGATATTCTTATTGAATATGACCCCTCAGAACCTATACCACCAGAAGGTGGTGGAGGTCAACCAACTCCGAAGCCTGTAGATTCAATCGCTGAGAGTTCAAACCGTATCAAGATTTCAATGTACATCAAACCATGGTGGAAACGTCTTTAATAAGAAAGGAAGTTTGTTATGGCTGTCAAAACAAGAGATGAAATCATGTCACAACTTCAAACAATCATTGGTGAAGATACTTCTGACGAAACGCTTACTTTCATTCAGGATGTATCTGATACACTCGGAAATGACAACAGCGCAGAAAGAATAGCACAACTGGAAACGCAACTTAAAGATCAGGATGAAACATGGAGAAAGAAATACAGAGATGCTTTCTTTAGTGGAAAGCCTGAACCTGAACCAGAAGATGAACCTTCTGGCAAAACTCCGAAAAGATTTGAAGATCTTTTCACTACTAATTAAGAAAGGATGAAGTAAAAAAATGGCACATAGAATTGCCGTGTCAACACTTAATGCAAGTACAGTTGACATTCTGAATGTAATTAGAGACAATGCTTCCCTTGCATATCAGTCTCAGGTTCCTGCTATTACGCAGGAAACTGATATTCCGAAGGTAGGAGAAGTTATCTATGGAACTCCTGCTTTCGCTAACGAATTTATCAACGCACTGGTTAACAGAATTGCGCTTGTGAGAGTTCAGTCTGCAACCTTCAATAATCCTTATGCTATGCTCAAGAAAGGATATCTTGACTATGGCGAAAGTGTTGAGGAAATTTTCGTCAACATTGCTAAAGTTTTCGAGTTCTCTCAGGAGAAAGCAGAAGCCCGCGAACTGAAGCAGTACAAGCCTGATGTCAAGAGTGCTTTCCACACCATGAACTGGAGAGTAATTTATCCGATCAGCGTTTCGGATGAAGAACTCCGTATGGCTTTCCTCAGCGCTGAAGGTGTCACTGACCTGATTGCCCGCATTGTGGATAGCGTCTACACTGCCGCAAACTATGACGAATATCTGCTGTTCAAGTACATGCTTATTAAAGCTGTAACTGGCGGAGTAATGAAGCCTGTTGGTGTTGATAACACAGATGCTAAAAACTGGGCGAAGGCTTTCCGTGGGACAAGCAACATGCTTCCGTTTATGAAGAGAGACTTTAACTCTGCTGGTGTACAGAACACGACTCCTAAAGATAGACAGGTTATCTTTATGGATGCACAGTTTAACGCCGACTTCGACGTAGATGTTCTCAGCGCCGCCTTCAATATGGATAAAGCTGACTTCATGGGCAGACTTCACCTGATTGATGATTGGACTACTTTCGACAACGATCGGTTTGAGGTTATCCGTGAAAACTCTGATGGTATTGAAGAAGTTACCGCTCAGGAGTTGGCTCTCATGGCAAACGTGAAAGCAGTCATTCTTGATGAGGAATGGTTTCAGGTTTATGATAACCTTGCTCGATTCACTGAGAAATTCGTTGCTTCTGGGCTTCGGTGGAACTATTTCTATCACACTTGGAAAACCATTTCTTTCTCGCCATATGCAAACGCTGTCGTGTTTGTGCTGAACACTGCTACGATTAGCAATCCTGCTACTGTTCCCTATACTGTGGCTACTCTTGACCTTGCATCAGATGGGACTACTGTTATTGCTATTGTCCCCTCTGATACTAACACTCTTGCTGACATGAATCTGAAGTTTGTCCAGACTGAACAGCTTACGAAAGATGGCGTAGCTGTTTATCCCTATGGTGCTTTCATCATTCCTTCGTCTTTTGAAGGTGCAAGTATTGGTGTTAAAGCTACTCTGGGTAACGACACTTATACAGCTACTATTACCATCGAAGGACTTGAGATTGGCGGCACTGTCACGATGACGAAGTCCTGATAACCTTCACAACCTAACAGGGAGATGAAATACTCTCCCTGTTAGTTAAGATAAGGAGTGATAACATTGGCATTGATTTCACCTGATACTACTGTAGCATTTCTAAACGTACCATTTGACCCCACTTACGAAAACACAATGTTTTTTTCTAATCTGGAAGAACAAGACGGATATATGCAGAGACAGTTGCTTCTTGAGTTAAACAGAAATAGCTATCAAAGAAAAACAAAAGGTGTCATCAGAGTCGGATGGGTAGCTGATGCACTTGAACCGAGAAGCAGTGTGATAAATTTACTCTATAATGCGAACTATATGAGATTCAAGAATAGTGCTTATGAGAACAAATGGTTTTATGCTTTCATTAACAAAGTGGAATATGTAAACAACAATACTGTTGACGTTTTCTACAGCATAGATGTGATTCAAACTTGGATGTTCGATTACAGTTTTAATGAATGCCTGATTGAAAGAGAACACACAACTACTGACGAAATTGGTGAACATACATTACCAGAAGGTCTGGAAACTGGTGAGTATTTTGATGAAAGACTACTTGTCAGTTCAGGAGATCAAATAGCTTCAAATGCATTTGAGTATACTCCTGCAATAGTTCTTGTGACAACTTTTGACAGACAAGGAAACTATCAGAGTGGCGGTCTTTTGCAGGGCAGGCTTCCAAGAGGAAATATGTTTTCTGGTTTGCATTATACTGTATACACACTTGAACAGATCTCAGATCTAAACCAGACGCTCGAAGCAATAGGTGGTAATGGCGGGACATCCGTGACTGTCATTTCAAAGTCCGGTGTAAAAATTCCTCGCTTTATGGCTGATGGTGTAATTGCCCTTTTTATGTGTCCGTATGATTTTGCCGTCGCTATGACGACTGGTGGATTTGCTCCTGCGAAAACAGTTGGCTTTGATATTAGAAAAAATGGGAGTTATCTTATAGGCAGTTACAGACCGAGAAACAAAAAGCTCATGTGTTATCCTTATAATATGATATACATGACAAATAATTCTGGACAATCTGCTGAGTTCAGATGGGAAGATTTTGGAACGCCACTCAATGCGCAATTCCAGATATGGGGAAATGCTTCACCAAATTGCGGAATGTATATGGCTCCTCTTGACTACAAAGATTACTCAAATGAAAATCCAGATGAAATGTTACAAGTTAG
>Ga0326511_10003395_pt1 | contig 12820 bp, 25 predicted proteins | sample 0_2496_0518_D_FD_203701 | JGI IMG/M metagenome (GOLD analysis project Ga0326511, IMG submission 203701) | Bovine rumen microbial communities from UC Davis, California, United States - 0_2496_0518 | ecosystem: Host-associated > Mammals > Digestive system > Stomach > Rumen | place: USA... | reverse complement strand
GGAAACCTTACCGTTTTTTCCCTCTCTCATAGGACCTGCGGGCAACTTTGTGAGGTACACATAAATCGGATCCCCTGGTTTAATGGTACCATCCTCCAACCATCCCTTGACGATATACGGGAAAAGTTTTACCATCTGTTCCCATGATTCGAATGAAGGATAGTTAGGAACCAGGACACCCGATCCCTTGACTTTCTTTTTTGCATTTTGCCTTTTAGATCCGGTGGATTTAGTTCCGCCTTGCGGCATCAGGTCCGAAGCCTTTACCATTTCGGGATGACGATAACGCTCCACAATTTCCTGCTCCTTTTCCGAAAGAACCGTGTGCTTGACTTTGGAAAACCAGTCATTAACGTAACGCTGTGCGTTATCAATAAAACCTGGATATTTCCTTTCAAACTCTCTAAAAAAATCTTCGATAAACATTTGACATTTTAATTTAAAAGTTAAACAAGAATATTATAATTTTAAGATATGATAATCTTACAAGTTGAGGTTTAGATGTTGAACCAGTTATGACCTATCGGTCCATAAAGTAAAGTTCGTTAGCCTTCTCCAGATTGTTGTTGATCCAGTTGACGGAGACATCATGGCTCTTACCGTCCTTCTTACTGACCAGGGGAACGGTGACAGCCTTCGGTTTGTTCTGAGATGCCTTATAATCTTCAAGGAACTTACGACGCTCCTCCTTCTTTGCTTCGGCTTCCCTTTCGGCCTTGGTTTTCGGAGACTTACGGACCTTCGGAGTATGGAAGGAATTTCCGTCGTACCAGTAACGGAAAACGGTGGTCAAGCGGTCATCATCGTCCCCGTCTCTGGTGGAACGCTCATTCATCTTCTCCTGAGAAGAGTCACGGTGGAAGTGGACATCCTCATGGTTAGCGAGCTGCTCCTTGGTTCCTACACCGGCGATGATAGGAGCGTTAAACCACCAGGGATGATCACCTTTCATATATCCTTCCTTGCCGCGGACACCGAGCCAGCAGTCGGTAGTGAAACCGACCTCGATGGCCTTGGCGATGATTTCCTCCATGGTAACGGCGGTTTCCTTGGAGGTGGCGTTGAGGTAGTCACGGGTAACGGTGATGATCTTGTCGTCTTCAGACATGTAGCGGGAGTTAATGTTCTGTGCCATGGTGCTTATGATTTTATTGTTATACATATTCATATTCTGTATTACAAATATAGCGCTTTTATTTGAAATAAAAAAATCCAGAGGACATTTTTTCAGGTAAATATACTATAAATTAATGATCAAAAAATATGCCGGAGTGATAGTATAAGTAATGAATTTACTTTATATTACACTTAAGAAATCCCTGGTTTAAAATATGAAGTGAAATTTTAAGTAATAAAATTTTTAAATGTCAGAAAAAACCGCTATATTTATGGGGGTTATTTTTTATATATAAAAAACAATATCAAAATATAATATGGATCGTAAAACAGAAATACTATCCGATAGAAAAACTTTGGATGCCATCCTGGAAAAATACGGGAAGGATGATGTCATGCAGTTCCTGGATTCCAATTTCGATGATGACGGTACTTATTTCGATACGTTCAATAAAGAAGACAATAAGGAACATGAAAAATATTATAAGAAAGACAACTCCGTCAAATTCCTCAGGGATAACTGGGAACCCAGGTGGAACGATCTGATTTCTTTGGACAGTGCGGAAAGCGTTTACAGGTATGATCCCGATACCGATTCATATAATACCACTGATATAACCGACGGACTTGACAATGATTGGTTGGAAACATGGGATGCTGATGATAATAAACCGAGGTATAAATCCGCGATACCGGTGATGCTCTTCATACCGAAAGATAATTTCAAGAACGCAAAGCTTTACTGGGAAAATCTGTGCAGGGCGGAAGATAAAGAAGTCGATCAATTTCCCCGCGACCAATTCACCATCAATGATCCTTGTGACACTTTCATTAATTTATGGTATACGAAATCCTGGGGATGGGAAGCCGTAATGTCTATAATCCTTTACAATTTTTCTACACCATACCTTTATACTCTCCATTTTAATTTACATACCGATAATACCAGACAATATAAGTCCATGAACATTTACCGTATAGTGGATTCGATTTACCGCATGATTAAGAACGGTAAGTTATCTTTAGATAACAATATTTAAATGCACACTTGATTATATATAATATAATCCCCCCCCCAAATATAGCGGTTTTTTCCGACATTTAAAAATTTTTTAACCTGAAATTTCACTTAATATTTTAATAGACAAAATTCCCGAGTGAAATTTCAGGTTAAAAAATTTTTTATTTCCATTTTTTTCGGCTATATTTGTGGGGGGTATTATTATATATAATAATCAGACAAAAATAAAATTACCCGAACCGTACTCCATTAATTTCATTATTACGAAGTCCCCAGGTCGGATCGCTCAGTACATGTACGGCAAGTTCGCACCAGGAATCATTCCATACTATGAAAGATTTCGGGAGGTTTGTCTTATAAGCAGGAGGAATCCACAGTGACTCTCCCCGTTCAAACGGTGTATAGAGATGTCCGTGGATAGAGTTCAGAACTTCCAACTTATTGTTATATGTTTTGATTTCCCGCAGCATCCTATACTTTTGTATCAAGATAGAAATTGGTTGTCGTCCTAGCTTCCCTGATAAGTTTTATAACCGCGGCGGGATGTCTCAGCATCCATATTATATTCAGGTTGAATGACCGTATATGATAATTTAATTTTCCTTTATCATCCCTCATGTCCCATCTTCCAGCCGGCCGCCTGTAGTACGCCCAGTATAATATTGTCAACTGGTCATTATACATATTCTTCATCTTGTACAAGTTCCATATTGTTCAACTGATATTTCCGGCGGACTTCATCCATAATGATATATGAACATTCGTCAAACGCCAGGATTGAATAATGCATAGGCCAGTTGGAATAGAGTTTCCTCATCCTCGGCGTCTGCATAGGATTCTCCTTCCACTCCCGGTAAACCTTGAACAGTTTCCTCAGCATCCTTCTATATCCGCCCGTCGTTAAAGCGGTTTTGTATGATTTTTTATTTAACATTCCGTATAGTTAAACGATTGATAGTGCGTATCCTTGTATTGTACGCCATAATAATCTTTCAACATTTGTATAGTCATATCTGGATTGCCGATCATCCAGGGAATCATCCAGGATTCATATGACTCCCCGAAAACATGTTTTCCGCGGTAAAGATAATACAATACGGTAATTTGTTTTAAATACTTGTTCTCTGCGGGATACATGTTACATTATATTACAGAGGAATTCCGCCACTTTACATTTAACCCTGAACTCCTGGTCCATTTTAGGAAAGTAATAACCGTTTACCAAAACCAAATCATCTGGATTTTGCGGTAAATATTTACGGTCATCCTCTTCCTTTTCCTTTAAATACTTTTCGAGACATTCTTTCCTGCCGCCGAATTTAAGGAAACACCGTTTCATCAGTTCCCCGGTTCCCGGAAATTTAGGCGGCTTCTTATTTTTCCTGAACCCGCAATTTCTCAATTCATATGTATACTTGGTGATCTGTTCCGCAAGCCAGGCCATCCCCGCGTCATGGTGGAATCCGGTATCATAGAGTATCACCAGGCGTTGCAATTTCTGGAACGCCCTCTGTTCGTTCTTGGTCCAAGCCGCCCGGTCCATAAGTTTCTCCGGATATTTAAAATTAAAAAACGGATCCATTACTTTTTCTTGATAGGCCTTATGATAATCTCGACATCCATAGCTCCGGCGAGATTATCGACGTCCCTGTCGGGGAAGGCATCACAAGGAATCCTTATATATTCCCCCATGTCCGTATAACCATCATACCTCCTGTACAACCTTAGATGCCCAGGATAGTCAGAGAGGATGAACCCCCTAATAACACATTCTTCTTTTTTGTCCATAATGTATTTTCTAAAAGTTTTAATTTTTGTATCTGGTCTTCGGTCCCGGTCTCCAGAATGATTTCCATTACACTTCGGTCTTTCTTAGACCATAACACTTACATGCCTCTGTCAACAGATCGTTTTTCCATTCCATGTTAGGGATTATCTCGAGCAGGTACCATTTCATATCGGTGAGTTCCCCGAATTCATAACCTACCTTTATTTCCCTTTTCGTCTTCTCTATGCTTCTCCTGCAGTTAGCGAGGATCTGTACCATTGCCATATATGCATCCCGCGGGGATATACTGAAGGGGAATATGTATATACCTTTTGTCATAATATAATGTAACTTTGCAGTTCGTCCGACATCTTCCTTACCCTGTCTATAAAGGATGAATTGTTACGAGGCAGGCTTTTCACCAGAAACCAGTAGTTATTCTTATACGGAATCCCTTGGAAATACCTGACGATTTCATAATATTTCATCCTTCTTATAATGGCAGAATGTTCCCGGTATCGTTCCTCGTATAAATCCCACTGCATATTATATGCACCAGTAGGCCCTCAACATACGTACGGACCTTGTGACCAGACTTCTGTGCAGCCAGTTCCACCTCCATATTTCCTCGTACGGACCCGGATAGCATTCCCTGTCTTTTTTATACTGGTAAAAAAGTTCGAGCTGCGCCCTATAGTCCGAGTATATGGCGGCGGACCATTTATAACTACATGTATTCTCCGATGTCATATGTATACGGCATTGCAAAAATCGTACCGTCCTTTCTTTTGTGACGTTCCTCCCTTAACCCCTTCACCTTTATATGGGAATCCGTGCACGGCTGCCAGGAACCGTACTCGGCCGAAGTGCTCAGGTCGTCGGCGGAAAAACTCACGGAATAAATGTCGGTAAGTTTATTCTTGTTGATGTAGTCGATGCATGTCTGTACCAGGATTTCCTGAAGTTCCTTGATGTGTTCGATCTTGGTCAAACCCGGAATCGGGGAATCTTCGAGCCTTTCGACTATCGGGTTCTCCTCCCACTGCTTTTTCACACGTTCCAGGATTTCGGATCTTTTCCTGATTCTCGGTTTTTTTTCGTTATTGTCCGCCATAAAATTTCTTTAATATGTTTACCGTATAGATTGAAGTAATGCAGGTATGATAACCCCTTGCCCTCGCATAGCTCGCCATCGTGGGGAGTCTCATCATCCTTGCGTTGCTGTTCAGCATGGCAACCGTTTCATCATAGTCCCTGATATTCCATTTTACCGTATGGACATTTATCGTGGATTTCAAATGTGTATTCGGTCCGACGTCACACAGCCACCTGTTTATTTGCAGTCTCTGTCCCATTACCCTAACCTTACATGTTTGAAATAAAAGTTCGTTTTCATTATCGCCTGTATTCCGGTCCAGTACGCATTATCCCTGTTCCACCAATAATAGGAAAGGTTCTGATTGTCATGCTCCCTTATATGATGGACTTTCTCGTAAAGGATCGCGATAATATTCTTATATATGACCGGGTTATATATCATATCAAAACAATTCCATCAATACCTTTTGCCAGACTTTCACACAATGTATGGTCTGCGTATACATCGCTTCCCTGCTGCACCTGGAATATTTCATATATCCTTCGTCATGGAGACCTATGCACCGTTTCGCTTCATACAGGGTCCTTACTATACTTTCATACAGGGGATAGTTCCACCGGTCTCCTTTAGCAGAATTCCCCATTGTACCACCATGTTTTATCGGTTTTGGAAAGCCATTCCCTCGTGGTGTCTTTCACCGGCCGCCATATGCTTTCGGGGATTTTCTCCTCGTTGTTATGCTCGAAGTTCTGCATACCCTTATGGGAGAAAACCTTTTCCTTGAACTTTTCGAGCGGGACTTCATCCCCGTATTCGGAAACGATTACCGCCTTTCCGTCCATGGTCACCTTTTCCAGGTAATTATATATGGCATCCCAACTGTCATCATAAAGATCCGGGTTGGCACGGAAACAGAACTCCCATCCCGCGGAAAGTTTCCCGAGGTGGCGGGGGTTAAGGAAACTCTCCATCTCCTTGATGATATGTTTCAGGTCTTCGAGTTTGGTCGTAGGCCTCTGGTCCACGTTCATAACACGGTAACCCAGTCTCATCTGCTCCTCCTTGGTAAGGATCTTTTTCAAATAATAGTTAGTGCCCATAGCCTCTATACTAATTGTTATCCTCGGATATAACGAGGCGAAATCCATGCATACAAGATTGTCTCCCATCAGTACGGTCTCTCCTGATATTCCACCGGATCATTGTCCGGAAGTTTCTGGATTTCCTCCATGATACGGGAGATTTCTGCCCTGGACTTCCATCCGAGAACGTCATCCGTAATCGGGGTGGAATAGCAGACCTTCCCGTGACGGAGCACCGCGGCCTCATAGGTGGAAACCCCGTCAGAGTAGAACCTCTCGCCGAAAAGGACGGAGATACCCCAGCCGTTCGGGAATTCCATCTTGGCCTGTCTGGAATCCTTATAGTAAGGATCCGTGGAATAATACTTCTGCTCTTCCTTGCATCCTGCCGGCCACTGCTCGAAAACCAGGTCGTCGAAAGTCTTGTACGCCATAATCCTTTTCGTTTAAATTGTTCTACACTTCTTATACGATACGAAGATAGCAAAAGTTTCGGAAATATAAAAATTTTTCACTTAATAAAAAACCCGCGACCTTCACAGGCAGCGGGAAAAAATAATAAACCATAACAACATTAATTATGATACACAAAATGAATAAAAGAATTACTCAACTGCTTATCACCCTATTACAACCACATCACAAAGATAATACATTTATTTAATAATAAAAAATTTACGGGATAAATATTCAAAGCATAAAGTGAAATTCCGAGTGAAACAATTCATACATAAGAAACCGGTCAACCTTATAACCGGGGATTCGTTCGACGATAACGAGGGATCATACTTCGATACCTTCAATAAGGAACAATCCGAATATAAGGAATATTATGATAAGGTCGAAGGTCCGGCGAAAGAATTCGAAAATAAATTGGAACCTATCTATGAATATTTTTGTCATTACCATCTGGAGACCCTGGAAGAACGTGTAAAGATACTGAACGAATGGGAAAGGAAACTGATGAGTAAGGATTTCTGGATCCTTATAAATGATAGTTTCCGTTATCTCGCTTCCATATACAGGATGGTTAATAACGATGATCCCGTGGTCGCGCCGTTGGAAATTACGAAACAGAAAAGGAAAACCAGGATTGAAATGCCCAGGTCCTTCATGGAGCTCACGGAATTCGCCGATGATGTAAGGGCGTTACTTATTTTCCTGGGTGAGGCGATGAGATGGGTGAAAGGTCTAGCCGTTACGGATGTTCCTCTTTTTAAACAAGTAAAGGATATGTATAAAGGCGATACGACATGGATTACCACCAAAGCGATCCCGGGAAAAATGTATCAGTTCATATATTACTTGGTACGTATCTTTAAATATGTCGGTGAAGCGCTTCCGCCTTCAAGCGTTCCGTATGATACCAACGGTGTTTGCAATTGGGTAGACCGGTCTGCCTTTAGACATATAAATGCGGTAAGGGTCAGTGCCAACGGTAATTGGAATAACGGATATACTTTCGGCGGGATAATCAGATATAAAGACCAGTTCCTTAAACCGTGGTTCTCACAATTCGGCGATGCATCCTGGTTGGATTGGCTGGCGGAACCGTTAAAGAAAAATAAAAAATAAATCAATTATATAAAAATGAAATATACAAAAGCACAGAGGATTGAGATCCATAAAGACCAGAAAGCATTGAATGCCTTGCTTGAGAAGTACGGCAAGAATGATGTAATGAAGTATTTGAATAAACTTAATGAGGATCATAATTGGGATAAACAACTTGGTAAACCAATGAATGGTAATTCTTATTTAAGTAAAGACCTTGCTGATGATGTAATAAAACTTGCGACTTTATGAAATAGAATGGTTAAAGAACATATAATGCCGTATCGCCCGGCTGTATATAATTCTGAAACTACATCGAATGATGATCTTATGTTAAGTGATTCTGTTAATTCATTGAAAGATGGAACAATGGAAACTATATGGGGTAAAAACGGCAAAGAAATAAATTATGATAATTCTTATAGTATTGAAGGCATAGGTCCGATGAAAGATGGATTATGGGATTTTGACCGTAAACTCAATGAACTTATTAAAGATGCCGAATATGACGGCTTTTTTACCAAGAACATTTTTTCATTAATAAAAAATGTAGAAAATAATATTTACTATAAATATGATAATGATGAAGACGGATATGAATTGGAAAATAAATTCTTTAGATATTTTGTCGATATAAAAATACCTTTATTAACAGAAATATTATATCCTGCGGCATTAGGTAAAGAGATTTCAAATTTTACTTATAAAAGTGTTGTAAATAGATTAGCAAAATTTGATATTACAGATTTAGACTAATAAATTAAAAACCGGAACCTCAACGATTCCGGTTTTCTTTTTTAACCTTCTTCCTTCTATCTTTTTCCTTATCCAGATTGAAATAAATAAAGTGATTAAAAATTAACCATATAAAAATGAAATATACAAAAGCACAGAGGGCCGAGATCCGTAATGACCAGAAGGTATTGAAAACCTTATTCGAGAAGTACGGTAAGGATGATATAATGGAATACTTAAATAAACTTAATGAAGATTTCCAGGTCGCAATACAATCACCGATGTTTAAAGAAAATGCCGCATATAATAATTTAATGAACAAATATTGGCTTTGCCGTGATATTCCGTTTGAGGCATGGCCGGAACCGTCCGATGATTATGAAAATGAATACAGACAGGGAAAAACTGCTTTTGTATCATATATTGAGTTTGATGAAGAAAATTTAAACCGTGCCGGGGATTTAACCATTGATGAATTCGATAAGCTTATTAAAAAATCCGGAATATTTAACGATCCTCTATGGATAAACGGTAAATTTAAATATGAAAACAATTCGGACCATATCAAATTTTCAAGGCTGAAATCCATGGATATATTAGATAAAGCATTTTTGGCTTATTTGGCGGATCCCGATAAAGATCCTGCTAACGGAGAAGAAGACTCCTGATATGAAAAACCGGTTAAATTACAAAATTTTAATTATGATGGTGAATTATACTGGGGCCGTTTAAATGCATTTGCAATATTATTTAATAATTACATCGCTCCTATATTAGATTCTCATTGTGACGTTTATCCGGATGACTGGTTCGAATGGACCGGCACTTATCCGGATGGTGATAACGGGGAAGAGGCATGGTTTATGTTTGAGAATACATTTATATATGATGATGATTCTGACAATGTATTTGAACGGATAGGACTTGAAAATAATTTATATGTCGCAGATTCATATGAAGTAACAGAAAGAATGCAAAATTAATAAATGAAAAAACCGGAACCTTAACGATTCCGGTTTTTATTATTCTTCGATTTCTCCTCCCATATATGCCAGCCTGTATTTATTGCCGGCGACATCTTCATATTCTACGTACAGTTTATATACTGCGGGGACCTGACCGTTCAGTTTGGCAGGTGATACCTCGTCGAACAGATATTTGGCGGACCTGCACATGGATGATTCGATTTCTTTCCTTTCGGGTTCCGTTTCCGTGTATCTTCCTGCAGGATTATAATATTCCATCCTTACATAATGGCCGTAAGTAAATTCCGCTTCTCCGGATGAGGTGAGCTTTCCGATTTCACATACCGGGATTTTGACGGTGAACTCGCCTCCGGAGAATTTGGTCCTCTCGACATAATCCCCCTGATCATTCTTTCCCATGTCGGTAACGTCAGGCTCGGAACATGCCGCACCTTCGATGAAGACCACATCATCTTCGCTGTATACGGAGAAGTAAATGACATTTACCGTTTCCCCATTAACGGTGAGGGTATTGTCATACTGGATTTTTTCCTGGTCAAATGCCTGGGTGTCAGGTTCGATCTTGGAGCATGCCATGATGGTGAGGCAAAGGATACTGATAATTGCAATAAATTTTTTCATGATGATTTATGATTTATAAATTGTAAATTATTATAACTACTTAATGTATTAATCTATTGCAAATATAATAGAATTACTTGATATAAAAAAATATTATGATAGTCAGATTAATTATCTGACTTTTTTATTGATAAATATCTAAAGTGAAATATGTTATATGGAATATCAAAAAGGCAATAAGCTTATTGAAGATTATATAAAAAGAGATCAGGAAACGGGCGGGAATCCGTCATTATATATTGTATATGCCGACAGTCTTCATTGTGACAGATTTAGGTTTTATGCATATAAAGACGGTGTAAATTTATTTAAGGAAGATGCGGCCCTTCTTAATGCAGTATGTAACGGTAACCAGTACTATGTAAAGGATGCTTTACAAAGATTGAATAATTGGGGATGGAATTATATTGAAGTTACAATGGTTGGAGATTCCGCATATTACGGTACTATCGGTTTAAATCATGCACTAGAAATTGTACTTAGCAAATATCCTGAACTTGAAGTAAAATGTTTCAGTCTCGGATATTATACATTCCCTCGCGATTGAAAAGATGTAGGTGATTTCTTCAACAAGTATCTTAAACTTCCTTCTTGCACGACACAGGAAAGATTTCTTTTGATAGATCCTATAGACGGTGATGAGAATGCGGAAGCATGCCAAAATGAACTTGGATAAAATGGATTTCAGAAGAAATAAAAGGATGAATCTTGATATAGGTTCTTTCGATAAGGAAGAATCCTATTTTGACAGTTTCAGTTCCGAACAGACGAAGGATAAGGAGTTTTACTATAAGTATGTGGTCCCGGCCATGGAAATAGTAAAACATAATATTGTAGTTACTGACTTCAGGAATTCGAACTTGTCTTATGGATATACGATAAGTGATGCCGCATTTGATAAGATTGAACCGATGTTCAGCAAGATGATGGATTTCGCCACGATATTGAATGAAGGCGGTTATATTAAAAGGATATATCCTTCGATAAAGGATTGCTATAATAAATTGGCCGATGCAGATGAATGGGATTCGGATGAATGGACGAAGGGATACAGACATCAGTTCGCATGGAAATTATGGAATGAAATTTATAATCTTGCATTAACCGTTATACTTTTACCGCATGGCTACCTTGATTGGGTTGTCAATATAAATGTAGATCATAATTTAAAGGCGATCGGCGTTAATTTCAAAGATCGGGATTCACTCAGAGATTCCATAAAAGAACAATATCAAAAAATTTTAGATGATTCGAAAACCGATAAAGGTAAGTACAGTTTAAAATCGATAGGTCAGAAAATTGATAATATAAATTCACAAGCCGCAGAACAGATGGAAATAAATTATTACAGGAGAGTCGGTAAAAGTTTGGGTGAATCCGCAATGAATTTGTCGGTTAATACATTTGACGGAGATGATGAAAATTATTTTGACACGTTCAGTAAAGCGGACACCGAAGTAAAAGATATTTATGAAAATATAGTTTTGCCCGCCAGGAAACTGTTGCTGGATTATAATAAGGCGTGTGATGAAATAAATTTCGATACCTTTGACACGACGGAGGAGTTTAGAAGTATTTTGGATTATCTTCCCGACCTGTTGGCATTTTTTGACGGACCTTGCAGGAAATATAATTTGCTTGGCAATAATGTCATTGAATATATAAAGGCGGTAGATTATTTATATAGGGATAATTGCAAGGATGGTATTCAATGAGGAGGAATGTATAATCAATATTATTCTTTACTTTTTGAGACACTTATGTATAGGATCCTTGAAAAATATGATAGAGCATGACTTTTTAATACATTACTTACTGAGCCAGGCTTTAAAGAATTGGGTTATTGATATGTCGATCAGATGAAGATGAATAAATGGCAGAAAGATTTTACTGATAATAAATTAATTAAAGAACTTAAAAACATTATGTCATATACATTAGATTCATTTAAACACCAGGTGGATTATCATATTGATAAATCAAAGTACAATCCAAAAAATTTAATTAATGAATCGGTTAATTTAATAAGTGATAATTCTTTCGGTCGGGAAGATGATTTAAATTATTTTGACGAATTCACCAAGAATGATAATTTGACAAGGGATTTGATTGAACCCGGCAAAAAGGTGCTTGACAAATATTTTGAAGCACTGGACGGAATAGATTGATCATATAATGCTCCGGGCATGAAATTCCGTGCCATAATTTATTTTATGCCAAAGTTATTCGGATATTTTTTAAAGCTTGTAGAGTATGGATATTTGTCCGATAAATCATTTGAGTTTATAAAGCAAATGAATGTTTGCTTTATTAATGAAATGAAGAACAGTAAAAAAATACGTCATATATATGCTACCAGGGGACCGTCTGATAATGCAGAATTTAATGTATATCAATCATATTTTGCAATTTTAGGAGAATTACTTATATATGAAATGAATAAAATTCCGGGAATGAAAACTTGATTAATCGATAGATTAGAAATGGAAGGAGAGACTGGAGAACATTATATAGAATTTTTGATAAATGGTAATGATGATTTCCGCGGCAGGAACGCAGAAGAATATTTTAAGGATGATAATGTTATAGAGTTATTGAAGAGAGAATGTATAAAGGGTGTTGAATCTTGATTCGAAACCATGGATGCTGTATCAGAATCAGCTAATATGGATTTGCTCGCAGATGATTCATTTGATAAAGATAATCAAACATATTTTGATACATTCAGTAAAGATGATGCGAAGAGGAAGGAAATATATGATAATGTAGTTGTTCCAGGATTGATTATATATGAACAGTGTTTTTCATATTATAAAAAGATAACAGATCTTCGCAAGG
>Ga0326511_10003394_pt1 | contig 12821 bp, 5 predicted proteins | sample 0_2496_0518_D_FD_203701 | JGI IMG/M metagenome (GOLD analysis project Ga0326511, IMG submission 203701) | Bovine rumen microbial communities from UC Davis, California, United States - 0_2496_0518 | ecosystem: Host-associated > Mammals > Digestive system > Stomach > Rumen | place: USA: California... | reverse complement strand
TAAGTATGTCAGGCAATTTTGAGAAGCGGCTCTGGCTTATTTCAACAAGTGCCATATTGCCTTCAAATCTGTCTATTATCACCTGTACCATTATGTTTTTCTCCTTTCATTCTTATGCCGCATTCTGCTGTGATGACTGAGATTTTTCAAGATGAACATTAAGACTGTCACCATCGGAATATATTGTTATTGTGCCGCACTCGTCTGTTCTGAACATTTCGGCATTGTATTTCTGCCAGCGTTTTACTACCTGATCGTGCGGATGACCGTAATCGTTATCCTTTCCGAGAGAGAATATTGCATATTTTGCTCCCGTACTCTTTACAAATTTGTCTGAAGAGGAAGAATAACTTCCATGATGTCCTACTTTTACTACATCAGCGGTAAGGTCTGTATTTTTGTTCATCATTTCCTTTTCAGAGAGTGTTTCAGCATCTCCCATATAAAGAAAACTACGGTTCTTGTACTTTATTCTTACTACTGCCGAATAGTTATTAAGGTCATCATAGTCCTTATTTACCGGAGCGAGAATATCAACGCTGTATGCAGGTTCGGTAGAAGATGTTATTTTTACACCTGCCTTTGCGGTTTTGATTTTCTTCTTTTTGTTGCTTATGGTATTGAGGAGATATTCATAAGTTTTTGATGTGCTTGTTGCATTGGGCATATATATTTGTCCTATATCAAAGGTCTTTATTACATCTGCCAGTCCTCCGATATGGTCTGAATGGGGGTGAGTTCCTACAACAAAGTCGATTTTTGTGTAGCCGAGCGATTTTATATAGGATATTACGGTTTCACTTGCGGTACGTTCACCGGCATCTATCAAAAGTGTTTTACCATCAGGCAGTTCAATGAATTCGCTGTCGCCCTGACCTACATCAATATAATGACTTATAAGTGTATTGTTTATATGCGTAGGTACATCTCCGCTTTCAGATACTACAGTTACAGTGGATGATTCTTCTGTGTTATCACCGAGAAGTCCTGGCTGCTGTGTTATTTCAAAGCCTAAAAATCCGAGTATCAGTGCAATAACACTTCCTATTATTCCGATTACCTTTTTATTCATAAAAATTCCTCCGTTATTCATGCAGCACGAAGTGCAGCCGGATCTGTTTCCTTTACGCTTGATTCCGGTTCTGTCAATTCTTCAGATGGCTGTTGTGAGACCTGTGTACTGCTTTCCAGCGGTTCGGCATCTTCTGCAGTAAGCTGACGCAGAGTGCAGCCGTTATTCTGCATTAATTGCAGTATGCCTTTTTCTCCGTAAAAATGTGCAGCACCAACAACAAACATTACCTTTTTGCCGCTTTCAAGATATTCCTGTGCTTTTAACACCATACCGGCATTTCTGTTGTTTTTCAAAGAGTTATCATATTCTTCAACGAGCTTGAGCTGTTCGGGAGTAAGACCGCTGTAGTCTTCTTCTATATCATCAACGGTAACAGCACCTGTTTTCCATTTAACATAAAGTCTGTTAAGGGAATCGGCGGCTTTATCAAGATAATCCTCCTGTGCTATTTCGGAAAAAAGCAGTGCCTGAAGTTCATCGGAAAATGATGAAAGAAGATTGAATTGAAATTCAACAGATTCGACCTCCAATACTTCCTTTTTTTCTTCCTTTGCACGATTTATCAGATTTGTGTCAACACCGTAGCTGTAGGAAAGACCGGCTCTTGTTATTGCTGCCTGTTCGGCAAGTGATGTCCACATTACAGGCTTATATACATCATACAGTGATGTATAAACTCCGGCATCGGTCAGGAGTTTAACAGCATTGTTGTATTCTTCCTCCGGAACATGATCTTTTATAGTCGTACCATCGGTATATAGCATATTTTTAAGTGCAGAAATATTTGTGAGAGATGAAAGTGAATCTGTTATATCACATTCTACCGCAAGAGCATCGCATTTTGCATATGCAGTTTCAAAATAATCGGGAAGTACAAGTGCATCAGCATCTGCCGCATGAATTGACCCCATCATATATATTATATTTCCGTTTTCATCTGTTACCTCCCATACTGCCGGAGTAATATTGCTTTTTGGTTTTGAGCTTTCCGATGTCTGGGATATTTGTGAAACTTCGGTAGAGCTTTCCTGTGAACTTTGACTTTGTTCTTCTTTTGACGAAGTTTCGGTTTTGCTTTCGATTGTTTCCGAACTTTCCTTAGCTGAGCTTTCTGATACTGTGGAAGAAACAGAGCTTTCCGGAGCTGATGAAGTTTTTGAACTGTCGTCTCCTGTACCGGTACAGCCGGAAGAGGTGAGAATGAGACCAAGCATCAAAGCAGAAATTATTCTCAAAGATTTTTTGTTTTTCATAAATACCATCCCTTATTTTTTGATAATAATATGATAACTTATTATTCTGTAAAAGTCAATTTGCTTACAAAAATTAAAAAGAATATTTATGATTTATAGTGCAATTTTATGATTTTGTGTTATAATGACTATAATGCTTGTTTGTCGGAGGGAATAATGATTAAAAGAATTTTGTCGGCTTTGCTGATAATTATTATGTTAACGGGAATGTTTTTTTCTGTGCCTGTGTCGGCAGGAACACCCATGCTCAGCCATGAACTTATAAATTTGTACCCGTCACAAAGTTTTCGTCTTACTGTGACCGATACATATCATAATTATACTTTTTCAGTGGAAGATGAAAATATTGCGGCAATAGACAACAAGGGTATAGTTTATGCTAAAAGTGTGGGAGTTACCGAGATATACTGTACCTTTTTAACAGGGGAAGTACTGAACTGTACAGTAAACGTAAAACAGGGAGCATCTCCGGAAGGAGTTGAACTCAGTAAAAATAATATAACGCTTTTTGCAGGCGAACAGGCAGAGCTTGAATCGGCAGTGATTCCGGTGGGAGCAGATGATTATATATTTTATCAGAGTTCAGATGAAGATATAGCTCAGATTGAACAGAATGGCGTTATTACTGCACTCAAACCGGGTGTGACAGTGATAACCGTAGAAACAGCAAGTTCAGCAGTAAACGCTACTTGTCTTGTGAGGGTACTGCCTGATTCCGGATACAGTGATTTCGGATCGGATATAAGCGGAGTGCTTTATGATATTTCGGGCGAGCCTATGACAAATACATCTGTCGGGCTGAAAGGAAGATTTTCCGAACAAAAAGCGGCTACAGATACAAGAGGAAGATTTCATTTCCGGAGCATAGGCAGTGGAAATTATGTGCTTACGGTTTATAATGGTGCAACAGAGGAAGAAAGTGTTTCTGCCGAAATAGACGTAAATGCTTCTGATATAAAAATATCATGCATATATACAAACAGCGGTCTTGCAGTATTGTATGGTGCATCGGGTTCTTCGGGTACGGCACTCAGGGACATCGAACTTCTGCAAAACAGGGTACAGCTGAATATAGGGGATATTTATGATATAGCATATACTGCTGTTCCTGCCGATGCGGCTGAAACATATATAATGTACAACTCCTCCGATACAGATGTAGTTGATGTAGATAAATCAGGCAGGGTAACAGCTATGAAGGAGGGGATAGCGACTGTATATGTTTCTTCGTCAAACGGTAAGGTGACAAAAAAGCTTATAGTTATGGTATCTCAGGGAGATATAGGCAAATTTGAATGGGCTATTATATATTTACAATTATTTATTATACTTATGGTAGTTGCTTTTTACCTTAAAAGTAGAGATAAAAAGAAAGGTGAGGTCATATGATAACGGCAGGGATAGTTGCAGGAGGAACAGGCAGCCGTATGGGTGCTGATATACCGAAGCAGTTTCTTGAGCTGAGAGGAAAGCCTGTTATAATACATACAGCTGAGGTATTTCTCAAACATAGTAAGGTCGATAAGGTCATAATCGGAGTACATCCGGAATGGACTGGTTATATGCAGGAGCTTAACGAAAAATATCTGAATTCTGCCGCAGTTATTACTTCGGGCGGAGCGGACAGAAATGACACCATAGTAAATATTATTGAATGTGCAAAAAGAAACGGTGCATCTGATAATGATATAATGCTTACGCATGATGCAGTCCGTCCTTTTGTTACGGAAAGAATGATAAGTGACAGTATAGCTGCAATGGATGATTGTATTATATGTACAACAGCGATTCCGGCAACAGATACTATTGTTGTTTCGGAGGATGGGGAGACGGCTGTTGATTTTCCTCTGAGAAGGACAATGTTTTGTGTTCAGACCCCCCAGACTTTCCGCATAGGAAAATTTATGGAAATGCTGTCAAAAATACCTCTTGAGGAAAGAGCAAATATAACAGATGCGTGTAGTTTATTTCACAGAAACGGTATAAAAGTACGTCTTATAAAGGGTGATTCCGCAAATATCAAGCTCACATATCCGTCAGATATGAAGTGAAAATAATATACTGTGAAAAATTCAGTATCGCATCAATGTAATAATCAAAATTTTGTGCATATTGCTAAAATTAATAAATAGCAGTATGCACAAACTTTTTTATTATTGATTATTTATATTGACAGAATCGTGATTTTTGTTGTTAAAATAAACAAATAAAGTTGTTTTTACTTGTCTTAAATTTCAAAACTTAGTTCTGATAAAGAAATAAAAGTCTAATAATTCACAAAAATAATTCCGATAAAGAATTAAAACCTCTTTACAATGTTAATAAAAAAATGATAGAATAGAGTCAATGAAGATTGAGAAATATAAAATGCAAATCTGTGTCCGGCAGTCAAGGCACAGCAGAGCAGAAGTTCTTTTACGGAAATTAAAATATCCGCCTATGGTTGCAGTATCGAACGGTTATCTTAAAGAAAAGAACTTCAAAGCGAAGGGGTATTTTTCGATCTGAAGGTCAAATCCGAAAAAACGAATGGAGAGTGATTTTTGATGGACAAAAAAACTCAGGTCAGCCGTTATGGTGTCGGTTCTAAGATCGCCGGCGTATTCCTTTCGGCTGCAATGCTTGCCTCTTCCTTCCTCGGAATGGGCGGCGTTCTCACAGTACCCACTCTGACAGCGGATGCTGCGGGAGATTACGGTCTTGCTGACAACATACAAGACGGTACTATCCTCCACTGCTTTGACTGGAAGTACAACGACATCAAGGCAGAACTCAAAAACATTGCAGAAGCAGGCTTTACTTCTGTTCAGACCTCACCTGCACAGCCCGATGGTACTGGTTCATGGTACTGGCTCTATCAGCCGAAGGGCTTCTATGTAGGTACAAATGGTCTGGGTACAAAGGCTGAGCTTCAGGCACTTTGTTCTGAAGCTGAAAAGTATGGAATCAAAATTGTTGTTGACGTTGTTGCTAACCATCTTAACGGTCAGACATCAAGCGTACAGTCAGATCTTCAGAACAATCAGTACTGGCATACCTATGGCGGTGTAAGTGACTGGAATGACCGTTATCAGGTAATATACGGCGAGATTGGTATGAGAGACCTCGCAACAGAAAATTCCTATGTTCAGAGTAAGGTAAAGGGCTATGTAGAAGAGCTTAAGGGATTGGGTGTTGACGGTATCCGTTGGGATGCTGCAAAACATATCGGTCTTCCCGGTGAGCAGGGTGATTTCTGGCCCACAGTTACTTCTGTATCAGGTATGTGGAACTATGGTGAAATTCTTGACAGCCCCGGCGGATCTGATCCGGTTGGCACAATGAAGAAATATACACAGTATATAGGCATTACAGATGCAGGATATGGTCATACACTGAGAAATGCTCAGAGAAGCGGCAAGGTTCCGACTGATTATGCAAACTGGGCAGCACAGGGTCTTTCTTCTGACAGGATAGTATACTGGGGTGAAAGCCATGATACATGGGCAAATGCTTATGACTGGGGTTATTCACATGATATGAGTCAGAACCAGATCGACCGCTGCTATGCTATCGTTGCAGCAAGAAGCACAGCAACATCACTTTACTTCTCACGTCCTTTCTCAGATCCTTCCAAGAAGGAAAACACAACTGTTGGTTCAAAGGGCAGCACACACTTTACATCCGCAGAAGTTGCTGAGGTCAATAAGTTCCATAATGCTATGATAGGCAAGAAGGATTATTATGCAGCTAACAGCGACGGCAGTGCTTGTGCTATTACCCGTCAGGACGGCGGTGCTGTAATCGTTAAGGGCAGCGGCAGCGGCAGCGTTACAGTTACCAATGGCGGCGGTTATGTTCCGGCAGGCACATACACAGATAAAGTATCAGGCGGTACATTTACTGTAACATCTACAACTATTACAGGTAGTGTTGGCGATAGCGGTATCGCAGTTATCTACGATTCAGTACCTGTTACAAAATCTGCAAAAGTATCAGCTTCTCCTGCAGGCGGCAGCTTTACAACATCTGTAACAGCTACACTTAACGTTGCTAATGCAGCAAGCGGTACTTATACAACCAGCGACGGTCAGTCCGGTACTTATACAGACGGCAAAACAATTACTTTCGGTTCTTCTACAGCAGTAGGCAGCAGTGTTACTCTTACTCTTTCCGCTACAGGCGAAGACGGTGTAAAGAAGACCGAAACTTACACATTCACAAAGAAAGATCCCACAGCCGTAACAACCATTTACTTTGACAACTCAAGCTACAAGTGGTCAACAGTATATGCATATGTTTATGACGACGGTACAGGCGGTGGCGGCGGAGACGGTACCGATACAAATGATGGTAAGCTCCACTTCAGAGATTCTGATAACTGGGGTACAGTTTATGCTTACTTCTTCGCAGGTTCTTCCACAGTAGGTACAGCATGGCCCGGTACAGCAATGACCAAGGGCAGCAGTGATTATTCTATCGCAGTTCCCAGCGGTGCAACTCACGTTGTATTCAATAACGGAAACAACGGCAAGCAGACAGCCGATCTTCCTGTTTCAGGTGTTTACGGCTATAACGCAAGCGGTGCAACATACACATCAATCGGTTCAGGTGCTGATACTACACTTAAGAATGCAGACTGGCCCGGCGTACAGATGACTCTCGATGCTACAACAGGCTACTATATGTATGAAGTACCTTCAAATCTTGTAAACGGCAGAGTTATCTTTATAGAAAGCAAATCAGCTACAACAAACAGGTATCCTGCAGATAAGGAAGCAGGACTTCCTATCGAAGATACAACAAAACTTTTCAGTGCAGGTAATTCATGGAAGGCTTATACTCCTGTTAAACCTGATCCACAGCCTGATGTTCCGACAGTAACTGCTAACAAGGCTACAGGTACAAGCTTCTCAGACGAAACAATGAGCCTCACTCTTACACTTGCAAATGCCACAAGCGGTACATATTCCGTTGACGGCGGCCCCACAAAGACATTTACATCTTCTGCAACATTCAATATCGGTGAAGGTAAAATCGGTGACAGCACAGTAACAGTTGAAACAACTGCTAAGGGCTCAGACGGAACAACTAAGAATTATACCTTTACTTATGAAAAGAAATATGTTATAAAAACAACAAGTTCTTCTGCTTCTGCTCTCGGCGGCAAGTATGCAACTAACCCGAACAACCAGAAGGGCGGTGCAGGCGTAACTATCACAAAGGCATCCGACTTTAAGGATACTATGATAATCGCTCAGGGCGTTGCAAATGATGACGCAAGAATATTCAGAGGCTCACATGAAGCTCCTGTATATGACACATATGCTCTTTATGCAGCATGGGATGATACAAACCTCTATCTCGGCTGGCAGTTCACAAATGTAACTGACGTTGTTGACCCTGCAAAGGGTTATCCGATCAGTGATAATGGTAAGCCCTGGAATGGTGACATTCCTCAGATGCTCGCATTTGATCTTGGTAAGGGTAAGTCAGCAGATATGTCAAAGGGTAATATGTCAGGCGGAAAATATGTATGGGGTCTTAAAGTAGGCTTCGATACAAGAGTAGATGCACTTATGTGCTTCTCATCAAAACCCGGTGTTGGTAAGCCCTCACTCTTCAAGACAGACAGCACAGGTTATTTCAGCTATGATGAGTCCTGCATCACAGGCTTCACAGCAGGTGGAATCACACTTAAATATGAAGACGGCTTTATAGGTACAAACGGAATCATGGGTATCAACAAAAACGGTTGGGCAGGCTATACTCCCGCAGACCTCCAGAGCACATCTTCAGAGTGGGTTGACTTTACTTCAAAGGGTCACTCCAAGGCACAGGATACATTCTATTACATCACAATTCCTCTTGCTACACTCGGTGTAACAAGAAGCTATATCGAAAGCACAGGTATCGGCGTTATGCATATCTCAACATTCGGTGAAAGTGGTATCACTTCCATTCCTATGGATATGACAATGCTTGATTGTGCAACAGAGTCTTACAGTGCAGATGAATCTACATCAGCAGAAAAAGAAGATGTTGATACAGTTACTGTTCCTCTCGCAAGAATTGGTGCCGGTCAGTCAGAAGGCGGCGATGATCCTATCCCTGTACCCGGAACTCCTCTCCAGGTTAACTTCGGTACAGACAAATCAGCTCCTCAGCTCACAACAACAGCTCTTACAATAAAGGGTATCGGTATCGGCGGTACAGCTCCCTATAAGTATGAGTTCTCAGTTGACGGTACAGTAGTTAAGGCTTCTAACACAACAGCTACTTACACATGGAAGCCCGGTTCAACAGGCAAACATACTCTCAAGTGTGTTATCACAGACTCTACAGGTGCTACAGCAACTGCAACAAAGACCTTCACAGCAGAAGGTACAGATGTTGTAACAGATCTCGCAAATAACTCAACAATCAGCAAAACAAGCGTAGCAGCCGGCACAGCAGTTAAGCTTACAGCTAAGGCTTCAGGCGGTACAGCTCCTTATCTGTACACATACCGTTACAGAAAGAGCGGTGCAACTTCCTGGACAACAGTAGGTGCATCAAATGTTTCTGATACAACAAAGAGCCTCACAATAAATACAGCAGGCACTTATGAAGTAGCAGTTCTTGTTAAGGATTCTACATCAAAGGTTGTTTCCAAGACATTTACTCTTACAGTAACAGCAGCTTCAGGTCTTGCAAATAACTCAACAATCAGCAAAACAAGCGTAGCAGCCGGTACAGCAGTTAAGCTTACAGCTAAGGCTTCAGGCGGCACAAGCCCCTATCTGTACACATATCGTTACAGAAAGAGCGGTGCAACTTCCTGGAAAACAATAGGTTCTTCAAATGTAACAGCTGCAACAAAGAGCCTGACTATCAACACAGCAGGTACTTATGAAGTAGCAATTCTCGTTAAGGATTCTACATCAAAGATTGTTTCCAAGACATTTACTCTTACAGTAACAACAGCTTCCGGTCTTACAAATAACTCAACAATCAGTGCAACATCTGTTACAGCCGGTACAGCAGTTAAGCTTACAGCTAAGGCAACAGGCGGCACAAGCCCCTATCTGTACACATATCGTTACAGAAAGAGCGGTGCAACTTCCTGGTCAACCCTCGGTTCTTCAAATGTAACAACTGCAACTAAGAGCTTTACTCTTAACGTAGCAGGTACTTATGAAGTAGCAGTTCTTGTTAAGGATTCTACAGCTAAGGTTGTATCCAAGACATTTACTCTCACAGTAAAGTCAGCAGCTGCAGCTCTTGCAAACAGCTCAACAATCAGTGCTACATCAATTTCACTCGGTTCAAGTGTTAAACTTACAGCTAAGGCAACAGGCGGCACAAGCCCCTATACCTACACTTATCAGTATAAGAAGTCAACAGCTTCTTCTTACTCAACACTCGGATCAAGCAATACAACCACTACAACAGCAACATTTAAGCCCGCAGCAGCAGGCAACTATTATGTAAGAGTGCTCGTTAAGGATTCAACAGGTACAGTTGCTTCCAAGATTTACTCACTCACAGTTAAATAATAAATTATCGCTTCAAAGCCATAATTAACCTCAGACCGCATCTCACAAAATTTTTGTGGGGTGCGGTTTTCTTTATATCGCAAAAGGGCAATATTTACAAAACAACATATATAAATTTTGTAGGAGTATAATGTGGAATTTTATTCAGAATGATTGAAATTAAAAATGTTATAGTGTAAAATGGTATCAAGGAAAGGCGCGTGAAAATCATGTATACCAAAATTATCAAAAAAACTTTTAGCATTATGATCGCCCTGCTGATGCTGATGCCCGTTATAGCATTGGCTCCGATCCGTGCAAATGCCGCCTCTGCAATAAATATTACTATTGACAGGGTGACAAGACGTTACAAGGATGCAGCAAAATGGCTCGGCTACGTTAATGACCTCAGATCATCAAAAAATCTGGGAGAGCTTAAAATGGATGCAGATCTTCTTGAAAAAGCTATGAAACACGCTGCTGAACTTTCTGTTTATCTTTGTGACGATTATCTCGATGGAACCAGTTTCCTTAATGAAGGTACAAAATTCCGTTCTGAAATGTATTCTTATGGTGATATTCTCAGCAGAGCAGACATCATAAGCGAAAACAACTCCACAATTATGAGTGCAGCCGTTAAATCTATTGGTATCGGTTATGTTGAAGGTATGGGCGGAATTAAATATATTGTTATGTTTACATCCGCCGATACTCCGAATGAGGTCGATTCGTCAGTCCTCACACAGTCAAATACAACTATCAGTCAGGATACAAGATGTCTTGTGCAGTATCTTGATGATGTTGAACTGAATTTCCCCGAAAATCAGGCTTTTGTATGCGGAAGTGAAGCAACACTGAGATATGTTGTTACCAATGCCGTAGACGACAGCTGCAAGGCTTATATCTCTGCAACCTCAAAGCTTACAAGCTCCGATGAAAGCTATATTAAGATCACAGGAACAAATACTATTATGGGTATTCAGCCGGGTAAGTCTGTGGTTACTATGACAATGACAAGCTACCCGTCGATCTCGATTACCCATACATACAGAGCTACATCGGCTACGTTCAAGGATTGTACCATAAGTGCTATCCCTGATCAGCTCTACAGCGGAAGTGCATTGACACCTTCTGTGACAGTCACAAAATCAGACGGTACTGTACTCACTGTAGGTACACATTATACACTTACATACTATAACAACATTAATGTAGGTACGGGCGGTGTTGTTGTTACGGGTGTAGGAACATATGCAGGAAGATCGGGTACTGCTACATTTAAGATAGTAGATAATCCCAAGGCTTTCGGTACTACTCTTTCCCTTAACAAATCCGAAATGGAACTCGGTGAAACCGTAAAGCTTTCTGCAACATCTACAAACGGTACTGACCCTGTAAGCTATAAATTTGAATATTGTGCTCCGGGATCTACAACTTATACAGTTGCACAGAGTTCAAGTACAGCTTCAAGCTGTTCGGTAAAACCTGTAAGCGTGGGAAAATATACATTCCGTGTTACCGCAACTGATAAAGCAGGAAAAACGGCTATTGCTACGGCTACGATGAATGTTCATACAGCCCTGAAGCTTAATGCTACGGTTACTTCTTCGGATATAGCACTCGGAAATACCATTACCGTAAAAGGACTTGCTTCAGGCGGTATAACACCCTATACATATGAAATAAGCGTAAAACTCCCCGGTGCTTCGTCTTATACAGTTCTCAGCAACTACAGCACAACTTACTCATATGTATATAAGCCGACAACAGCAGGTTCATATGAATTCCGTGTAAGATGTAAGGATTCATACGGAAGTATTGTAACGGGCAATCAAACAGTAAATGTTACAAGCAATACATTTACCAACACATCAACAATAAGTACAACCGTTGCAGGTGTGGGAACTAAAATAATCCTCACCGGCAGTGCAACAGGGGGACAGGGTGGCTATAAATACACCTATTCCTATAAAAAGAGCAGCGACAGCAGCTATACTGTTATCGGAACAGCTAACGGTACTTCAAAATCTGCTTCATTTACTCCTGCAGCAACAGGTATATATTATGCTAAGGTTGCAATAATGGACGGTGACGGTACAACTAAGACCAAATCATTTACTATTAATGTTAATGAAGCAGTATCAGCTCTTGTAAACAACTCAACAATAAGTGCAACAAGCATAGCTGTAGGAAAATCTGTCACTTTAACAGGCAAAGCAAGCGGTGGTGCAGGTTCATATAAGTATGCGTTCCAGTATAAGCTTTCTACTGCTTCATCATGGATAACTATAGGAACAGCCTATAGCACTGCTACAACAGCAACATTTACTCCGGGCACAGCAGCAACATATGATGTAAGAGTAATGGTAAAGGATGCATATGGAACTATTACAACAAAAACCTTTACACTAAAGGCTACGTCAACAGCTCTTTCAAATAACTCATCAATATCTGCAACAAGTGTGACAGCAGGAACAGCCGTAAAACTGACAGGTTCGGCAAGCGGAGGCTCAGGTTCTTATAAATATGCTTTCCAATATAAGAAGTCGTCCTCAACTTCATGGAGCACAATAGGTACAGCTTACGGCACTGCAACAACAGGAAGCTTTACTCCGGGTGCTGCTGCAACATATGATGTAAGAGTTATGGTGAAGGATGCAGCAGGAACAATCGCTACAAAGACATTTACTGTGAAAGTAAGCGGTTCTGTTCTTACAAACAGCTCAACCATAAGTGCAACAAGCGTAAACCTTGGTACAGCTGTGAAACTGACCGGCTCGGCAAGCGGAGGCTCGGGTTCTTATAAATATGCTTTCCAATATAAGAAGTCGTCCTCGACTTCATGGAGTACAATAGGCACAGCTTACGGTACTGCAACAACAGGAAGCTTTACTCCGGGTGCTGCTGCAACATATGATGTAAGAGTTATGGTGAAGGATGCAGCAGGAACAATCGCTACAAAGACATTTACTGTGAAAGTAAGCGGTTCTGTTCTTA
>Ga0326511_10003393_pt1 | contig 12825 bp, 19 predicted proteins | sample 0_2496_0518_D_FD_203701 | JGI IMG/M metagenome (GOLD analysis project Ga0326511, IMG submission 203701) | Bovine rumen microbial communities from UC Davis, California, United States - 0_2496_0518 | ecosystem: Host-associated > Mammals > Digestive system > Stomach > Rumen | place: USA... | reverse complement strand
GTGTTGACCCGAAGACCGTCAAGAAAGCGGTGGGACTTCTGCCGAAAGAAAAAGAGCCCGCCACAGCGGAAACTGCGGCAGACTCAGAAGAAAAGATTTCTCAGGTAGAGTGTACCACAAAATCGGCGGAAAGTCAAGCCCTACGAGGTGTAAATGTTCTGGGCGTTCTGGAATGCGCACTGGATAACGCCTACGGTAGTGACGCTGAGATAATGTCCCTGAAAGCCGACAGCGACACAGCAAGCATTATGTTCAGATATGGCGGCACGGCTTACTCGGTGCAGTTCGGGCTGGCGTTTTAGGGGGGAACAATGAAGAGTGCGGGGAGTGAGTTCCGCTCACGAGTATATACGGATAGACCTGACTATGCTGATTTACCAAGTCCTGAAAAATTTCAAGCGATAATGGGTATTATCGCTACTAGGCTGAATCAGCATCCACACGCTATATGCTCATATTCTGGCGGAAGTGATTCTGATATACTACTTGATATTATCGAGAGGTCCAGAGACCTTTTGGGACTGCCAGAAGTCAAGTATTGTTTTTTTAACACAGGGCTTGAAATGCAAGCCACAAAAGATCATGTCAAGGCAGTGTCGAAAAAGTATGGCGTTGAGATAACAGAGTACAAGCCTAAGAAGAACATTGTGCTTGCGACAAGAGAGTATGGACAGCCATTTGTGTCTAAGATAATGTCAGCCGCTATGGAGACTGTGCAGAAAAAAGGGTTACCATTTTCGATTAAAGAAGAGTATGACAACGCCGAAGACAAAGCCGCAAAACGGCAGGAATTGAGGGAACGATACCCGAATGCTGAACAAGGCATTAACTTCCTGTGCTGTTGCAATAAAGCAGGCGAACCGAGACCAAACATACAACTTGTTATTAATTCCTCGGAGTATATGTACGATTATATGGTCGAAAATCCACCAACGTTCAAGATCAGTGCTAAATGCTGCGATTATTGTAAAAAACAAGTTGCCCACAAAGTGCAGAAAGGCTATGATATGATAATCACAGGTGAGCGCCGTGATGAGGGTGGTATGAGATCTGTTCCTCGATCTGAAAACGCAAACGGAACAATGTGCTTTTATGAGCAGTCTGACGGTGCTTTTCGATTTCGCCCACTCTACTATGTTTCTGATGCTGATAAAGATTGGTATAAAAAAAGATTCGGATTAAGATATTCTGATGCTTATGAGGTCTACGGGCTCAAACGTACAGGCTGTTGTGGATGCCCTATATCATCAAGGGCTGTTTCGGATTTGGAACTCATAAGACCATATGAACCAAATGTAGTTAAAGCGGCATGGAATATCTTCGGGGATAGTTACAGATATAGGCAAGGATACAACAAATTTAAGGCGCGTAAACGTGCTGAAAAGACGGAAGTCATAGGACAACTAAGTTTTGATGATATTGATAATAAGGAGGAAAACTAAATGTCAGTAAAAATAAATACGCTGGAATTTGAAAATGTAAAGAGGATAAAGGCGGTGCAGCTTGCGCCTGCAAAGAACGGTCTGACCGTCATCGGCGGGGACAACAGGCAGGGCAAGACTTCGGTGCTTGATGCCATAGCGTGGGCGCTGGGCGGCAATAAGTACAAGCCTTCATCACCTATGCGCGAGGGCTCGGTGGTAGAACCTCACCTGAAAGTCACACTGGATAACGGCATAGTGGTAGAACGTTCCGGGAAGAACAGTTCTCTGAAAGTAATTGACCCTATGGGTAACAAGGGCGGTCAGGCTCTGCTGGACGGCTTCATCGAAAGCTTTGCCCTCGACCTGCCAAAGTTCATGAATCAGACCACAAAAGAGAAAGCTGATACCCTGCTGAACATCATCGGCGTAGGTGATAAGCTTTACGAGCTGGAACAGCAGGAACAGACACTGTACAACCGCCGCACAGAGATAGGCAGGATAGCCGACCAGAAGGAGAAGTTTGCAAAGGAAATGCCCGTGTATACCAACGTCCCTGCTGAGCCTGTATCCGTATCGGAACTTATCCAGAGCCAGCAGGAGATCATGGCACACAATGCAGAGAACCTGCGCAGGCGTCAGCAGCATGAGCACTACAAGAGTCAGCTGGAAATTGCTGAGACTGCTCTGAAACAGGCACAGGAAAGATATGACGCGGCACTGAACAACTTTAAGCTTGCAAGCGTAGATATCAATACGCTTGTAGATCAGTCCACCGAAGAACTTGAAAAGAATATCGCAGACGTGGAAGAGATCAATAAGAAGGTCAGAGCAAACGCTGACAGACAGACCGCCGAGACAGAAGCCGACGGTTACCGCAAGCAGTACGACGGTCTGACCGAGGATATCGAGAACGTCCGCAAGGAAAAGCGAGAGCTTTTACAGGGTGCCGATCTTCCTCTGGAAGAGCTGACCGTTGAGGGTGGTGAACTTATCTACAAGGGGCAGAAGTGGGACTGCATGAGCGGTGCAGAACAGCTGATAGTCGCTACCTCTATCGTCCGCAAGCTTAATCCCGAGTGTGGCTTTGTTCTTCTGGACAAGCTGGAGCAGATGGACGGCACGACCCTTGAAAGCTTCGGCAAGTGGCTCGAAAGCGAGAACTTGCAGGCTATCGCGACCCGAGTTTCTAAGGGTGATGAATGCAGTATTCTGATAGTTGATGGATATTCTACCACGCCCGAAGAAAACAAAAAACAGCAGTCATGGAAAGCTGGTGTATTTTGATATGGGCAATTTCATAGACCTTACTGGAAAAACGTTTGGAGATTGGGAAGTACTCCACAGAGCGTCTCAGACTGGCAATGGAATTAAACCTCGTATTTTCTGGAAATGTCACTGTAAAAGATGTGGACATGAAAGAGAAATCGACGGTAAGTCTCTCCGCAGCGGTACATCTATACACTGTGATTGCACACGTTATTTGTTTCTACAAATAAATCCCCCACACAAAACTCACGGAAAGAGTCATACTCGATTATATTATGTTTGGTGTGGAATGCGCCAGCGTTGCTCTGACCCAAATAACATTCATTATCATCTGTATGGTGGTCGAGGAATTTCAGTTTGTTCCGAATGGGATACAAGCTTTGAAAACTTCTATAATTGGGCAATGAGTTCAGGCTATGACCCTTATGCGCCGCGTGGAAAGTGTACAATTGATAGAATTGATAATGATGGCAACTATTGTCCTTCAAATTGTAGATGGGTCGATAGTTTTACACAAGTGAACAACCGAAGAAGCTAGGAGGTTAACAATGAACATCAACACAGGTATTCAGAACAAGCCGATAAAAGCCGTGATATACGGACCCGAAGGTATCGGCAAATCAACATTCGCAAGTAAGTTCCCCGCACCTCTGTTTATAGATACAGAGGGCAGTACATCAAGGCTGAACGTAGCCAGGACTGATCCACCGTCAAGCCTTGCAATGCTCAGTTCAATGCTGACAGAGCTGAGCCAGAATAACCACGGATATAAGACCCTTGTACTCGACACCGCGGACTGGGCGGAAAGGCTTTGCATCAAGGCAGTCTGCGATAAGAACGGCAAGCCAGGAATAGAGGACTTCGGGTACGGCAAGGGCTTCACATACGTATATGAGGAGATGGGCAGGATCCTCAATCAGCTCACAACTATCTGGGAGCATGGCATGAACATCGTAATAACAGCCCACGCCGCTATACGCAAGTTTGAACAGCCCGACGAAATGGGAGCATACGACCGCTGGGAACTGAAACTGATAAACGCTCCCAAGTGCAACGTCTGCGCGATGGTCAAGGAGTGGGCAGATCTGGTGCTGTTTGCCAACTACAAGACCTACTCGGTGGCGGTGGACAAGGACGGCAAAAAGCATAAGGCGCAGGGCGGCGAGCGTGTGATGTACACCACACATAACCCCTGCTGGGACGCTAAAAACCGCTTTGACCTTGCACCCGAACTGCCGTTTGAATTCGGGCAGATAGCGCATATCTTCGCACCTCAGCAGGTACAGCAGAACGTTCGGCAGACACAGCACACACCTCAGCAGGTACAGCCCGCACCTCAGCAGGCAGTTCAGATGCCTGTACAGCAGAACGTTCAGCAGACAGCAGTACAGACACCGCCGCAGACCCCGCCGCAGAGCGTTCAGCCCGAACAGCAGACAGTTCAGCAGACAATGCCCGACACAGACGGTTTTGAGGACATGACACCCCGTCAGCTCAACATACCCGACAGTCTGCCGAAGGAACTTAAAGACCTGATGCAGGCAAACGGCGTGGACGAAAGCGACATAAGGCTGGTTTGCTCACAGCGGGGGTATTTTACCTATGACACCCCCATGACCGCATATCCGCCCGATTTCGTCATGGGCTGTCTGGTAGGCGCGTGGGGACAGATGCTCCCGCTTATCAGGGAAAATCAGGCGATACCTTTTACAGTAAACGGCTAAGACAGGGGGACAAAACATATGGCATACGATCAGGATTTTTTTGAGTACGGCTGGGAAGATATGATTAGCGATGAGGGCAGGGAGTTCGTGCTTCTGCCCGAAGGCGATTATGATTTCACAGTCAGCAAGATAGAGAGGGCAAGGCACGCAGGCTCGGAAAAGATGCCGCCCTGCAACATGGCTAAGGTCACAGTGACAGTCTGGGGCAAGGAAGATAAGACAGAGATAACAGAAAATCTTTTCCTCTGCAACAAAATGGAGTGGAAACTCAGTCAGTTCTTCCTCTCTATTGGACTGAAAAAACATGGTGAACCGCTGAAAATGAACTGGGGCGCGGCTCAGGGCAGGTCGGGCAAGTGCCACGTATATGTGGACACCTACAAAAAGAAAGACGGCAGTGAGGGCAAGTCCAACAAGATCAGCAAGTTCCATGCGTATGACGACAACGTGCAGACAGTCAGCCCGCAGGCGAACACTCAGCAGACATACTCTCAGCCACAGCAGAACTACAACGCACCGCCCGCTAACGGCGGCTGGAAAGCGGGGGCGTTCTGATGGAGCTTAGACCTTATCAGAAAAAAGCGAAAACCGCTGTGCTGAAAGAATGGGACGAGGGCAACGCAAAGACGCTCCTCGTCCTGCCTACGGGCACAGGCAAGACGATAGTTTTTTCCAGCATTACTGAGGAATGCGTCCGCAGGGGCGAGCGGGTGCTTATCCTCGCGCATCGCGGCGAACTGCTGGAACAGGCGGCGGACAAGCTGAAAAAGTCCACAGGGCTGAACTGTGCGGTGGAAAAGGCAGAACAAAGCTGTCTGGGGTCGTGGTACAGAGTCGTGGTCGGCTCTGTGCAGACCCTTATGCGGGAAAAACGCTTGTCGGGCTTTTCGGCTGACTACTTTGACGACATCATCATAGACGAGGCACATCACGCTATTTCGGACAGCTATCAGACAATACTGAGGCATTTTGACAAGGCAAAAGTGCTGGGTGTGACTGCTACCCCCGACAGGGGCGATATGCAGAACTTAGGGCAGGTGTTCGACAGCCTTGCCTACGAGTACACCCTGCCGAAAGCCATAAAAGAGGGCTACCTCTCCCCTATCAAGGCAGTGACTATACCGCTGGAGCTTGACCTTTCAGGCGTGGCTATGCAGTCGGGGGACTTTAAGGCGAGCGACATCGACACTGCCCTTGACCCATATCTGTATCAGATCGCCGACGAAATGAAGAACTACTGTGCAAATCGCAAAACGGTAGTGTTCCTGCCGCTGGTAAAGACTTCGCAAAAGTTCCGCGACATACTGAATGAGCGTGGATTCAGGGCGGCAGAAGTCAACGGCGAGAGCGCTGACAGGGCTGAGATACTGGCTGACTTCGACAGCGGCAAGTATAACGTACTGTGCAACTCCATGTTACTGACAGAGGGCTGGGACTGCCCGTCGGTGGACTGCGTGATAGTCCTTAGACCCACGAAAGTAAGGGGGCTGTACTGCCAGATGGTAGGCAGGGGCACAAGGCTCTGCGAGGGCAAGAAAGACCTGTTGCTTCTGGACTTCCTGTGGCACACCGAGCGCCACGAGCTGTGCCGTCCCGCGCATCTTATCTGCGAAAGCCCCGAAGTTGCGGCGCAGATGACAGCAAACATGGCAGAACAGGCAGGCTGTGCGGTAGACCTGGAAGAAGCCGAAGAAAAGGCTGAAAGCGATGTGGTCGCACAGCGCGAGGAAGCCCTTACCGAACAGCTGAAAGAGATGCGCACACGCAAGCGCAAGCTGGTGGATCCCTTGCAGTATGAGATGAGCATAGCGGCGGAAGATCTGTCAAGCTATGTACCCGCCTTTGGCTGGGAGTGCGCACCGCCCTCCGACAAGCAGAAGGCAAGGCTGGAAAAGCTGGGCATCTTCCCCGATGAGATAGACAACGCAGGCAAGGCGGCACTTATACTGGACAGGTTGGAAAAGCGCAGGAACGAAGGTCTGACGACACCAAAGCAGATACGTCTGCTGGAGTCGAAAGGCTTCCTGCACGTAGGAGAGTGGAGCTTCGAGCAGGCAAGCTCCATGATCTCCCGCATAGCCGCCAACAACTGGCGGGTGCCTTACGGGGTCGAGCCTAAGTCGTATGTGCCTGAAAGCAAAGGAGCGTCAGAAGAATGGAATCCATTTTAAATATACTGAAAAAAATCGACCCCTCGACCCTTGACTATCAGGAGTGGCTCAGCGTGGGCATGGCACTAAAGTACGAGGGATACACGCCGGCGGACTGGGACAGCTGGTCACAGGCAGACAGTCGCTATCATGCAGGCGAGTGTGAACAGAAGTGGCAGGGCTTTAACGGCTCTGCCGAGCCTGTGACGGCAGGCACTATCATACAGCTGGCGAAAGACAGGGGGCTTCTGGGCGGCGAGTTCAGGGAACTTGACTGGGACGGTGAGATAAGCTATGAAGAGGGCGCACCCACCGTCAACACAGGCGAGGGCATACCGATACACGAGCCCGAGAACTTCGACCCCGTGAACGAGATAGTCACCTATCTGGAAACGCTTTTCGAGCCTGCCGACAACGTGGGCTACGTCACCGAAACGTGGGAAACCGATGCCGACGCAGCCGCATCAGATAAAGGCAAACGCAGGTATCTTCCGACGAAAGGCGCTTGTGACCGCACTGCGGGCGAGCTGATACGTCTGCTGAAAACCTGCGGCGGTGACATCGGCGCAGTTCTGGGCGACTGCAACCCCGAAGCGGGTGCATGGATACGCTTCAACCCGCTGGACGGCAAAGGCGTGAAGAACGAGAACGTTACCGAGTACCGCTATGCTCTGGTGGAAAGCGACAGTATGCCCATAGCACAGCAGAACGCTGTCATGCGTGAACTGGAGCTTCCCATAGCGGTGCTGGTGTACAGCGGCGGGAAGAGCCTGCACGCCATCGTCCGCATAGATGCGTCCAACTACGAAGAATACCGCAAGCGGGTGGACTACCTGTACAAGGTCTGCAAGGAGAATGGTCTGGAGATAGACCGTCAGAACCGCAACCCCTCAAGACTTTCGCGAATGCCCGGTGTGATACGTGGTGAGCACAAGCAGTTCATAGTAGATAAGAACATCGGCAAGTCGGATTTTTCCGAGTGGAAAGACTATATCGAGAGCATCAACGACGATCTGCCCGACCCCGAGAGCCTTGCGGCAGACTGGGAAGATATGCCCGAACTTGCGCCGCCACTCATAGAGGGCGTACTCAGGCAGGGTCACAAGATGCTGATAGCAGGACCGTCTAAAGCGGGCAAGTCCTTTGCGCTCATAGAGCTGTGCATAGCCCTTGCGGAGGGTAAAAAGTGGCTGGGCTTCAACTGCGCACAGGGGCGCGTGCTGTATGTCAATCTGGAGCTGGACAGAGCTTCCTGCCTGCATCGTTTCAAGGACGTTTACAGGGCGATGCACCTCACCCCCAACCATCTTGACCACATCGACATCTGGAATTTGAGAGGGCGCAGTGTGCCGATGGACAAGCTGGCACCCAAGCTGATACGCCGTGCGGCGAAGAAAAACTATATTGCGGTCATCATCGACCCCATATACAAGGTAATCACGGGCGACGAGAACAGCGCCGACCAGATGGCTAGGTTCTGCAATCAGTTCGACCTGATCTGCACCGAGCTGGGGACGGCGGTGATATACTGCCACCACCACTCAAAGGGCGCTCAGGGCGGCAAGAGGTCTATGGACAGAGCCAGCGGTTCGGGCGTGTTCGCCCGCGACCCCGATGCACTTCTCGACCTGACACAGCTGGAAGTCACGGACGCTCTGCGCAAACAGCAGGAGGACAAGCAGACCTGCCGCATAGCCGAAGAGTGGCTGCACAGGTTCGTGGCTGACAGCGCGTTTGACGAGCTGGTATCTCAGGACGACCGTGTAACGCCCTCACGTATGCTGGACATAGCACACGGCGCTCTGCACCCCAACAGCTACCGCCTGATGAATGAGGACATCGAGCGTGCGAAAGGCACACTGATGAGCCGTACAGCATGGCGCATAGAGGGCACACTGCGAGAATTCGCAAGTTTCAAGCCCCTCGACCTGTGGTTCGACTACCCAATACATATCAGCGATGCAGACGGCGTACTGCAAGATGCGGGGTATGAGGGGGACATCGTGCCGTATAGAGAAGCGACAAGGGCGAGGAAAAAGAAAGCGAAAGATGATAAGGTGTCAGCTTTAGACAGCTTTGAAATAGCATTTTCAGGTGCTGAAAATGATGGGATAGCCGCGATAGATGACATCGCTCAGGACTGCGGGAAAAGCGCTGACTACATCAAAAAGCTGTTTGGCAATGGCAAAAAGGGTGATGCCGAGTATCAAAAACGCTATGAAAAGTTTTTGGGCGACGACGGCAGAGCCTATTTGAAGCGTAGGGACTGACCTTAATTTTTAAGGTCGGTGCGTATAGGGACTGACCTTGAATTTTAAGGTCGGTACTGGTGCGCGCACTGACCTTAAATTTATGGTGCGTACTAGGGACGCACTTACCCTATACTACGTATAGGGGTCTGTCCCTACTGTCCGTAGGTGGGTAGGGGGACTAGGGACTGAGTCGCCCTAGTCCCTCCTAACCCGACCCGACAAACAGGACTATGCGAAATCAAATCAATGAAAGGAACTGTAAAATTATGGAAGATAAAAAACTGACAGAATATGAGCGCCTTATGTTACAAGTGATGAGATGCATCAATCGCAGATTAGGTGAGATAAGAGACCAGCTTGCTGAGATGAACGGTTACATACTGGAAAATGATGAGGACAAAGATGATGACTGAATTTTTTATGCCCATGATACCGCCGACCGTCACGCACCAGGAGAAAAAGATCCATGTGGTGAACGGCAAGCCTGTTCCCTACGAGCCGCCCGAACTGAAAGATGCAAGGGCAAAGCTCACGGCTCACCTGTCACGGCATGTGCCCGAACAGCCATACATCACAGGGCTCAGGCTGACGGTCAAGTGGCTGTTCCCGAAAGGTAAGCATAAGGACGGTGAGTACCGTATCACAAAGCCCGACACCGACAATCTCCAGAAACTGCTCAAAGACTGCATGACGCACCTGCACTTCTGGAAAGATGATGCTCTGGTGGCTTCGGAGATCTGCGAGAAGTTCTGGGCAGAACCTTCGGGTATCTACATCAGGATAGAGGAGCTGTAAATGGACATACGAGATGTGAAAAAGAATTTAGGACGCATGGTACACCACAACGGCAGGCAGTGGCTCTTTGCGGGGTGCATACTCCGCCGCCACCGCAAGACAGGTCGGTTTTACTATGAAGCCGAACTGCACGACCCTCAGCGAGAACAGTGGGTAGTGGTGTGTGCGATGGAAGATGTGAAGGAAGTGACAACATGAGCAAAAGCAAGCGTCAAGGGTGCTTTGTAAACGGACATTGCTGCTATGACTGTCCCAACTTCGAGATCCAAACAGTCGATGAGCGGTATGGATACGGCATCGCTGAGGACATGGGGCTTGAAGAGGTCAAGTGTAAAAACTGTTATTACAACAGCGGAGAGTGCAAAGACTGTCTTCTGAAAAACAGCCCTGACTGTCCGAAGTACAGGCAGGAGCAGGAAAGGGTTGACGATGAAAAGTAAGAATCGTCCTTGCCGTCAGCAGAAGAAACGCAAGAACGAGTACAAAAAGACCCAGAGAGGGAGAAAGTTTAACCCGTGGGTGTATAAGTACTTCGACGTTAAGGCTGATTTTAAGGAGGAAAAAGAGCAATAAGACGATGCTATGAGATGGAGGGAAAGCAATGATATGCTGGTGTGATGACTGCTGCCACAACAGAGATTTTGAGTGTCAGCTTGGAGCAAATGTCGAAATAACAGCAGACCATGAATGCGATAGTTTTGTTGACTACCTAGATACTGAGATATACAAGCAGGTATTCTATCGCAGAGTGGAACATGATGGAGTGCAGTATAAGCGCAGATGTTACGGTAAACGTGAAGAGCAAAATGGAATAGTTTTTTATCACAGGGCAAAAGGACTCGGCAGTGAAGTGCTCTGCACCGAAGAAAAAACTGGTATGCTTTTCCCACATCGGGTGATATTGTACAAAGAATATATAGCGAAAATGAAAGAAATGATAGAGCGATACACTAGCGTTGATACATTGCCTGACGAACCAGAAGTGGAGGGATAACGATGAGACCAATTGATGCTGATGCGCTTGAAAGTATTATTCAAGAACAAGTTGGAAAATGTATGATTAAAGTTTTTAATCCATCTGTTAATTTAATATTGCAGGATATACGGAACGCTCCGACCATTGAAACCGAGCCTGATAAAGGCTGGATAAGCGTAAAAGATAGACTGCCAGAAAATGACGGTCTTTACATCGTGTGTAAAACAATAAGAGATCATCAAATCGTTTTTGAAGCAAGATGGCAAGGTGGTAACTGGAAATCAGTTGTTAAAAATAGCCAACTGGATTTTATCACTGACTGGCAACCTTTGCCCAAACCGCCGAAAGGAGAATAGTTATGGACGAGTATATCAGCAGAGAAGAAGCAGTTAAGAAAATAAAATCGTGTATTTTCGCCGCTAATGATGCATGGGAAAGCGGTTATAACACGGCTATGGCAGAGTTAATGGAATGGATTAAGCATATTCCTGCCGCAGATGTTCAGCCTGTGAAGCATGCACAGTGGATAAGAAAACACAATTCCTTCCCGCAACGATATTACTGCACAAACTGCGGAGAAGGAGCAGTAGGGAGATCTGCATTCTGCCCGAACTGCGGCTATAAGATGGGAGGGTGACAATGATGACAAACCGTGAAAAGTACATCACAAAGAGAAACGAATACGACCTGATGATAACCATATACGAAGGAAAAAATTTCTGGTGTCCGATACAGATAGTAGGCGGCAAAAAACCTAAGTGTTTGAGACGGCGAACTGTCGGCGGGTATCCATACTCCGACTGCCGTAATTGCATACAGAAATGGCTCAACGAGGAGGCGATAGAATGACGACCGATGAAGTAAAAAAATACCTCCGTCAGGCTGAGAAGCTGGACAAGCGGCTTACACGCGAACGGAGAAACCTTGAAAAGCTCATGTCTGCGGCTGAGTACCGTTCGCCCGCATTTGACAGCACGGGCGGCGGCGGAAACGGCGACAAGATATGTTCGGCAGTCAGCCGTATCATGGAGGAAGAACAGCGCGTCCGGGAGCTGACCGAGCTGTACACCGCCAAGTATTTGGAGATAGAGCAGACTATCCAAAGTCTGGGCGATGACACGTTGGAGGAAGTTCTGGAGCTGAGGTATCTGCACTGCCGAAAGTGGGAAGATATAGCGGCGGCGATGTGCCTTGATCTGCGGTGGATCTATCGGCTTCACGGCAGGGCGCTCAAAAAACTGACCATTGAAAGCCATGTTTTAAGTGTGGTATAGTTATACTAGCCGATAAGGCTGAAACGGTCATCTACAACAAATGTACTGATGGCAACGGGGTGAAAAATCCCCGTATGGGAAAATCCAGCTCGTGCTGTTCCCGCACACGGTGCGATAGAGACAAGAACGGTCGAGATAGACCGCTCGGGCGGGTGCGATTCCCGCGTTTCCCCTTTTATCGACCTCCTTTAGAAGATTTCGGCGGCGAGGTTTTCGTCATTTGCCAAAGCCGCCGAAGTCTTGCGGACAGGCATTGAAAAAACTCTCCTTGAAAGCGCTTCGGCTGATGTCGGGGCGCTTTTGCATACAGAAAGGAAACGCTTATGACACCGAAATTTATCTGTGACGAATGCTTTATGCCCTTTGTCATACACATCAAAGTCAGTCGCAAAAAGACCCGCAGGGGTGTGCGGGAGCAGTGGCTGTTCTCCTGCCCGTTTTGTGGGAAGAGGTACAAGGCTTATGATAATAAGAAAACCGCTGAGGCTGACGGCAGGGCGCGTCAGACGGCGGCTGAGGTAATATCGTGAAGCGGGCTTGCAGTTGGTGCGGCAGAATTCATGCGGCGGGGTACGAATGTCCCCGAAAGCCAAAGCCGAACGCTAAGCGTGACAAGGACATTGACAGGTTCAGAGGTTCGGGGCTTTGGAAGGCAAAGCGGGCTGAGATACTGAATCGCGACAAGGGGCTGTGTGTGGCTTGCAGGCTGGGTCTTGCGGGTGATACAGACCTCATGCCTGCTGACAGTGTGCATCACATAACGCCGCTGGCGGAGGACTTTGAACTGCGGCTGGACAGCGACAACCTGATCTCGCTGTGCGCGTATCATCACGAATTGGCAGAACGTGGTGAGATCGCGGCTGAGGAACTTCGGCGGGCGATAGAGTGAGCATGGGGGCAAATGGCGGGGTTCGGGAGTACCCCCCCGGGGGTCTCGGTTTTTCGGGGCTGAGGGAGCGTCCAC
>Ga0326511_10003392_pt1 | contig 12827 bp, 10 predicted proteins | sample 0_2496_0518_D_FD_203701 | JGI IMG/M metagenome (GOLD analysis project Ga0326511, IMG submission 203701) | Bovine rumen microbial communities from UC Davis, California, United States - 0_2496_0518 | ecosystem: Host-associated > Mammals > Digestive system > Stomach > Rumen | place: USA... | reverse complement strand
CTCCTAGATGCTGTGTTGTGATACTTGTCTCATTATAGCATAAAAAGGCGGGATCACGGTACACGATCGTAGGCCTGAGCTGCGGCTAAAAGGCGGGTCAATCGTGCGTTTTCTGCCTAAAAGCTGCCGCTAAAAAATTTTCCCTTTCGCTTAATATAGTCGCCCTGAATCAAATCGCTGCGCTAAAACAATTCAGGGCTCCGCGCGAAAGAAAAAATCCGTTTTCGCCGGAGCCTTGTACCTTTTAAGCGCAGCGGTTTGGTACAAGGCGACTTGATTAAGCGAAAACGGATTTTTTTAGCGGCAGTGTCGGAAGCAGTTTCAGCCCCTAACCCGCCTTTTATTGTTTGCGGATGTTCGAGATGTTGCGGGCGCGGGTTTCGACTTCGCGGCGGTGATCCATGTAGCGTTTGGTTTCAGCGACGATGACACCGGAGAGTGCGATGAGCGCGATAAGGTTCGGGATGGCCATGAGGCCGTTGACGATGTCCGCGAGGACCCAGATGGCTTCGAGTTTCAGGAAAGCACCGGAAGCGATGAGGGCGATGAAAATGATGCGGTACGGAAGAACGCCTTTCGTGCTGCCGAAAAGGTAGATGCAGGCGCGTTCGCCGTAGTAGTTCCAGCCGAGGATCGTCGTGAAGGCGAACAGGATGAGCGCGACGGTCAAAAGCTGACTGCCGATCGGGCCGTAAGCGGACGCGAATGCCGCTGCCGTCATGGCGGCGCCGGCCGTGTCACCGCACCAGACACCCGTCAAAATGAGGGCAAGTCCCGTCATGGAGCAGATGATGATCGTGTCAATAAATGTACCCGTCATGGAAATGAGACCCTGTTCGGCAGGCCATTTTGTTTTGGCGGCGGCAGCGGCAATCGGCGCGGAGCCGAGACCGGATTCGTTGGAGAATACGCCGCGGGCAACGCCGTTCTGCATGGCCATCATGATCGTGGAACCGGCAAATCCGCCGACAGCGGCTTCGCCCGTGAAGGCACTGCGAATGATCATGGCGATGGCATCCGGGACAACGGAAATGTTAATGATAATGAGACCGAGACTGATGATGACGTACATGAGCGCCATAAACGGGATAATTTTTGACGCGACGCGGGCGATGCTCTGCAGTCCGCCGAGGGTAATTGCGGCGATGAGAAGTGTCAGGGCAATGTCAGTTGCGACTTTCGGGATACCGAAGGCGATTTCCGTACTGTCAACGATGGCGTTGACCTGCGGGAATGTACCGATACCGAGGAAGGCGACGAGAATTGTCGCGACGGCGAAGAACGTGGCGAGCGGTTTGTATTTTTCGCCCATACCGTTGCGGATGTAGTACATCGGACCGCCGGCGATTTCACCTTTGTTGTCAACGCTGCGGTATTTGACGGCAAGCAGTCCTTCGGAATATTTCGTGGCCATACCGAAAAATGCGGCCATCCACATCCAGAACAGCGCGCCCGGACCGCCGACTTTGATCGCCGTTGCGACGCCGACGATGTTGCCTGTACCGATTGTTGCGGCCAGTGCGACGCAGAGCGCTTTGAAACTTGACACGTCACCTTCGCCTTTGTTTTTGGCGCCGAAGATGAGTCCGAGTGCACGCGGCAGACGGAAAACCTGCAGCAGATGCAGGCGGATGGTGAGGAAAATGCCGGTGCCGACAAGCAGCGTAATCAGCGGCGGTCCCCACATGAATGAATCGATGGCATTCAAAATAGGAAGTAAAGATTCCATAAGTTCCTCCTCACAGGGAGTTTTGTCCCCAAACTATAAACATTAGTCCCTTCTAAAAAGACAATACTTATCATAACACAGAATGTAGTATTTGTCTTGTTAATTTTCATCTTTTTTTAAGAAATTTTGCCTTTTTTAGCGGAAATACTTTGTATACATGTTAAATGATGGGAATTGTATCGGTTTGACGCAGGTTCGATCGCGGTTATGAACAAATTTTTCCGGTACATGTCAATGTCAGGCAGTCTATCCCCGGATTGATGTGCCGGGGGTGTGTCAGTGTCAGGGACAAGTCAGCGACGTGAGGCGTTTCGTGGACAGGTACGAAGAAACATGATAGAATAATTCGTAAGCTGACTGTCAATCGGAAAGGGGAGTGAACGATGAAAGATCCGAAAATGGAAGGCATGCGCCGTTTGCAGGCAAGTATCGACCTGCTCGAACAGCGTATGAAGATCGATTCCAACGATCTCGAGTATGAATCGCACCTGCGTCAAAAACGTCAATTGCAGGCGATCCTCAATCACATGAAGGAAAAAGAAGCGGACGAGCACAATCTCTGAGCTTTTCAGGAAAGTTCCATAATCGTTCCGTAGAATATAAACGTCAAAAGGTCAAAAGAAAAGAGGAATATTATGTCAAAGCGTATGACAATGGATGAAGTGTTAAAAGAATACGGTGTTCCGCAGATCAAGCTCGATATTCATGCCACGCGCAGCGAGTGCCTGAAACTTCGCGAAAAGCTCATGGCAATCCGCGACCTTTCGCAGGGAAATGAGCAGGGATATCTGGACATCGACTGCAAGCTCTATATTGACGTCGATGACATCGACCGTTATCTGTCGGGCGAGCTCGACACGATCGGCGAGATCTACGCATTCCCGGAAGACATCAAATCCTATAAAGGTTAAACCGTTCATTTTACGATAAAGGGGAATTACTTACATGAAATTGAAACAATTTGTCGCTGCCTCACTGAGTGCAGCCATGATTTTGACGGCTGTTCCGGTCGGCATCGGCAGCGTTCTGCCGTCAAGTTCGATTGTCAGCACGGCGTATGCGGCAAAAGGCGGCGCGAAAATGTCGATCCCGTCTGCTCCGAAAGCTCCGGCTGCCGCGCCGAAAGCGAATACGGCTCCGTCCGCGGGATCGGAAAGCAAGTCCGTTTCGGGTAACGGTGCCAATTATGCGCCGTCGAAGGACGCAAAATCGCTCAGCCCGACGGCTCCGAATGCAAATGCAAAAACGAACGCCGCTGCGGGAACGCAGGCTCAGAGCAGTTCCCGTTTCGGCAGCATCATGCGTAATATCGGCCTTTTTGCCGGCGGCATGTTCCTCGGATCGATGCTGGCAAGCCTCTTCGGGGGCAGCGGTTTGATGGCCGATATTCTCGGTGCGCTTGCCAACGTTGCGATGATTTTCGTCGCGATTATGGTCCTCCGCTGGATTTGGAACAAGTTCCGCGGCAGCAAGAACAATGACCCGTATCATCAGAATCAGAGCTACAATTCGACGCGCAATACGGATTCCTATCAGTCCGCGCAGACGCGCCCGATTGACATCACGCCGCGTGACAGTCATCCGGGGACGGATTATGACGCCAAATCCACGGCAGACCGGTATCGTAACCGCTGATAACGGATTTTGACATGAGGCACCGTCCGGCATCCCGGATTGACGGTTGATATCATGCCGTACTGCCGGGGCGTGTCGGATGACCGGTCGTCAATTCGGCCGGAAAATTGACATCACAATGCGACAGTTTGAGCAGGCCCTGCAGGACAGGGCCTGTTTTGTCATGAAAGGAACGTTTTACTGTGAAAGATTCGACATTACAGGCCGTATCGGACCTGATTGACCGTTATCCGGCACTTGACACATGCCGACGTGACCTCGAAGACGCCGTGCGCGTACTCTGCGAAAGTTTCGCGGGCGGTCATAAACTCCTGACCTGCGGAAACGGCGGCAGTGCCGCAGACGCCGAGCATATCGTCGGCGAACTCATGAAAGGGTTCCTGCTGCCGCGCCGATTGACGGGGGACATCGCCGCGTCAATCCGCGAGACTGCGCCTGAAAGCGCCGATTATCTCCTCGAAAATCTGCAGGGAACGCTCCCGGCTGTCTCACTCGTCGCGGAAACCGCACTTACGACGGCGTTTGCGAACGATCAGGCCGCCGATCTCGGGTTTGCCCAGCAGGTTCTCGGCCTCGGAAGCGAAGGTGACGTACTGCTCGCGATTTCGACGAGCGGCAACTCGAAAAACGTTGTCTACGCCCTTCAGGTCGCCCGCGCCAAACGCGTCACGTCAATTGCCCTGACGGGAAAATCCGGCGGCCGCATCGTCCGCGAACATCTCGCTGACATCGCGATCCTCGTCCCCGATGACGAAACGTTTCGCATTCAGGAACTGCATCTCCCCGTATACCATATGCTCTGTATCGCCGTCGAAAACGAATTTTTCGGCGCGTAACCCCAAGGACCCGGCCACAATAGCCGGGTTCTTTTTCTATGTAACCGAAACCGAGGGACAGCGGGGCGTTGATGCGGCCGGTTTGCTGCAGGAGGTCAAAAAAATCGGTTTTCGCACGGAGCCTGCATTGTTCGTCCAAGCGAAGCGCGTTTGATGCAGGCGACTATGATTAAGCGAAAACCGATTTTTTTGGCCGGGCAGCTTTTAAGGCCACATCAACGCCCCGCTGTCCCGTCTTCCTGCAGCAACGTTTGCCTTTTTCGTTGACTTGACGTGTCAGAGAAGCGCAGGCAGCAGGGGCGGGGAAGCGGACTGACGAATTTCGCGTCAGCAGGCGTTAAGAACGTCAGACGGTTTCACACGGAGCCCCGTTGTTTCGTTCAAGCGAAGCGCGTTTAACAATGGAGCGACTGAATTGAGGGAAACCGTCTGACGTTTAGCCTGCAGCGTCAAGGAAGGCTGCTTCCCCGCCCCTGCTGCCGTCCGGGTTAAGAGAATTTGACGCGTCAAACTAAAGGAAAATTTTCACATAAGAAGGAAATCGGCCCTGCGGCAGGGAATACTCTCCTAGATAAACGAAAAGAACAGGGATTATTGCAAGGGGGAACCTATTATGGCACATTTATCGGAACGGGATCTCATGAAGCTCGCGAACGGCAGTGACGTACGCGGCGTTGCCGTCGGCGGGGTTGCGGATGAACCGGTGACACTCACGGACGAAGCGGCAAGCCGGATTACCGTCGGTTTCATTGACTTCTTAAAAGAACGCACGGGCAAACAGCTCAAGGATCTGCACGTTGCCGTCGGGCACGACTCGCGTATCTCCGCGCCGCAGCTCAAAAAGGTCGTCCTCGAGGCACTTACGGCTCTCGGCGTCAACGCACTCGACTGCGGCCTCGCGTCAACACCGTCGATGTTCATGTCAATCGTTTTCCCGGAGACGAAAATGGACGGTTCGATCATGATCACGGCAAGCCATCTGCCGTTCAACCGCAACGGACTGAAATTCTTCACGAAAGACGGCGGTGTCGAGCACGAAGATGTCATCGCGATCCTCAAAGCCGCATCGCGTGAGCCGGATCTGCACGGCAATATCGCAAACGTGCCGAAATATGACCTCATCGGCCGCTATTCCGAGCATCTCTGCGCGAAAATCCGTCAGGCGCTCGGCGGTGCGGATAAACCGCTCGCGGGAATGCATGTCGTCGTCGATGCCGGAAACGGCGCGGGCGGTTTCTTCGCGTCAAAGATTCTCGACGTGCTCGGTGCGGATACGACGGGAAGCGTTTTCCTTGACCCCGACGGACATTTCCCGAATCATATCCCGAATCCGGAGAACAAGCAGGCCATGGCGGCGATTCGCCAGGCCGTACTTGACAGTCATGCCGACCTCGGACTCATTTTTGACACGGACGTCGACCGTATGAGCGCAGTACTTGCAAACGGCGAAAGTGTCAACCGCAACGCGCTCATCGCGATGATGTCGGCGATTCTCGCGCCGGATTATCCGGGCAGCACGATCATCACGGACTCCGTCACGTCCGACGAACTCACCGTTTTCCTCGAACAGGAACTCGGATTGAAGCATCTGCGCTTTAAACGCGGCTATAAGAATGTCATCGACAAATGCATCGAGCTCAACAAGGCCGGCACGATCTCGCCGCTCGCGATCGAGACGTCGGGACACGGCGCACTGTCCGAGAACTATTACCTCGATGACGGTGCTTACCTCGCGGTAAAACTCCTCATTGCGGCCGCAAAGATGAAACAGGAAGGCAAAGACCTCGCCTCGCTCATCGCGAAACTAGGCTATCCGGTCGAGAGCAGCGAATACCGCATGAAGATCACGGGTGAGGAAGATTTCCACGCTTACGGCGAAAATGTCCTCAAAGTCTTCGAACTGCGTGCCAAGGAAGCGGGTATCGAGGTCGCGAAGCCGTCGTATGAAGGTGTGCGCCTCGTTTTTCCGAACGGCTGGGCACTCCTCCGCATGTCACTGCATGACCCGAATATGCCGCTCAATGTCGAGAGCCGCGAGCAGGGCGGCACGAAAGCGATCCTCGCTGACGTCAAAGAACTCCTGCACGGCTGCGACTCGCTCGATCTTTCGCTGCTGCATTAAATGATTCCCTCGGAACCGGTTTGCAACTGCCCCGCAGATGCATGCCGGTTCTTTTACTTGCGGTTTTGACTTAACGCGCGGGTTAGTACCAGATTGCAAGACAGAAAAATCCTTTTCTGATATAATAAGAAATAGTCTTTTGGAAAGGATTATCACAAATGAATGAATCTCGCATTACACCGTTGACGGAAAGCGGCCTGATGACGGCGCTGCTGGTCGTTTTGGCCATGGCGGCTTTGTATCTGCCGGTCTTCGGCATGTTTGCGGCCATGCTTTGGCCGATCCCGCTCGTCGTTTTGACAACGCGTCAGGGCATGCGCTGGGGCGTTATGGTCGCGTTCGGCGCGATGGTTCTCATGGCGTCGCTTCTCGAACCGGTCACGGCACTTCAACTCGTTTTGGCGCTGGCGCCGGGGGCGATTGCACTCGGAGTCGGTTTCGCGCGGAAATGGCCTGCCGGGCGGACGTTTTTGACGGCTGCCGGCGTATCGATTCTCGCGAAGATCACGACGTTTGCCGTATTGTTCCTTATCACGTCCGTCAATCCGCTGACGATGGAAGTGAACGCGCTCAATCAGTCGTATGACGCGTCATTTGCCATGTACGAGAGTATGGGGATGGATGAGGAGATACTCGCCGAAAGCCGGGAACAGTCAAAATTTGTCATTCAGATGATGATGACGTTGCTGCCGCTCATTGTCGTCCTGATGGGACTTTTGGACACGGCGATTTCGTACCTCGTCGGTACGCGCGTACTGCGGCGGCTCGGCCATTCCGTCCCGGAGATGCCGCCGTATGCCGAATGGCGTCTGCCGTCGGTTTTCCTGTTTATTTTCGGGTTTTCTCTGCTCGCGATTTATTGGGGAGACAGCCGTCAATGGCAGATTTTATATCAGGCCGGTATGAATTTCTGTGTATTTTCGATGATCGCCGGATTTATTCAGGGAACGGCGATCCTTACGGCGCTTTTTGACCGTCATCAGGTACGGCGGCTTTGGCGCGTCGTTCTGTTTATCCTGATCTTTTTAAACGGCCTTTTCCTGCAGATCGTGGCGGTTATGGGGCTTTTCGACATGGTCTTTGACTATCGGAAACGGCTTGCGGATCGGGATAAACGTGCCCGTTGAGGGATTCGGAATTGAGGTGAAAGAATGCCACGCAATCTATCGGCATGGATCGACCTGTTGATCCATCTCTTTGTTATGCTGGTGCTGATCAGCGTTTTGTCATGCTACAATGTCTACGTTGCGGCGATCGGAGCCGTGGTTTGGCTTGTCCTCGCGGCTTTTGCGCGCGAACGCTGTCTTGACCGGGCGCACCGGTTTACGCGTTATTGCCGCAATGTCGTGCGGAATCTGAACGAAATGATGAATTATGCGGTTGAGGAACTGCCGCAGGCGATTCTCGTCGTCAACCGCAATGATCGTCTGATGTGGTGCAGCAGCCAGTTGACGCAGTATCTCGGCGTCAAACCGGAAGCCGGTATTGACGTCAAGGATTTCTGGCCGAATATCATCATTGACCCGATCTGGGGAACAACGGGCGAATATGTGTTTGCTCACGAAGACCATTATTATCAGGTTTATCACCGCCCCGTTCCCGTCGTACAGGGCGAAGAACCGCTCATGGCATTTTATGTGCAGGATATTTCGGATTTCGAGCATTTAAAGACGCAGTTCCGGGAAAGCCGGACCGTGCTCTGCTATATCCAGATTGACAACTATGACGAAGTCGTACAGCGTCAGTCGGAAGCGGAGCGCACGTCTCTGCTGCTTTCCGTCAACCAACTCCTCGATGCCTGGATGAAACAGGTCGGCGGGTATATGCGCCGCGTTTCGGACGATCTTTATCTCGTCGTTATGCAGCGCGATGGGCTCGAAAAGGCAAAAGCCGCCAAGTTTGACGTCCTTGATAAAGTGCGTCAGCTTCAGAATACGAACCGTTTGCCGATTACGCTTTCCATGGGCGTTGCGGTCGCGGAAGGGCAGTCTATGGCGGAACTCGGCGCGCAGGCTCAGGCCGGACTTGACTTGGCGCTCGGACGCGGCGGCGATCAGGTTGCCGTTTCGGCGGGCGGAAAAACGCTGTTTTTCGGCGGCCGCACGAAAGCGGTCGAGAAACATACGCGCGTCAAAGCCCGCGTCGTCGCCCACGCGATGCGCGAAATTATCGAAGGTGCCGATGAAGTCTTCATTATGGGTCATCATAACGAGGATTTCGACTGTTTCGGTGCCGCGGTCGGCGTCGCCAAAATGGCACGCCAGCTCGGCAAACCGTTCCATATTGTCCTCAGTGACATGAACAGCGGCATCGAAAAATTTGCGGATCTCATTCAGGGAAATCACGATTACGATGACATCTTTATCCATCAGGCGGATCTCGTCAATATGGTGACACTCAATCCGGTGCTCATCGTCGTTGACACACATATTCCGCATCTCGTGGCGGCGCCGTCCCTGCTCGAACGTATTCCGCGTGTCGTTGTCATTGACCATCACCGCCGCAGTGAGTCGTTTATCAAAAATCCGCTGCTCGTTTATATCGAGCCGGCGTCAAGTTCGACGTGCGAACTCGTGACGGAACTGTTGATGTATTTCAGTGACGATCTCGTGCTTTCGCGCATCGAGGCGACGGCGCTCTATTCCGGCATCGTCGTTGACACGAAAAATTTCTCCGTGCAGACGGGCGTGCGTACCTTTGACGCGGCGGCTTATCTGCGCCGCAGCGGGGCCGATCCCGTCATGGTGCGTCATTTATTCCGTTCCGATTACAGTACGACGGTGGCGCTTGCGCGCGCCGAGGCCAGCTCCGAACTGTTCGAGGGCGGCATTATCGTCGCGACGTGCCCGGAAGTCCGGAAAAACGGACAGGTCATCGCGGCGCAGACCGCGGATTCGCTTCTGCGCATCGAAGACGTGCGGATGAGTGTCGTCATTTTCCAGCTTGACGAGGAAACAGTCGGCATCAGTGCCCGTTCGACGGGTGAAATCAACGTGCAGGTCATCATGGAACAGTTCGGCGGAGGCGGACATCAGAACGTCGCCGGCGCACAAATCCGCGGCGAAGAACTGCAGAGCATCCGCGAGCGCGTGATCGCTGCGGCAAAACAATATATAGAAGAGGATGAGAAAAATGAAAGTAATTCTTCAGCAGGACATTAAAAAACTCGGAAAAAAAGGCGATATCGTCGAGGTTTCGGAAGGCTACGGGCGCAATTTCCTTTTGCCGCGTAAAGTAGCCGTACTCGCGAACGCCCAGAATATGAACGTCGCGAACGCCAAGAAAGGCTCGCAGGAGCGCAAAGCCGCCATGGCAAAAGACGAAGCCGTCGTGATGGCTTCCCAGCTCAAGAAAGTCGAAGTCACGATCCCCGTACGCATCGGCGAAGGCGGACGTCTTTTCGGATCTGTCACGGGCAAAGACGTCGCCGAAGCACTTAAGAAGAAGAATATTGACATTGACAAGCGCAAAATCAGCATCAAAGGCGATGTGACGGGTGCCGGTACGTATGAAGCCGTTATCAAGGTACATCCGTCCATTACGAGTACGGTTAAAGTCAACGTCGTCGCGGCAAAATAACGGCGGTTGACATCAACAGAGGTAGTCAGGACATTTATGAATTTTTTACAATCGATTTGGTCGAAATTTCACACGGACGAAGACGAAGCGGATACGCGCATTCTCGCCCGCAGCGGGCGCGCTTCGCAGCAGGGCATTGTTCCGTCGGAACCGAAAGCGGAAATCGACCGCCGGATTGACGCGCTTTACGGCCTGCTTGCCGACACGATGGGAACGGAAAAGTTCGTCGTTCAGGCCGGTAAAATGGAGTCAATCCGTCTGATGCGTTCACCGGACCGCTGCAGCCGCGTTCTCGCGCTGCAGCGTATTGTCGAGGAAGACCCGCTCATCAGTCCTCCGCCCGCGGAAGCCGATCTGCCGGCGATTCTCGACGATCTCGAGGACCGTATCGCTGACGTCAGAGCACGTCAAAATCTCGAAAACAGCATCGAACGCCGGGTCAACGAAAAACTGGACAAGGATCACGCGGATTATGTCAACGAAGTGCGCCGCCAGATCCTGCAGGACGAAGACCCGAAAAAGGAAAGCCCGCATGACGCACGCAAGCGCGAAGAACTCGAGCGCCTCGACAAAGTGCAGTTGACACCGTCTGTCATGGAACTCCTGCGTCCGCAGTCGATTGACGAAATCGTCGGCCAGGAACGCGCCGTTCGGTCACTGCTCGCCAAGCTCAGTTCACCGTATCCGCAGCATCTTTTGCTTTACGGGCCTCCCGGTGTCGGCAAAACAACAGCGGCGCGACTCGTTCTCGAAGCGGCAAAACGGCAGAAACATGCGCCGTTTCAGGAAGACGCACCGTTCGTCGAAACGGACGGGACGACACTTCGCTGGGATCCGCGTGACATGACGAATCCGCTTTTGGGATCCGTTCACGATCCGATTTATCAGGGTGCACAGCGGACGCTCGCAGACAGCGGCATCCCGGAACCGAAACCGGGACTTGTTACGGAGGCACACGGCGGCATTTTGTTCATTGACGAAATCGGCGAAATGGACGAAATGCTCCAGAATAAACTCTTAAAAGTGCTCGAAGACAAACGGGCTTATTTCGAGTCCGCGTATTACGATCCGGAAGATGACCGCATGCCGCCGTATATCCGCAAACTGTTCGAGGAAGGTGCGCCGGCGGATTTCGTACTCATCGGCGCGACGACGCGGGAACCGGAATACATCAATCCGGCGCTGCGTTCGCGCTGTGCCGAGATTTATTTTGAGCCGCTCACGCCGCAGCATATCGAAACGATTGTCAAAAATGCGGCGGAAAAACTCAAAGCCGATCTCGAGGACGGCGTGGCGCCTCTCATCAGTTCGTACACGGTCGAAGGACGTAAAGCGATCAACATTCTCGCCGACGCGTACAGCCTCGCGCTCGAACGCGGCGATCGTCTGCGTCCGCTGATTCGGAACGATGACGTGTACGAAGTCGCTCAGGTCAGCCGTCTCGTGCCGTATGTTACGAAAAAAGCCTCGGATGCGGCGCAGTCCGGTCACGTTTTCGGACTCGGCGTTGCGGGGTATCTCGGTTCCGTCATCGAAATCGAGGCCGCGGCATTTCCGGCGCGTGACAAAGGCAAAGGTACGATCCGCGTCAATGACACGGCGGGATCCATGGCGAAAGATTCCGTGTTTAACGCCGTATCGGTCGCGCGGGAAATTACGGGCATTGACACGTACGATTACGATATTCATCTCAACTTTATCGGCGGCGGCAATATTGACGGTCCGAGTGCCGGCATGGCGATTTTGTCCGTCATTGTCAGCGCCGTAACGGGACTCAAAATCCGTCAGGATGTCGCCGTGACGGGCGAAATCTCGCTCGCGGGACGCGTCCGCCCCGTCGGCGGCGTTTTCGAAAAAGCGTACGGGGCGCGTCAGGCCGGTATCCGCACACTCGTCATTCCGCAGGAAAACGAAAAGGATATCCCGGCGGGGCATCTCGGACTTGACATTCATCCCGTTGCGTCGGCGGCAGAGGCATTCCCGCTGATTTTCGAGGATTATGACGCCGTTGATTGGAAGAAATTCGCCGGCCGCAAACGGAAAAAACAGGGGTAAGGTGATTCAGGATGGCAGAGGACCGCAAACCGCCGCAGAATATTGAGGCGGAGCAGGCCGTACTCGGCGCAATGATGATCAAAAAAGAAGCCATTACGGAAGTTCAGGAAATTCTGCACCCGGATGACTTTTACCGCGAAGCGCACAGTGTCATTTACCAGACGATGCTGGATCTCTTTAACAACGAAGAAGCCGTCGATATCGTCACGATGACTGAAGCGCTGCGTAAATCGGGCAAACTCGAAAAAGTCGGCGGACTCTCGTTCATTACGACACTCGCCAACCTCGTCCCGACGGCGGCAAATGTCATTCACCACGCGAAAATCGTGCGCGAAAAGTCGGAACTGCGTCATCTCATTGACGCAGCGACGCAGATCGCGGGCGCGGCTTACGAGGATAATGACACCGTCGAAAACATCATGGATTCGGCGGAAAAACAGATTCTCGCCGTGGCAAACCGTCAGGGCGGCAGCACGTTTGAGCCACTCAAGGATATCCTGATCCGCACGTTTGAACATATCAATGTCCTCTACGAATCGCAGGGCGGGATTACAGGACTCAGCACGGGATTTAAGGACCTTGACGCACTCACGACGGGCTTGCAGCCCTCCGATCTCATTCTCGTCGCGGCACGTCCGTCCATGGGTAAAACGGCATTTACGCTCAACATTGCGGCGCATGTCGGCCTTTCGGGTCACAGTGTCGCGTTTTTCTCGCTCGAGATGTCAAAAGAACAGCTCATGCAGCGTATGCTCTGTTCGGAAGGCGGACTTGACTCTCAGCGTCTGCGTACGGGACAGCTCGATGATGAGGAATGGAGCCGCCTTGTCGAGACGGCGGATCGGCTCAATAAGGCGCCGATCTACATCGA
>Ga0326511_10003391_pt1 | contig 12827 bp, 13 predicted proteins | sample 0_2496_0518_D_FD_203701 | JGI IMG/M metagenome (GOLD analysis project Ga0326511, IMG submission 203701) | Bovine rumen microbial communities from UC Davis, California, United States - 0_2496_0518 | ecosystem: Host-associated > Mammals > Digestive system > Stomach > Rumen | place: USA... | reverse complement strand
TCACGCTGTTGTGCTTGTCCATTTTTTTCTCAAGCTGCTCGATGCGATACATCAACAGCTTGTTGTTATAGACAGCCGTAATGACCGATACGATGATTGCTGACGCGGCACTGATCAGGCCGCAGATAATTGCTGTATCCAATGCCTTGCCCTCCTACAGTGCCGAAGATGCGATGTAAGTAATGTGAGCTATCACAGTCACGTCAATACTACTGGCAGACGAAGCGCCCGTATTGAAGAGATTGACGATGAGGTTATTTCCGCTGATGTAGTATTTGTAGATATTGCAAGACGCAGAACTTATATCGAATCCTGCAAGCGCCCACGGGGTATAGCCTGTCTTTGCGATCGGGATGGTGACGCTGTTTGTTGACAGTCTGTTTACCGTGACCGTGCCTGTTGCCGTATCCTTGAGGAACATCGCTCTCGTCGTGGTCGTGCTGTATCCGGTGATCGCCTGCATCTTACCTGCGACCGCCGTATTCCCGTTCGTGTCAACTGTGAAGGCATTGGAATTCATGCCGTCAGTCTGCGCCTGTCCTTTGCCGACGGAGAACAGGAAGCTCCCCGGCTTGTTGAATCGTCCGCACGCAAAGCCTCCGAAGATATTCGCGATCGTCTCGATGCCGAACGCGGCGGAATGGGATTTCGACGCGACGCAGTCTTCACCGCCCACGAACGAGTAGCTCCCGCAGGCCCCGGATGCTCTGTCACCGAAGGTATAATACGGGCTGACCGTCGTCTGATCATCCTCGTCGACGCTCTCGTCATAGCTCACATCCGCGACCTTCTGCGGACCGCTCCCGGCGTAGACCTTGAGGCCCTTGGCTGAGATCTCGACGTGCCCGCTGTCAGCCCTTCCGACTCTTACCTTCGCCAGCTCTCCGTCGATCCAGGCCTTAAAGAATGACAGCTTGCCTTTGATGATCTCGATCGAGTCCGTGATCCGCACGCCGTCGGCTGTGTTGTTCTTTGGGTGTACAAAAATCCCGTTCTGCGTGTCCGTCACAAAGTCCGTGGCAACTCCGGAAGCCTCTTTTGCCTTTCTGATCGCCTCGTTCGCTTTCGTGTCGTCTGTTGGCGGCGCTGACTGGTTGCCCACGAGCCACGCCGTCCCGCCTCCGACCCGGAGCTGTACAGTGTCGCCTGCTTTGGCTGCGATCGTCAGCCTGACCGGAGTCTCGTCGACGCCTCCCGGGATGTGGACCCATGCCACATCGCCTTCGATGCGGGTAACCGTCGCCGGCGTATCATATGCCTGTGTCGTCGGAGTGCTCGTCTTTTTGACCGCCTCGATGATGTCCTTGAAGATGTCAATGTTAGGCATCTGTCATCCTCCTCATAATAAAAAGAGAGCCCCCGCAGGAGCTCCCTGGTTAATGGTTACAACTTGTTTAAAGACTGCTTTTCGTTAGTTCCGTTATAGTGATAAAAGATAACTAATGACAGCACTCGCTATCTTTGATGCGCCGCTTGTGTTTGGATGGATGCCATCAGATGTAAGACTTGCCACATTGTTATCATTAAAGCCAATAAGCCTACTCATGTTTATACCCTTAATGCCCCATCTGCCCGCAACATCGAGAAGCATATCACCATAGTCTACCGTCTGTAAGCCTCTGTTATTTAGGATGCCGTAGGCATCTGTGAAATGCCCTGCCCACTTTGCCCACGGAGCGCCAAGCACTATTATTTCCACATTTGGAAACAAAGTTGTTAGGTTGTCAAACATAATATGGCAGGCTTCTGCAAACACAGTATTGTCTAATGATTGTTTCCATTCTGCGCTACCAGTATTTATGTTGTTGCCCCAGTCATTAGTGCCACCCTCAACGAATATAATATCAACATCGCTTGGAATAGCTGTTGCTTCTCCGCTTGTTGGTGTGTAGTCACCTTGCATCCTGCTCGTCAGACACATTGAATCATCCCTTGTATCTGTATATGAAATTCTTGATCCGCCTGAACCACAGTTTGTTGCTACGAAATCAAACAAAGAATTAATAGCCGAACACCACCCATAGCCTTGAGTGATGCTATCCCCATACCAAGCAACCTTCTTGCCGAACAGCCTTGAATTAACATATTTTTTATCATAAATATAGAAATCGTCCTCTTTCAGTTCGCCCTCAACAACATATATAGACAATTTGTTGTTTAGTGACGAAGCAGTTACTCTCAAATACGCATATACTCCAGTTAATGCGCTGTTTCCAGTTTCAAAAACAATGGCTTTATTCCAGTTTGTCGTTTCAACTTTTTCACCTTGATAGGTTATAAATCCACCAGAATCAGCAAGCCCAACAGTCGGAACAAGACCATCTGTATTTTTCACAAAAAATGTGTATTTAGTGTTCGCTTTTAGTGTTCCTGTGTTTAGCGTAACTCGTTGCACTCCACTTGAGTAAGAACCGCCAAGTGTAATGGTATCAGGCTCTTCAAAACCAATATTCACCGTTCCACTTGTGAAAGACGTTTTTGATATAGGTATTCTATTCCCGTTAATGATGGCAATCGGCGTATTCCGGAGCATACAGTTATAAACATTTTCTACATTAGCAAGAAGTTGTGATTTTGCTGTTGCGCTGAAATCCCAATCACCAACAATCAATACTTTCGGAATCGTGACCGTCCCATTATCATTCACATTTACATATAGATAATTCGCATCATCCGGAACGAGCATTTCCGTTGAACTGTTTTGTCTTCTACTGGTTCCGGTTGATAAGTCCGGAGCGGATTCCGTGCTGTATGATTTCAAAAATGCCCAGAACGAATCTCCAACTGTCCCCTGTGTAATCTTGAAAAACTGTCCCGGCGTAACAGGTAAAACAATATGCTGATACTTCGGATCGGTTGTGTACATCCATGACGAACCAGCCCAGTTCATCACACCATTATGCCGCTCAATATATGGGGTACTTTCAAGACCAGTAGCTTTAAAATCTTCCTTTACGTCAGCAAGCTGATCTCCGACTTCCTTCGCGTCCGCAGCCTTTCCGGCGATCGTCAGCGTCGTGTCTGTGTCGACTGCGATCGCGTTGTATACGCCGCCGTCAGTCCAGGCCGTGCCGTCGTAGTAATACCAATGGCCCGCTGTCATGCCGGACTCAGAGCCGGTATAGACATAGACGCGGGACTGGTCTGTCATATCCTCGACCGCATCAGCAACAAGGGGAGACCCGTATGCCTCTTTCCGTACAGAGTCCGCAATCGCCCTGCATTCCGCGATGATTCCGTCAAGCTGACTGTCAGACGGGATTGCTCCGCCCGCCACCGTGTCAGGGTCGATCGTGATCGTGATGCGCGCTGTGCAGATACAGTTCCCGCCATTTGTGACGGTAATCTTTGCATCCCATGTGCCCGCGACAGCTGTCATCTGCACATCTTCCGCGAATGTTGCCGTGTTGCCCGCAAGTGTGCCCGCCTGACTGTAGACTGTCCCGTCAGGCTTCGTTCCTGCGAGCACTGCCGTAGAACCCGACGGGATATTAACATCGGTGATTCTGATATTGAGCATGCGACCGTTCTCGTTCTGCGAGAGATGCAAAAACGCCCGTCTTGTCGTGTTTATCTGAGGCTGGGCTTGCACCCGCATTCCCCAATCCTGTATATAAGCCATATCATAAACTCCTTATCTGCTCTTCAGTGCTTGCGCCGTATCCGAGCAATATAGTCTGTGCCTGTACTGTATAAACGCCACTGAGATTCTGCGTAGGATACTGCATGCGTACCAAATCCCCTGGAATCACATCCGGCATGTATCTGCGCGTATAGCTTGCCGACTGTTTGACCTGTTGGGCTTCTCTGAGCTTCCGCTGTGCGTATCCTGCGATATTCTCATTGCTCGCAAGATTTACACCGCTTTCTGTCATCCATACTTCGCGTCCTCTGTTCTGTATGGAAAAAGGGCTGTCAGGATCCTCGTCACGGGCAATGCCTGTTACGTCCCCTGCCGTTGCCCGATAGACATTTGGGCAGGAATACCAGTCAGCTGAGACCGTCACCTGCGTCTCTATCATGTCGTTATCGACAGGGTCGAAACTTGCAACAGGGTCAAGCGGTTTCTGTTCGACGTTTATCCCGCCGTCGCCCGCTATCCTCAACCGCCAGTCTATCGCCGTGAGGATCTTGTCTATCATCGACAGATTTGTCTCGTTGGCCTCCGCAATGATAGGCTCAGTCAGTCTCGGCGAATCTGCCTCAACCGTCACTGGAGCAGGGGAAACACTCAGAAGCTGTCGGATAAGCTCTCCGCCCTGCATTCCCGCGGGGGCATACCATCCAAGAGGCATAGCCACATCCTCGCAAGGCTTGAGCACGGAATAGCATTCAAGTGTGTTGCTCCGCACGTTACCGTTAAACTCATTCGCGGGTGATGTCGCAAGACCAGTGAACAACGCTGTCCTGTTGCTGTCTCCGTCCTGTCGTGTTTCAAGATAAACCCTTACCCACTGCTCGACATTGACATCGTATCCACTGCAGGACACGTCTGCGGATTCCCTTTTGCCCGTCAGTTCCCTGTGAACACTTCCGCCAGTGATTTGGACTGACCCCACATCACGCCATGTTGCGGGGTCAACCTCCATCATCACATAAGAGGCGCTATAGCCTTTATTCCAGTCCATATCAGCCTCCCGTTTGTATCCATTCGGCGTAGGTCATGCCATCGTAAGATTCGGGGTCGACCTTCGTGATTGACAGCGAGAAGCTCACAAGTCTGTGAGAATTCTGCTGAGACCAACTCTCCGAGACCTGCACGTCAGCGGCGTAGCTGCTACCGTCTGTTGTTCTCACATGACAGATTCCCGCGTGCTCCGCAAGTCTGCGCATGGTGTCGATTGTTTCCTGGTCATCCGCATAGACAACCGTGTTCATGCTTCCCGTGCGACTTACGGCAGGATTCCAGTCACCCTGCACGCTTCCGCCGAGATATTTGGTCTGCGCAAAATCCTTCTGCCATTTGGATGACAGGTCGACATTTAATCCGAGCGCAACGCGCCCCGTGCCGAAATCAATTATGCTTGATGCGCTGTCGATAAAATCACCGTCATAAGCTGTGACATCAACCCATGCGAGCATATCTTCGGGCGTGATATAGTCTCCGTTTGCTGTACGGGTGACGAACCGATGTCCGCCGTGTTCGCCGAGCGTGGGGTATGGGTCAACATATTGCACGCCGAATGTGGCGCCCGGATAAATCAGTGTAGGCTTATCTGCCGACAGCCTGTAAATGTCGCATACATCTGTCGTCAGTGCTCCGCTTGGCGCGATTGGCGTCAGCACTGCAACCATGTCATCATCAAGGACCTGCACAAGAGCGTCGGGCGCAGATGCCTGATGCGTCCAATGGACCTCAAACGCCTGCTCAACTTCTGCGCTCTGTCCGAGCCCATCCTGCACAGTTGCGATAAGGCGGTAGGACGCACCGTCGTCAAGGATTCCAGCCAAATCATCGTTATCGATTGTTATGAGCGCTTCTCCAAGCTGTGAGAATATCGCCACTGTTTCACCCTCGAATCCATTGAATGTGGATTCATCGGGTCGGTCAACGTGGTAGTCTTCTGCACGCTCAACCACAACTCTGGTCGTGCCGTTGTTGCCTGCGCCTGTTACCGTCAGCGTCAACGGCATTTCGGTGAGCGACATAACTGTCCTTGTCTCACTGTCTTCCGTGATAGTCTGCTCAACAAGCGATGTTGATACAAGCGCTATCTCGATAGGCTCGGCAACCGTCACTGCGGCCGCGTCGGACCAGGCGGACTGTTTACCGCTCTCAGATGTAACTCTGACAGCAAGTAGATGCGTCTCTCCGCTCGTCCATCCCATGTCTGACAGTGTGATGTTCTGAGCGCCTGCGGTCTCGGCAATGACCGTATAGGTCGAGTTGACCAATTCCGCAATCTCAGCGGATGACTGCCCCGTGCCGTCTGTGGATGTATACGCCCACGACGCCGTAACGCTTCCGTCTTCCGTGATCACCGCGCTTGACAGTGACAGGATGGGGATGTTCGGAGCGCTCGACAGGTCAATGCTGACGATGTCGGAGTATGCGCCGTATGTCATGCTGTCGCCTTCTCCGCTTGTCAGTCTGACGCGGACATACCATATTTTGCCAGTTTCAAGCCCGCTGATGTTCCATGCGCTTGCGTGAGTCTTATTAATAATGTATGTGTTCGGCTCCGCTGTGCTTTCCCATGCGTCGTCATGGTCTGCCCATGACAGCTCTGCGGATGTGGCAAGCGCCCATGTCCAGTCGTATACAACGCGGATCGTGCCGGGCGTGCCAGTCATGGACAGTTGCACATTCTCCGGAGCAGCGGGAACGCTCCCGCCATACTCGAGCACTGTCGACTTCATGGCCACTTTGACCGCGTAGCTTGTCGTGCCGTCTGCGCGTGTTGTTTCGGTATATTCACCGACAGCCGCGAACACCGAGAAATGGATATTGTCTGTGCTTGTAAAGTCAGGGCACTGCACGGTTACAGATTGCTGTCCGCGCGGAATAATGCCGATATTGAATCCGTTAGGGTCGCTTGCTGTCTTGTATGTGACAACAATAAAGCTGTCAGTAACCTGGCTCGCATTTGTGACTGTGATCTCCGCCATGTGAGTGCTCTGGTCAATCGCCACAGACAGATTCGTCGGCGTGGCAAGCGTTCCGACCGCCGCAAGGACAGGCTGACCGTAAGTCGTATTGCGGTCGTGCACGGTATTGATTCGCACGAACAAACACTGGTCAATACCAACAACATTGTCGATTGAGAATGCCACCGCGTCGCTCCCGTCCTTATACGCCAGTGTCTGCGCGTCCGTAGGGCTTACGCCGTCAGGGCAGGTCATACCCTCCGCGGGGATAGCGAACATATACTGGACGTTGATTGCATCAATGGGATGTGCCACGCCTCGCACGGTTTTCCATCTCGATTTGCAGAGATAACCGCCGACCTCAGTGAGATAGGCATTCGCTCTGACGTTTTTGGTCTGATAAGGGAACGCGTAAACGTGCTTTGCATATCTCCAAGCAGAATACCCTTGCGGGCCTCTGGAGCGGATACGCACCCAGCGCGTATAGGATGTGTCCATATTGATGATGGACGAATCCTCTGTGATGCTTATGTTGCCATTCGCGACGGATCCATTCTCGCGTTGCCATCCCTTGATTTTCGCGCCGTCTGTGATCGCGGAAGATTTGACACGCACTGACCATATCTCAACACTGTCGAACCATTTGGGGACGTCAGACGCGACCGCCGTCTTCCATGTGAATTTACAAATGTTGTTCCTGCTCGGGTCAAGTTCCGCTGTCAGCGTGGGGGTATTCGGAATTAAGATGTCGTAATCCTTTGTCGCCCATTCGCTTACTGTGGGAGTGACTGCTTCTTTTTTGTCTTCCTTGTACGGCTTGCACTTACCTCGCACGCGGAACTGGATAGCGGAAAGCAGTGTTTTGGTGTGGGGGTAATACTGATTGGTGTTGATCGTCACAGCGCGTTTGGTCGATGTGTAACCAACCGACAAATCAATCCATTTGCCCCACTTGTTACGGCCCTTTAGTCTGTACTGCAAGGTTTGACCTGCGCCGTAATCTTTATCACCAATCTTCCACGAAAACCAAAACTTATTCCCGCTTCTCTTGATCGAAAGCCCTGACGGCTTACGTGTAACTCTGTTCATTTATGCCGTCCTCGCTTTCAGTACAAATTCTCTCGCGAATCTCTCAGCCCACTGTTCGGGGTCTTCCGCGCCATTTACAGTAACGTTGACATTGATAGTCTGTCCGCCTCCGGAAGCCTCGCGAATATCACGGAGCAGAGCATTACGTCCGTATACCATTTCATCGCCTGCCTCACCGACACCGATGAGCGAAGGGCGATTGAAGATATATGGCTGTTCCATAGCCTTCTCATACCAGTCAACAGAGAAGCTCGGCAGTGAGCCTTTTCCTGCAATTCCGAAAGGCGGAGTGCCTCCGCTAACACTGATGTGCGGAAGTTGTAAGTTGGAAAAGATTCTGCCGATGTCGAGCGGGAAGAACCCTCTGATACCGTCCAAAACTCCATCAATCGTATCTTTAGCGTTCTGAATAGGCTCTTCCATCGCGCTCTTGATATTAGCCATTGCTGTGCGGACAAGCCCGAGAGCCGCGCCGCCCATGCCTCTCGCAAGGCCTCCAACAATCTGTACGCCTGCGTTAAGCAGTTTCGGCACGAGCTTGATGATGTTCTGAACGATGGTAAGCCCGATTTTGCCGACAGCTTCAAGAACCGTCGGGGCGGCACGACCAATAGCGCCAAGAATGACGGGGATATTCGTCACGATGGTCTCGCCCATGTTTGACATGAACTCACCGAGTCGCTCGCCCAATGTCGGAATGTTCTCTGCGAGATAATCGCCGATTGAGTTGATGATGTCCATCGCGCTCGTCGCAAGGTCGGGCAAATGCTCAACGATTGCGCTGGAGATTGTCGAGATCAATTCGCCGCCCTTATTGATCAGTTCCGGATATCCTTCGGCGATTTTGCCCGCAAATTCCGACACGAGCGTTGTTGCGCTCTCCCAAAGAATCGGAACATTGGTCACGATGCTGTCACGGATGCCTGTTACGATTTCCGAGCCCTTTGCGATCACTGTCGGAATAGCAGAAGTAATTCCATTTGCTATCGTGCTCATGATTTCGGGCGCGACTGCCGTCAGGTCCTGTATCTTCTGCGTAATTCCAGTGATGAGGCCGTTGATGATTTCGCCCGCCTTTGTGATTATGTCGGGCTGTCCGTTTGCACCTATCAGGCTGTCAATGATCGCTTTTCCCTGTTCAGCGATAATCGGTGCCGCCGCAGAAATAAAGCTTCCGAGCGCTCCGGGAATGGCACTCACGATATTGCCGAGCATGGGGATGAGGTTATTAAACAAGAATGTCCCCGCACTCTGCGCAAGCTGTTGCATGGATCCCGCGACATCTCCGCCAGTGGCAAGATTCGCGAGCACATTCTGCGCCGCCGCCTTCATTGCTCCGAACGAACCGCTGAAGGTCGTTGCCGCTTCTTCTGCCGCAACACCTGTCAGTCCCAAGTCATCCTGTATCGCATGGATCGCGGCGTATACATCGCCGAGATTGTCCATGTCATACTTGACGCCTGTCAGTTTCTCAGCATCTCCGAGCAGGCGTTCCATTTCGGACTTCGTGCCACCATAACCAAGCTTGAGGTTGTCAAGCATGGTGTAGTTGCCTTTTGCGAAGCCCTGGTAGGCGTTCTGTATATTTTCGAGCGGCGTGCCCATCTTCGCGGCATTGTCCGTCATGTCGAGGATAGCAGTGTTTGCCGCCTCGACAGCTTTGGTTGTATCACCCTTAAACGCCGCCTTGAGGGATGCCCCGAAGCTTACCGCCTGTTCCGCGTAATCATTAGCTGATATGCCCGCGGACGCCGCCTCCGCCGCATATTTCTTCGCCGCATCAGCCGCGTCACCATAAAGGGTCTCAAGTCCGCCGTAACTCTGTTGGAGCTTTCCGCCCTCATCGAGCGCCGCCTTGAATCCCTTGACGATTGTCGCACCGATCGCCGCACCTGCTAGGGCCTTTTTGATATTGCCCGCAATACTGGTTCCGGCATCGGTTCCCGCCTGTTTGGCACCGGGCGAAAGTGTTTGTTTTATTTTTCCAGATATTCCCTCGGCTTTGGGAATAATCTGCACATATGCTTTTCCGAGATCAGCCATTGTTCCAAATCTCCTTAAATTCCTCGCTCGATGCGAATTTATAAATTGGCTGTGCTTCTTTCGGCGCTTCCTTGCGATACATATCCGCCTGCACGATGTATGCGTCGGAAGGATCCTGCCCGCGAAGAACGCACCGAATGATCGTCAAGCTGTCAGCGATCGAAGCAAGCAGAGCCAATCCGTCAACCTCATTGACGCCGTTGATTTTGCGTTTGATTCGAGAATTTTCCCGTAAACCAAAAGAAAGCGCCGCCAATGTTCCCACCGGCAGCGCATTAAAATCAAATATTCCGTATGTCTCAGCGAGGTCACACAGAAGCGCGTCTCGATCAATGGCAATCATCTGAGCGAGGGTCAGGAGTTTTTTGAATTCGCGATGTTAAAGATCTCATCAAACTCGCGCCGGATGTCATCGAACATGACGCGCCCGCGCTCATTCCTCACATGATCATAAAGCCTTTTCTTCTGCTCCTTGCCGAGAGCATATTCGACCATAGCAGGATATTTTGTGCCATTTTCGGACGCTTCGGCGGCGAGCTCGATAAACTCCATGTCCATGATGACATCGGTGTCTAATTCAAACTCGAACCCTGTGGATGTCTTGCCTTTTTTCATCCGCTAACCCCCGTAGATGCCGCCTTTTTGTAGTCCTTGCTTGTGTCGTTGTCGCCTGCCGCGAATCCGCCGGAAAGTGCCGTAAATGTCATGTCGTAACCGATCGCCTCATTGTCCTTGTAAACAACGTCTCCAAGGCTTGTCAGCTTCGCGTTGGGGATAACGATTCTCTGTTTTCCACCGTTGCGGAGGAACATGTCAACGACGATAACGCACGCTTTCTGATCATTGGCGTTATGGCGGACTGTAATGCCCGTTGCCGCCGTTCCGGTTACATTATCATCACCGTAAGCCGCTTTGAGGACATCCACGTTGAGCGATTCAATAGCCTTGAATTGGTCTGTTTCGATTTTCTCCGTCATGGGTGTGTCAACGACGTCTCCGCCCCATGCCTTAATATTTTCTGTGCTGATGCTCGTAGACTGTGTGAAACCATCTTCCGAGCAATAGCCGAGGCAGTTAAAAGCGTTATCAAGGTCTGCATCCACCGTGGCAGGCAGAGCAGTGCCGAGCGGAGCACGCCAAATAGCGCCCACACCTGCGGGCTTGCCAGTGGATACATAATCAACTGTATTTGCCATGTATATCACCTCTCATAGTGCGTGACGACCGCCACACACTGGTATCTGTATCGTTTGGTTTCTGTGTCGGTAAAATTGTAGTCTGAATTGATGTAAACGCCTGAGACGGTCGGAAGTTCCACTGCCTGTCTTATCTGCGCCTTAACTTCCATGTTGAGCGCCGCCGCATCATAGAGCGATGCGCCGTAAGACTGGAGCGCGAGAGTAGTGGTCTCGATGAGATTGGTCTCACTTGATCCCGTCCGCTCGATGAGCACGTACGAACTCGGCTTATCAACAGGTTCTTCCATGTAGACGGGAACATCTAAATGCTCTCCAAGATAATCCAATATAATCTTTTCAATCATTTAGCCCCCAATCCTGCGCTTCCGAGCGCCTTTAACAGCGTGTTGTCATCGTATGCCTGTTTCGCCGCATCCTTATTTTCCGCGAACACGTTTCCGATTGCGGTAAAGGTCGCGACGCCCACACGATGCCCGAATCCCTTTCCTGCTATATCCGCCACCCTTGCAGACGCGACCTCAAGGTGTGCCTGCATATCGGGCGATTTCATCAATTCATTAAGGCCGGGGAGGTTAAGCTCAAAATCAAAATCACTCATACGCCTCGACCTTTACTTTTTTATTCCATGCAAGCGGGATAAGATGTTCGATGCCCTGCGTCGGTCTGCCGAATGTTCGGAATTTCTCGCCCCAGAACTCGACCGTCCTGTCACGCCATTCATGCTCATCCCCCTTGGGAATCGCAAGCGTATAGGCAAGGCGTTTGCCCGACAGATTCAGCTCGTTGATGATGTCCTCCGACGAGGGCTCACCAATCAGCACGTTGTCGACTGTTTCCGCAGTTTCCTCATAAATCGGACGACCAAAATCATCCGCTCCGACCTGCACCTTGTTGTATAAGACAATGCTCTCGCCTGTCATGTTGCCAACTCCTCAACGGGCGAATAAGAGCCGATGCTGTTACCGACACCCAGCAACCTCTTTTCCGTCCGTGATAAATACAGCTCGCCTGTGGCACCGTTGGAGAATGTCCACGACTGAGAATAGCCCAGTGCGGACGCGCTCCCCTGCGTGGCCCCGGCAGGAACAGCCATGTCTCCCTGGCTTCCCATCGCACGGATTACCATACTGCAGGATACGGTCTTTTTCGCCGCTTCCGTCGCGTTTGACGCAAACGAATCAATCAGCACTGCCGCGTCATCGAGCAGGGCGATGCACACATCTTGCTGTACGCTTGTCAGCGTCTTGACCATTCGGCTCTGCACATCCTCGACTGTCGCATAAGCCATGTGATCACCTCACTTCTTCGTTGTCTTCTTCGGGGCTTTTGCGGGTTTGGCAACAGGGGCAAGCTTGTGCCCCCGTGCCTTATATTCATCTACTTTGGACTCATGCACCCACATTACAACACCCGAATAACGGTCGATCATCTTGATCATGCGTGCGCCTTGGTCAGTTTAGCGAAGTAGTCAGTCTCCGCAACGAATCCGACCTCGATCTCAACGAGAACGGCGAACATGTTCTGCTGGAACAGGTTGATAGTAGTATTGCCGCTTGTAAGCGTAGCGTCTGCGGAATAGCGGACCTGTACACCCTCGACAGTGCCATACATTGCATGTGTCCAGTCACCTGCGATACCAACGACATCGGGAGTAGCGCCGGATCCAGATGTGCCTGCCTTGTATGCCGCCTTGGAAATGTGGACGGGAGCTCCGAGCACTCTGCTGATTCCGGACTCAAATACAGTATTGAACAGCGGACGGCCTTCGCCATCTACAGCGCCAAGCAGGACGCTCTTGCCCTGCGGTGCCAGCGCGATGCCGTTCATAATGCCGCCTGCGGTTGCGATCGCGCCATCTGCCGCGACAAGTCCGTCGTAAACAGTCTTGTTTGCCGCATCCAGCGCATA
>Ga0326511_10003390_pt1 | contig 12827 bp, 14 predicted proteins | sample 0_2496_0518_D_FD_203701 | JGI IMG/M metagenome (GOLD analysis project Ga0326511, IMG submission 203701) | Bovine rumen microbial communities from UC Davis, California, United States - 0_2496_0518 | ecosystem: Host-associated > Mammals > Digestive system > Stomach > Rumen | place: USA... | reverse complement strand
ACGCCTGCACAAAAACCAATCATATTCAATGGATCCTTACAAGTCCAATTCAAAACCTCTATCATTATAAATCGCCTCTTTTTGTATAAGTCTCTCGCTTTTGAGAGACTTTTTTATTTTTTTTAACCTTCGAAACTTTCCTTAAAGTTGTCCCACATTATATCCCAGTCCTCTAACCAACACTCCTTTCCATAACTTTTACGATAGTGTGTAGCTATATAGCTATTAAAAGCTAAAGAGTCTTTGCTGTCAACTTCTCGAAACTTACAATAATCTTTGAAATTGAAATACGAACTTGCTTCTAAATTCATTATTCACACACCTCATTTTAATTTTGAACATCTCTTTTCAAACCTGACCACGCCTTTATGTAATCTTTAATTTTATTTTCAATTACAAGGTTTTTCAGCTCATCTCTTTCCTTTACAATTGCTTCCAATCGTTTTTTAGGATTTGCGTTACGATAAGTATTGAACGCTTTTTCACCTACGGTTTGTACGACCTCAAGCGTAATTAAATGATCTTTGTCTTTTTTGGTACCTTTGTTTAATTTGTCGTTTACAATCTTTACAATTTCAGAGTCCTCGTGAGGATTCTTTTTATCTGTAAGTAAATCAACAATTGTATCGAAACTGTACCAAATCAACTCTTCAAAATCCAATCGCTTGATCTGATCAATCCTGTACCTTTCATACAGTTGTGTGTAATTCCAATGTGTGAAATCAATCCAGTTGTACAAACCTACATGACCTACGATATTGTCACAGGCTACGTTCAAGGAATAAATTGTAGTCAAAGAATTGTTGATAAGGACATTACAGTTTTGAAAGATTTCATTTCGCAAGTCGTCCAAAGTAATTTTTCTTACTCTAGGTTGTAGTGCGAAGAATAGTTTACCTATTTCATCTGAAAGGTCCATTACCTCTACCAGACCCTCCTTCTCCCAGTCCTCAATCTTTTTTGACTTCTTAGGTTTTCCTAATGCAGGATCACAAACACAAAGAAAACCATCCCTACCTTCAATGGTTGTATTGTATACAGGAATACCTAAAGTAAGACGGCCTTCACCTTTCTCCCAAAGTTTTTTCAAATTCGCAAGGTTTGACTCTGTAGGTTTTTGATCACTCAGGTCAGGTCCTTTTATTGTATTTGTTTTATGATCATAGAAAGATTTAGGATTATAACAATCACCTAAAGAATAACCATAACTCAATCTCAACAAGGAGGGATCATTTTTCAAGAAAGCCTTATACATAGAGTCTGCGGTAAAGGCAGGTGTTGCTTGTTTATATCCAATTCCCATACCTGCAGAACCTGCAATCAATCCTAGAGGAATGGGTGTTGGAATATAACGTTTTTCATAATAATTCGTAAATGTCTTTTCTTCAGGTACATAAGGCATCAGGTTCTTCAACTGTTCACGAATTACAGGTTTCAATTTAGCCTCTGTATATCTTCCTGCAGAACCAGGCATTTCCAATTCCATAGTTCTTGAACCTGAATTACCCTGAATCTCTACACACTTAAAATCGTTTGCAAGAGAGTATACAATCTCTTCGGCACCACCATCTCCGTGAAAGTGAATCTTTTTCATATTGTCACCTAAGATTGCGTGAGTTTTTACTGTAGAATCAGGTTGGTCCAAAAGAGTCTGTAACATATGTCTATAGGAGATTTTCAAGCCATCATACTTATCCAAAAACTGACGACCTTGTTGGAAAGATGAAAGCATAATATCTCTTCCATATGTAACATAAGCATGATCTACATATTCTTTTACCGTAATCGTGTCTCTGTTACCAAGGTCAAACTCCTCACTTACGACCTCTGCATCTTTTATCGCAGTATTCTTCTTTTTTGTAATTTTCTTTTCAACTTTCTCTTTTGCCATTTTCCTATTTCTTCTCCAATACAATCAAATCGTTTGTATACACCTTGTTTTTAACCATAAGCTCCTTTCGAGAGTCTTTGTTTTTCTTAGCAATTATAGCTAATGCATCCTCGAGATTTTCAGGTGTAACTTGTACTAATTTTCTGTTTTCAGGATTCAAGTACATATCTTTCAATTCACCTGGATTCAATTCTCCCAAACCTTTGAAACGCTTAAAGGACTTGTACTTATGATTCTTTTCAAACTCAGTAGCTAAAGCCTCCTGACCTGAATAGAAATACTTTTTAGCATCCTTTTTACCATCTACACCAAAGAAAGCAAACAAAGGTGCAACTGCAATGTATACTCGAGAGTCGGTATAGTTGTTTTCTTTTGTACCAAAAAGGAATCTGTGATTCTGCATCAATGCACCCAACAAAAGAGCACCAATCTGATATCCATCAGCATCAGCATCAGTTGCAATAATATACTTCCAATAGTGTAGTTTATCAAGAGGTAGGTGAACATCATCGACACCACCACATGCATTTGTAATATCAGCAATCTCTTCATTCTGTAAAGCAGACTCGGTAGATTCGCCTACAATATTCTTTACCTTACCTCTCAAAGGCATAATTGCAATATTGTCCATTCCAGCTCGAGCTTTTGCTAAAGCACCTGCAGCCGACAAACCTTCTGTGTAAAACAATTCAGCTTTTGTACGATCTTTACAAGAACAATCCAAAAGTTTTTTTGGAAGATAAGATGATGCAGATTTATTACCTGCAACTACATCACTCAATTGTTTTTTGAGTTCCTTAATCTTTCCAATATTCTGACGAGCTGCAAAATAAGCGGATACATCTTCATAATATTTTTTGAAAACCTCTTCGTTTTCTGAAATAATTTTTGTAAATGATTTTACAAGTTTTGGGAGTACTTCTGTTGTTTTCCAACCAGGAAGACCTGAGAGCTTCTGTTTTGTCTGGCCATTAAATTCAGGTTCAGAACACTGCATAATACAGAGGACATTCAATCCCATCATTGCATATTTCTGAATCTCTAAATCCTTAAAATAACCACAAAAAGCATTTACCCAGGCGTTTACAAAAAGTTTTTTGTGAATACCCTCTTGAGTTGAAAGCGTATTTACAGAAAAATCTTGTGTAGGTTCGTTCTTCAGATCTTTTACAGGTTCAATAGAGAATGTAAAAGTGAGTTTGTTGTTACGTAAAGCTTTCTTCCTCTGTTTAGGATCCATTTTCGCAAGAGTTGTTTCATCAATATCAAGTTTTTCGACTACAACATCTTTATACGCAAAAGTTGAAGGTAGATCTTTATCCTCTTTCCAGTTTAGATAAAACTTATGCTCAGGATGCAGATACTTCATATATCTGAAAGTTACAGGTACGTCCGCGTCTGTAGTATTGTGAATCTGAGGATCAGGTATAAACCAGGTTACCGTAGAAGGTTTGCATTTCTGTTTTGCGAATTTCTGTAGAATTTCATCATCCGAAAATTTTACCAGTTCTTCATTTGTTTTTAGTCCAAATTCAAAAGAAAGTTTATAATACCAGTCTGCAGAATTTGCTTTTGTAATTTTATTTTTCTTTACAAGTTCTTTTACATAGGTTGTAGTTTCTGACAAATCATGACAACTTAAGTGAGAGTAGATAATAAATTGAGCTGAGGTAAAGTTTGTTGCAGAAACACCAATACCATTCATACCAATATAATCTACATCAGCTCTGTCATCTACATCGAATTTTGAACCAGCTCGGAAGTTTTCAACAGCCAGGTCTGTCATAGTAACTTCTTCACCTTTTGGACTCTCCGTTCTCTTAATAGGAATACCACCGCAGTTATCACCTACAAGATAACTATACCAATTCTTTATATAAGAAACGTCCTCCTCAAATTTTACGTTTGGTTTATTTACTTTCTCTTTTGCAATCCAGATTGTATCTCCATTTCCTAGTTTAACTTCATCAACTGAATTATCAGAGGCTTCACGAATAATAGTAATTAAAGACTCTGAGTTTCTTCCTTTTTCATCAACCTCTGAACCGCCGATGTAGGTTCCGCTACGAATTCTACAATGATCGCGGTCCGACATGTGTTTAATATCATTACTTGCCATTATTTTTCCTTTTCAAAAAAATATAGTTAGATTGATATAAAGTTAAACATGCTCTGTTAAAAGGAGAGGGTTTTCCAATATAATCAGGACAAATGTTTTCAAAAATACAACCTTTGTTGTCAAAAGTTACACAGCTGCAGCTCGTGTTTTCTTTTTCATCATAAGTTTCACTAGAATTCATCTCCATCTCCTATTAAATCTTCAAACTTTTCTTGAGTCTCTTCATCAAAACTATAACCAAACCCTTTCAAAGCATTGTAAAAGTCATAAAGCAAATTATTCCATCTAACGGAATTTTTTCTATCTTTATCCTCAATTTCGATTTTCCAAAATTCTCTATCAATTGTAATTTTGTGAAAGCTATTCATTTTTCACCTCTAACAATTCAATTGCTTTTGAGATATCCTCATCTATAGATGAGCAAATATCTCCACCCTGTTCTCCGCAAAAGTTAGAGACTTTTTTCAAAATATCAATAGCCATAGTAATTGCTTCCATTTTCATTTCCTCCAAAAACTAATATAGCAAAATTAAAAAACCCTCTCCTGAAAAATTAAATGTATGACGAGATAAGTTTTATAAACTTTTTTAAAAAGGTTTTTAATTTTTTAAATATATAATCGAAAAGGAATAACTCGTGGTACATTCAATTCTTTAATGTATCACATGCTTGATATATCATATATTATAGAGGTAGACCTAAGTTTTTCGAAAAAAGTATCTACAGTGATTGTTTTCAATAAAGGTTGTCTTCAACGAATATATTCAGCTAGTGTCTTCGACTAATGTTTACGACTAGTGTTCTTGGCAGAGCTGTGTTTTTTTAAAACTTTCGGAAATTGATTTGATCTCCCAAAGTTGATCAAAAACACAGCTCTGTTTATTTTTAATAAAAAATTAAATTACAGACTTTTAAACCAGAGAGCTGTGTTTTTTTAAAACTTTGGGAAAATTCCTTTTGATCCGAAAGTTGATCAAAAACACAGCTCTTTGATTTAAGAATCTGTAATTTAATTTTTTTAATTATTAAAAGCAGAGCTGTGTTTTTTTAAAACTTTGGGAGATCAAATCAATTTCCGAAAGTTTTAAAAAAACACAGCTCTCTAAAATGCCTATAATCTTCATTGAAATGAGTAGACAGTTGATTTGTAAGATACAAGGACAAGACACAACTTTTTGTATTTCGAAAGAGAGTGATGTTAATTCTTATGATATATCTTTTGTCAAGAATGAACATGTAAACAACTTAAAGTTTTGTAACTGGGACGTTCTTGTTTTTTCAAAATGGAAACTTACAAAGCTCGCTGAATGGTTAAAAGATGTACCAGGTAAAATATCCGAATGGGATAATCTTTTTGATACGAATGAAAATGGAATTTTTCTAAATTGTAATTGTCATTCCGAATGGCTCAGAGTTGAAATTATTGAATTTGATAAAAATGACCTACTCAACACTGACGTCTTTTTTACGATATTTACAAGTTTTAAAAAATACAAATTACCGAAACAATTGACTACGCAATTTGTTGTAAAATATAAAGACTTGAAAGGATTTATAAACCTTTTTGAAAAGGAGGTATAGAAAAATGGTTTGTCCGAATGGCTGTGTTGACATACGTCAACTTAAAAAGATGATCGACTCACCTGAGTACAATGTTTGGTTTGTTAATAAAGGTGAAAATTGGACAACAAGCTCAAAACAAAAAATTACAACCAACTCGAGTTTGACAGATGCAATTTTGAAAGAACTAAACGGTGAAGGTTCGATTTATTACGATACTACTGATGTTTACAGTCTTAATCACCCTTGTGAAGGTGAGGATAGGTGTAAGCCAAACTCTTTCGAATGGGAGTATTGCTCATTTTTTTCAAAAAGGTGTTTTAGGATTTGCGAATGTGCTTATATAGGTAAACCACCAAAATATCCATCACTTGAGATTGTTTGTTTTGATCTTGGTTTTACTTCACCTTGTTTTCAAATCGGAAGTTGGGTTAGAAACGACGAAGGTTATGAATTTAAGTCCTGCGGCTCTCGACTTTTTGAGTTTATTGATGAAAGAGATTTGCCAATAATCTGGAAAGCCATCAAAAGAACTGACGAATACCTTGCAGACCAATTTAGGTGTCAAGGGCGTTAGGTAATTTTAACAAGAAAGGAGTCTATAATATAAAATATGAGTGATTTTCAATTGAGTGTTTTTTCAAAAAAACTAAGCATAGCGCATTGTCTATACAGAGGTGCGTATTCAGGTCTTTGTTGTGGAAATGTTTATAGAGACAAAGGTCAGAGTGATGAAACAAGTGATCGTTATGAACTCGGAGACAAGGTTCTACCAATAATTCACGGTCATTCGTACAACATCAAGGTTTTGTTTGTAGAAAAGTCTGAATCTGATGGTAAACAGATTAAAGACATGCTAGATACGTATTTCGAGAAGTATCAGAATTCAATGATTTTGACAGCTGACAATCCTTTGTCGAAAGTTCCTTTTGAAGAGTCTTCAAAGTTGATAATCTGGGATGAAAACCCTACGGCTGAATATATGGCTCGTTATTGGTATGATGCACTGTGTGATAAGATTTCAGAATTGAACGGACTCTCAAGAGTACACTTTGTAAGTGTCGAGGAGACATCACACAATAAAGTTGCTTATAATAAAGATGGCTATCATATTATAACGTCCTTTGAAATACCTGTTGCATATGAGATTGAAGGTAAATCGCTAAGAACATTGACAGGTGAAAATGCGTTCGTTGAAACAACGATTACCTCAAAAGAACTTGACAAAAACAAAATGGTAATCGATTTCAAGAAAATGAAAAAGATTCTGCATTCTGTATTTGACAAGTATGATCACTCACTCCTTCTTACTGAAGACAGTCCGTTGATTACTGTATATAAAACAAACTTTGAACAAAACAATATTGATTTCGATCGAAGTCGATTGTTTGTTTTGAAGAACAACTCATACCTCAAGGATCCTGATATTCGATTATTGTTTCAATTACAGCTGCAACAGGAGGTTTCTGAAGCATTTGATGATGAATCAGACAATTTTAAGGTAAACGTACAGTTGAAAGGTCTTACTTATTAACCTTACATGACATTGAAACTAGACTATTTCGAAGGTATGGTGAACTCAATCAATAAGCGTTACGGCTTCGAGTTTACAATTGTGATGAGAGACGGTCAAATTGAACTTTTCAGTAAAAAAGGCCGTGTATTTGGAACTACAGACCCGCGAGTTTTTGAAAGCGCATTAAAATCTTTGAAAAAGGATGGTGTAATTTCACACTACCTTTTCGAAGAGAGAAAGGATTATCGAGCTTTTATAAAAGACGCGCAAGATAAGGGTCTAAATCCAAAACAAGCCCATAAACAATACTTCGAAAGTTTGCTTTAAGATTTTCCATACGCAATGGCGTGACTTGTTGTTTCTATATACTCGTCACGCCATTTTGGATTAAATTCATAGACAGCTTTTAATATTGGTTTCATTGCATTACCATCCCAAAAGGTAACAATACCTTCAGTTGCCTCTTTCTTTAAGATATCATTTTCCCTAAAACGACCTTTTATTTCGTGATAACGGCCTTGCATTTTGAAATCAGGATAAAATCGCGCTTTTTGACCATCTGCATTTATATATTCAAAACTATCTTTCGTATTACGGGTAACAAAGTTTCCTTGTATGTCGACTTGGTAAATATACCACGCAGCCTCCCAATAACTGTCACAAGACATACCTCTAAACATACCTTTAGTACCTTGCGTTTTACCTAAACCACACTTCGACACAACAGGTGTAAACTTTTCAGAAAAACTCTTGTCTATTATTGAAGCTATTCGAGCTTGCATCTCTGCTATAGGATCTATCAGCATAGGTGGCTCGGGATAATCTAACTCATCATCATCTAATAAATCATACATACGTTATACAAAGTTAGTGAACTATACTAATCAAAATAATGAAGTCTACAATTGAAGAACTTGAAGGTTTACAAAATGATATTGAAAAGTCTGCTAAAAATATGGCAGATGTTTTAATGGAAGACAACATGTCTGTTTTGAATGAACTTTTAGATTTGTCTAAAAAGCTACCAAAAGACCTGACAACTGATGATATGTCTACACTGACAGCTCTACACGGTTTGATTGTTGACGATAGTGTACTCACAACAACACAACTAAACACGAAAAACAAAGCTCTAACAAGAAATTGGGCTAAAATTAACGATAACGGTGAATTTATTGTATTATGGGAAAATATGAAGGAAAATTGATTTTTTTCAAAAAGGTAGAGTCTCAATATACACTATAATGTAAAACAAAGGGATATGAGAAAGATTTTCGCAGTAATGGATTTAATGGTCAGTTTGGTTTTCATCATACTTGGAGTAGTGAATACATACCTTACCAAAAACGTATTTGTAAGTGTAAGCACTTTTATAGCTTATGTAATCTGGGAAGTGATTGTGTTTTATACATTTCGTAAAGTGAAAAAATTTTTACGCTGATGTTTTACATCGAAAAATGAACTGGTCTACAAAATAAACAAGGTTGTACGTTGTGATCAAAAAAAAAATGACCTCAAAAACGAGGTCATTTTTCAACTAGCTCATCAACTTACCACTCACCACCGTCAATTACTGAATTACTATTCAATAATACGCCTGAGTGATTTGGAAGAATATTTTCTGGAACATCTGTAGACTGTCTTGATGATGGGTTAAGTACAACTGTAGTCGTACCATCTTCCGCACCCAACTTATAATCAACAGGTGCGTTATAGTAACCAAAACCTGTATCAGTTGTCAACTGTTTTAGACTTGCATACGTTGACAACCTTGTATGCGCACCACTTGTATTTTCTTCATAAGTTCCATCAGGGTCAATGCTGTAGAATAAATCCAAGAGTAAAGACTTTCCATCTGTAAAAGTCTGTTTTAATTTACTGTCGTAAATCTCTTTTCTATATTCACCGTCAGGTCCTTTTTCACTTGTCAACCTTACAGTCTGTAACCAATCCACATGACCTTTTGTAGTCTTGTGAAGAAGCGCTTCATAAACATCGTTTATAACACCTTTGACAACCGTGAAACCATTATTTACAAACTCCTCTGTAGCCAACGTACCTGAGTGATTTGGTAAATAAACTGAAGGTGTAGTTTCATCAGCTATAATAAATTTGTATACAGACAAGTCATCAGCTGACTGCCAATGAAATAAACCAAAATCAAGACCCGTACTACCGTCAGTAACTCTGGTTGTAATTGTGTCACCCGTATTTGGATAAATAGCACCATCGAAATTGAATTCGGATACTGGTATATAACCTAAATTACCTTCATCAACAAAACGCTTACTCCAACCAAATTTGATACTGTTGGTTTCATCAGCTACTTTGATAGATGTTTGATGATCAAGAACTTTGAATCTTGAACTGAATGCATAACCTGTATCTGTTATCAATGGTAAGAAATCGCTACTTACCATAGAGGCTGAGCCGTTCTTGAAAAGAACTGAATCAGGATTTTCAAATGAGATACTTGAAGCTGTAGCGTTCAACTCGGTTTCTTTAGCTTGAGCACTTACAGAACTTGATTTACCGTTGACCCAAACTTCAGGTATTACGGTCGCATCTCGTGTTGTTTCTGTAAAATCTACAACACCTGCGGATTTTACACCGTTTGTAAGAATACCGATAAACGAACTTGTATTATCGATAGTCTCAAACTTTTCACCATTATATACGATCCAATCACCTTTGTTCAAAAGGTGCTGAGACAATACACCATTTTCAGAATCTTGTTCAGGTGAACCAATACTGACATCGTAGTCATCCTCTTCACCGTCAATACAGAAGATGTTTTTGAAACTAGTGATGTCTATTGTATCACCTGTATAAATCCAATAACAACCTGATTTCAGTTTTTCATTTACAGCATCCGTATCTGTAACACTGTTTTCGGTCTGACCTTCAGTATCCTCACTCTCATCCAGGTTATTCCAAGTCGACTCACCTAGAAGAACCTTTGCGAAATCGTTAGCTGATGTATTTGTAGAAATCTCATTCCACTCAGTTGTCGTCTTTTTAAGGTGACCCATATACTTAGGTGCACCCAATAACCAGTCAGGTATCTGTGAACTGATGATTTTATGTGTTGTAGGATCTATATCAACTTTAGACTGGAAAAGCCTATCGATAAAATCTTGCAACTCAGGATGTGTTGTGAAGAATTCCTTATCACCTACGTATGTATCAGTTACACCCTCTGACCAAATGTCTGTAGCATAGGAGTCAGCTCGACCATTGAACTTAAGGTTCAATTTTGAAGTCAACGCATGATACAAAGAAACGACTACGTGTCTTACACTACCATTACTATCAGGTAATGACAAAATCAAGTCACCTTCATAAATGGTATCATCGACACCGTCTAGTTTATAACTCTTTTTACCAGGGTTTTCTGTATCGAAAGGTACATAGTGAATAAAACCGTCACCGTCTTCGTTGAGTGTAATTGTACCAACAGTCGTTGTTGTAGTACCTGTACTAACATCTTTTGTAGTTACAGATGTTTCAGTACCTGAGACAGGATTCCAACCAGCTGTTTCTGACAAATACTGATAGTGCCTTGCAGGACCATCCAAGAATGTCTTTAATGTAACAGGATTTTCACCTGCGAAATCGGAAATAAGACTTCGCATTGAGTTTGAAATCAACTCATCGACGTTAATCTTAGTCAACGCATCAGTTGAATGACTCAAGTGAATTACTACAACCTGATTTGCTACAGGACTATAGAAAATCAAATCACCTGGATTTATAGATTCAGAGTATTCTGTAGAGTCACTTGCGACGTATTTCTTGTTTAAGTGCTGCGGATCACTACTATCCGTTGTAGAGTACAGGTTTGAAGTACCTACATACATATAGATGTGATTAGGTTGAGCTTGTGCTTGTTCGACAGCCTCTGCGTAAGTACTTGCAGTTGTAATACCAGCCCACTTTAAAGCCTGACCTGAACCTATATAATAAACCTTTTTAGAACTGTTTGCACCAGCGAATAAGTCACCTGTAAAGATCTTTTTAATACCTGTATTTGTAACAAGGTCAGTAACCTCACTTGTTGGAACTACATCTCCGCTTGTATGTATAAACAATTCACCCTTTGCAAGCGGCTTACTGCTTAATCTGTTGATTAAACTACCACGTGCTATTTGAATAACTTGTCCGTAAGGATTAGTTGTTGCCATTGTAAAAGTCTCCTCTTTTTCCCTTAATAAAAATTAGTTAGTGACAACATTTATAGATTTTTGAGCTATCTAATTCAACTAATTGTTGAAAAAGGAAGTGCAGGTTAAATGTCGTTTACGGTTCAACACAACAGAGGTGATGTATTTTTAGGTAACAACCAAAAGAGTTTTTTGAATGGACAAATATTCTGGTCCTATGTCAATAAAGATAGACTTACCTCAAATGGACACACCTACTCAGAAGGTCAATTATGGATAAAAGACCCTTCAAGTGTTGAATTAACCGAAGTCGCAAATAGGCGTTCAATCGACGCGTTAAAGTTTCAAGGTTATATAGACGATAGTTTTAATGGTGATTTTATAAACGCAAATGAGGTCACTCAATCAAGGTTTAAACATTGTCACGTAGGTGATTTTTGGATTTTTACAAAACGACACGATACTGGCTTTTTCTCGAAATTCGCAGTTGGTGATATATTACTTGTAGTAGATACGACTTATGAATTTACACAAGACTCAACTTATCGTGACAAACTGACAGCTGTCGAATATATTCGCATACCTGGTACAAAACTTGACCCTGATCTGACAGACTTAGATGCTACAGATGTTGTCGAGGCTACATATGAACTAGAGCAGCGATTATTTTACAAAGGTGAGTGTAGTAATTTAGAGTCTTTTTATAATCTTACAAGACACAAAGGTTATACATACACCATTACAAAAACCTTTTATATTGCGTCTGTAAATTTTGAAGATAGTGAAGCTCGACCTGCTGTTGATAATTTTGTTCAAGTAAAAACAGGTGACTTGATTTTTTACAATGGTTCAAAATGGATTTTAATTCCAACAGGTTTTGACATCGACGATATTACATATGAACCTGATGAAGACGCTATTAATGGAATAACAACCTTTGAAGACTATCATAAAGAACTTTTGAAAGGTAAAAAGAGTGTACGCGAAGCGTTGAATATTTTAGCAACAACTAAAGCTCATATCAACTCTTTAGGCAAGATACCATGGTCTGAATTACCAACATCACTACGCAGCGTACAGTCTCTACAAGGTAAGTTTTACCCTTTAATAGACAATACAGGTGATTTGTCAAATCCTATACATCAAAATCCTTGGCCGACACCTGTAGATCCGGATACCGGCGAAACACTTGAAAAACCTGAAAACGGTTGGACTTGGATCGTAGATTGTAATAAAATTAAAAATGTACAGTATGTAGATAAAACGCAGTCAGATCGAATTGTTGAATTAAATACTGGTGATTTGATTGTTTGGGTTGATGCAACCAATCAATTTGAAGTCATTGACAACAGTGACCGAATTGCGGCTCTTGAGGTCACTGTACCTGATCAAAATGGACAAACAATTACTTTAGTTGGTAATGTAGGTTTGACTTCAGATGGTTCTATACAAATTCAAACAGCTGACAATACAATCGTTTTATCGGTAGATCGCGCTTTAGTTCAAGATGAGGATGAGTATGGTAAAAAGAACTTTGTTCCAATTTACACAGATCGAAATCATCTTACAAACAGTGA
>Ga0326511_10003389_pt1 | contig 12828 bp, 28 predicted proteins | sample 0_2496_0518_D_FD_203701 | JGI IMG/M metagenome (GOLD analysis project Ga0326511, IMG submission 203701) | Bovine rumen microbial communities from UC Davis, California, United States - 0_2496_0518 | ecosystem: Host-associated > Mammals > Digestive system > Stomach > Rumen | place: USA... | reverse complement strand
CTGATTTAAGCCTGTTTACAGCCTCTGCGCTTGTCATTCCTTATCCCTCACTTTCTGCTATATAAATTACTTTTGTCCCATCTTTTAACCAAACAATAATTGCGTTTGGAATACCCCTTGATAATTGTGGTATGTGCATTTCAACTGCTGGCCTATAATCTTCAACTTCTGCATTTGGAAACTTTTTGCAAAATTCATTATAAATATCTCCATATGTCATGCTATCTTATCCCTCACTTTCTGTCCGCTAACGGCATGGGATAACCGTCTGGCAATCCGTTTATAAGTCTTTTATACATACTTAAAGCTTCTATCTGCACGCTCACCAACGCATTCGGTTTACACTCCTTTAATTCCGTTATTTGCTTGTCGAATCCGTCGTTAATATCCTGTCTAAAATTAGGCGTTAACGGCTTATATCCTGCCATTTATCCCTCACTTTCTGCCTTATATGGCTCTGGAAGTGGCATCCATGCATCAATTCTTCCTTGTGAGTATTGTCCATGGAATATCGTCTCATTTACAGTCCGCTCATTTAGACTATCCTGCAGCCGAAATATCGGAAATCCACCATTTCCGCTCCGGCTTATCATCATGCCGTAACATGTCCGATGATATGCGGTTACTAAAATTCTTTTGTTAAGCTCAGGGAGCTCCTGCGTGCACGGGATCCACTTCGGTATCGTCTCCTCTTCAGCCATCTCATCCACACTACTTACCATTTCAGCGCCGCAATGCGGGCAATAATTTGTTTCCTCGCCCAGATAGACCTCACCTTCTTCGCCATAATCGCATTGGGAACACTTGACGTAATCCTTATAATCGTCCGTCCACTCGATCCACATTCCTTTCATACGCATCCCTCCAGTTTCTCCCCAGCTATTTCGTACGCCTCTTTTATCGCGCGATCCATCTGACTCCGTGTCATGCCGGGTTTCGGTCCCACGAGAATAGCAGGTGGCAATACCATTTCTTTGTATGTGCATCTCCATAAGTGCAAGCAGTTGGGCACAATGTCTACATAATCAACTTCCGAAGGATGTATCTGAATAACGGTCTCATTCTTTTCCCACACCAGATCTTTGAGTTTGCACATATCTTCCCAACTCGGTGTTACTTTTCGGAGCGGAGCTATACTCGCATGTTCCCACCCGGCTCCTGAGCTCACTATCAGGCTGGCAGTATATCCGCTCATATGGATCAATCCACTAACACCATCTATGCCAACCTTCGGATCTTTTATGTGTTTCGCTATTTCCTCAATCGGTCTCATTATCCGTTCCTCCGTTGCTTACTACTTCACGAAAATTCATAAACGCTTCCCATGGGTTGTTTGCCTCTGTGAAAAATATCTGCTTTGTCATCTTATCTCTTATGAGATAAATTCTTTCTTCAGCGTAATACCACTCATAAAATTGGCTTATTTCTTCGCTTTCTCTGAATCCACGCCATAATGGCATTTCCCTCTTTAGCGCATGATGCAGCCATTTTATTGCCTTATCAGTTGTCATTAAAATAATCCCTTTCCATTACTATCATCCGGGCTCCGCACTGCGGACAATATTTGTAAAATTCGACATTATTGTGCTCATAGCCACAAACAGAACACTTCCTCTCAGTATATGTTATTCCCATTGGATTCGATTCTTCATCCTCGATTATCCAGCGCCCTATCTTTTTATGCTTTGTCTGTCTATAAGCCCCGCAATTAAAGCCCTTTATGAAATCCTCGGAATAATACGGCCTGTTGGCCTCATTAAACTGGATCATCTTTTCTCCCCCGTTCCTAAAATATCGATTCCGGTCCGCTTCGCCAGCTCGCTATTGATATACCTACAGTTCTCTGATCCGTCCGCTATGGCGTACATGACTTCCATAGCGCCCTTTACTGTGGCGGCAATCATGTCCTCTGTGACCTCATCCCCGAAAAGGTCGTTCATGGTTGCGGCCATAGCCAAAACTCCCGTCTTGAATCCAATTATCTGGGCGTCTGTCTGCCTCTGCCTTGATGGCTTTTTAAGCCCTCCGCGTATATAGTTCATCTGCTTAGTTCCCTTCTAAACCATTTAACCGCGCCGTCTATCGTTTCGATGGGCGCTCCCGAATAGCCATAGTTATAACCGCATCCGCATCCCACATACCACGTATATGGCGGTACGCTGAATTGACCCTTATCTATCTCCAAAGTTAACTTTCCAACTTTAGCCTCGTAGATCTCGCAGTCGAGTCCGTCAATTTTGCACTTTTGGAAGTTTATCCCCAGCCTGCTGCCTATGACCTCAGCTATCTCCTTGGTGGTCATCTTCTCGACGTTGTACTCCTGTGGCAGGAAGTCGAATATAGTCATCTGATCCATATCAGCCCCTCAAATAATCATAAATATCCATCTGCCATTGTATCTACTCTGGCTCTTTGTAACACTTGGGCAATTCCATCCAGGCATTTACAAACACCCCTGATTTTGATATAGGCTCATCATCATCGCCTACAAAGAAAGCGCCTCCCTCTTCGTCTTCTTCATACCGCCCGACCATCGGAACACTAAAGTTTTCAAAGCTGAGCAAAATATATCTGTCATTATCCGGCACTCTCTCCGTTACAGGTATCCAATCCATATTGCTCTCCCTTCTTAGCCTGCTGCCTCTCGCGTCACCCTTCTGCCAGCTCCTTGGCAGTCTCTTTTATCATGTCATTTACGACATCATCAAAATCCTTGTCAATAACGGCCGCCTTCCTGTTTCCGGGCTCATCCCGTTTATCCTTTTGCCTATCCGCCCATCTTTTATAAGTTTCATGCTGCCGTAACTTCTTGCAATCCGGGCATACAGAGCACTTGTTATTCTTAGCCCCAAAGGCATGTCCACACTTTTTGCAGACCTTTAGTATCACGCCCATAGCCTCCGGGAAAGGGAGATCATCTCCATCCTCTGACGCCTTTTCATCCTGCGCGCCGCCCTTATCATCCGCCACGTCGTCCTCTTTATGCCCGCTATCCTCCTCCGGCTTATCATTCTTGTCATCATCTGACTTCGCCTCTTCCAGGGCAACAACTTCTTCATTTAGCTTCACAAGCGCAGCAAAAATATTTTCATACGCGCCCTTAAGCTCTGTCAGTTCCACGCGCACAGTCTCAAGCGACTTTACAGTGTCCGCACATACAACTGCGCTCGCCCGGTCAGCTGTATCCATAGCTGCGCCCTCAACGATCATGCTTATAGCTTTTACTTTGTCTCCGGCTACCACAGCCCTGGAGAGTTCGCCCCACTGTTCAATTGTCATCTTTCATTCTCCTTCATGGATTCTTTCATGGACTGCAAATACAAAAGCCCCATCTCTGCCTGCCTTGTCAAAACCTCGGCCGTCTTGTATCTCTCAGTCGCCACCGCATATTCAACTTCTTTGAGCGTAGCCTTCACGCCCCTATAAATCACATCCCTTATATCAATCAAAAAAGTGCTTTTGCATCCATTGTCCATAGCTTAACCCCTCTCTTCTTGCTGCAACTGCCGCCTCATCAAGTGTCGTTACTTTCTTTTGCCTCTTTACTTTCGCCTTAGATCTTCCTGCCCTCTCCCGGTTCGCTTTTCTGTAGCATGTCTTAGAACAATATCTCCGTCTTTTTCCCGTCCAGATAAACTCAACACCGCACACCGGGCAAACGGCATCGTGCGGCAGATTCCACAGAGCCCGCTTCTTTGCCATATTATGCTCTTCAGCGCACTCACTCGAACAATATTTTTTAAACGGATACACGGTCTCGAACTTCTTACCGCATACCGGGCATTCTTTTTCCATCTTTCTCCTTTCTACCCTGTCCCATGTCTCAGCCGGTAAACCGATAACAAGAAAAAGTTGAGCGACGGTCTCTTGCAGAGGATTAACGAGGCGTGCCATACCCCGGGCTCACCGGCTCGGATATGGGACAGGATGGTCATGGCTTTTGGTTCGATAGATTGTGGTATATCGTGATAAAGTACAGGTTCTTTCGCTTTCGCGGGTGTTTCAACCCTTTAGATAAACAAGTATCTCAGTCCCGAGAGCTGCCATCCGGAATGAAAATCCGAGATCCCGATATTTCACCCCAAAAGCAGAAGCTTCCTTCACTACGTCTTCCCAGACGGCTTCCTCATAGCCTGCTGCCTGCAGTCGCTCATGCTGATCTTTTACCATCAGCCACCATTCTTGAAATACTTGAGTTATCTCATTCAAAAGGTGTCTCCCCCGGCTTTGCCGGCTTAAAATCCTCTTTGGTCATGGGAATAAATTTATTCACTGCCCCGTCAAACTTCATAGAGCACTTCCCCGTCTTCCCCCGGCGGTTCTTTGCGATCTTGACCCCTTTGGTTGTCCTGGTATCGTCCAGATTCCAAAGCAGCGTCACCTGAGCTGCGCTCTTACCCAGAGCATCCGACTCCGAAAGATTGTCAACATCGGGTTCGTCAGTGTCCTTCACATATCGGTTCAGCTGGGATAATAGCATCACATGACAGTCATATCTCTTTGCCGCGATCCTAAGCTCCCGGCATATCTCAGCCAACTGTTCATATCGATCAAGCCTGCTGCCCTTCATGCGGATTTCCTGCACATAATCCACTATCAGCACATCATACCCGATCATGGAGCTCCGCACTGTATCGAGGTCGTAAATGTCATCGTCTACGACAAAGTCATTCAGAGCATACAAAGACTGGTTTCCCGCCTCAAAATTATTAAATTCTTCATCTCCACAATAATGGTCCGCGTTTTGGATCCGCGCCGAGATGATCCCCGACTCATGAGCAACCAGACGATGATAGATCTCTTCTCTGGACATCTCAGTGGAGATATATCTGACCTTCAGCTTCTGCTTAGCCATGTTAAGGGCTACTTCCAGTCCCCATGCACTCTTCCCCACAGAAGTCCTTGCGCCCACCACGCTGATCGTACCACGCTTCATGCCTCCCAGCATATTGTCATACATCCGGTATCCCGACTTGAACCCGGGATCCTGCTCGGGAGAAAAACACTTAAGGGAATATTCCTGGGCGATCTTTGCAATGCTTACCGGAGGCGGATTAAATACCAGCGATTCCACTTTGGCAATGATCTCGGCATTATCCTTGGACGGATCCATGTTTTGGAGCATCCGCGTTCTGTATGCCTCAAACACCAGAGCTGCATACTTCCCGACTTCGCTGGAATACATCGGGAGTCCGACGCACTCGTTAAGCAGCGGGATAAATAAATCCTCAGGAATGTCATCTTCAGATATCCGCGCCCTCAGGAGGATATGATCAAGCCTCTCGCCTTTGGCAGCGATAAACTCTTGAAAAAGTCTCCTGGTATAAAGGCCGGTGAACATTTCCGGAGATAGGTTTAATCCCTCAATGCACTCCGGGTCAATCAGGAGGCATCCGATGACCGCTTTTTCAGCCCTAACCTGAGACTTGTCTTTATCAGCCATTGTCCAAGGTCACCTCCCGTCTCTTTTTCATCTACCTCTCCGATCAGACTATCCGCCCTCCAGAGAGCTTGTCGGTAATCTGCCACGGCATCGGCCTTCATCTCAGCTCCGTCCGTGCATATATCCCAAAATAAATGTCCCGCGTCCTTTGTTTCTCCGCCCCAGCGTTCTTTTATAACGAGCCACTTGGAAGCCATCTCGTCAAATCCCTTTTGATGATCGGGACTATCACGGCCTTCGTTGTATTGGCCTTCAAATACTTTGATAAAATTGTTCGGCTTAACGAGCCATTCAAAGCTAAACCACTTGGCTCCCTTAAGGAACTCGGACTCCGAGGCATTCTCTATGGCTTTAAGGACATCTTCAAGGCTGTATTCTTTAAGCCTTGACTTCAGGCTTTTACCTCTCTCAGATGTTGGACTTATGCGAGTAACATTATTTGTCCATGGGATTGCATTCCATGCATCTATAACGGACCGCACATCGCCGTGCCGGTCGTCAGACTGGCAATTAGTTTCGCTAGAAACTAATAAATCTTTCTTTCCCTTTTTCCCCTTATTATCTTTTCTTTTTGTGTGTTCATTCAGTTGTTCATCGGGTTGTTCACTTAGTTGTTCATTCAGTTGTTCATCGGGTTGTTCATTCAGTTGTTCACTGACCTTATCAAACCCTTGATAATACTGATATTTCACGATGTCGATGCGTGTACCTTTGCCTGTACTTTTTCTGCGTATCATTCCTTCGTTTTCCAACGCATTCAGATACGCTATTGTTTTGTTTCTGCACCAATGCCATCGTTCAGATAACTGAACCACTGACTTACACACTTGACCTCGTTTTACTTTGGAAAAAGGATTGTCTTTATAATTTGCCATGATCAGCAGATCTATCCAGGCGCTCCGCCTATCATACGGCTCATCCGTTTCCCAGATCGAGGTCTCTGTTATCTGTCTGTAAATCTTTACATAACCCGCCATCGTTCATCCTCTCTCTATATCTCAGCTCATTTTCTCCGAATCCCTCGTCGCTGTATGGCATAAAGACTGATTCACAGTCATTACATCTCAATGAAGCGTCCCTCTGGATCCGCAGCGCCCCGGCACATTTTGGGCACTGTCCGTTATTTCGTAGCAGCATTTATCCTCCCTTCTTGTAAATAAGATCCTCCTCATTCCACCCCGGGTATTTGCTCATAAGATATTCCCGGAAGTATTCCTTCAGGAGCTTTCCGTCTCCATTGTCTAAGATCTGATGATGCAGCACGCATCCAAAAGCCCCATTTTCCTCGATTCCGAGTCCGCCATGAGCTCTACTCACATAATGCATTATCTGGCTGGGTAAAAATCCACTATAGCCAAACTTCGCACAAAATATGCATTTATAATCGTCTCTCTCCCAGATCCGCTCTCTGACCTTTCGAGAAAACTCACACGCATTAGAACGCTTGCTCATACTTCACCGGCTTCCATGCTTCATACATCCTCTTAAGCTCTTCAGGAGGCAGCGTCTCGATGCCTAAACTTTTACATTCCGACACCGTCATATCGATAAGCTGGGCCATCTCCGCAGAATTATAAGTATGAGATCCTCTCATGATCACCATAAGCACCCGGTCTCCTTCACGGCCTACCGGCTTATAATGGATATAAGGATCCAGTAAAAGGTTTTCTGCGATATCCTCTCTGACCGCATAAGTCGGGATTATGTCTCCCATGTACTGATATTGCCCATATTCCCTTATGAGCCTATTTTTTATCTCAACATTGGAAGTCTTCAGCACCATGGCCAGCTTCCCGATCAGCACATGAAAATATTTATTGGCCTGATCGCTCCGCTTATCCCGGTAGATCTGCCAGCTGATCGCCAGCTCTCTGTCTCCGGTATCATAAAGTGCCTGAAGTTCCTCGTCCGACATGGGCCTCTTAAGGTTAAAAACGACTTGAGTTCCATCTCGTGAGAAATAAAGGTCGTTGAATGTCGCTTTTATGAGCTCCATATAAACCCACTCCTCCCTGCTCTCTTACTTTTTTATCCAGGATAAGGTCGAATACTTCCCCGGGATTACGCTGCTTTTTGGCAGCGCGCCTGCTGCCTGTTGGCAGCGTTTCGCCTATCCTATCTATACCGTACCTCGAACTCATACAGCCTCCCATCAGCTCCGGGATAGTTGACCTCTTTTACGGACACCAACTTCCCTGCCTTAAGATCGCCAATAAATTGGAGTAGATCGTCCTTATCAATGCATAAATGCGTCTTTATATTCATTTCTACCTCGTACTAAAAAAGTGGTCACCCACGGGCTTAAAATGGTTTCCGAATTTGTGATAACGTCCCGTCCTAAACCAATACACCCCGGCTCCTCCATCGGCCTTTGCCTCTTTCATCCACTCATCCGCACAGATCTGGATGAACTCCTCGGTAATATGACCGCGCCACTTCGTCATCCCGTCAGGATACGAACTGAATTGATATTTCGCGGTAATGACATCATCTACATGAGACATCTCCCATCCCGCACGATTGCCTATTACATCCACTACCAGGCGAATTCCTTCTTCACATTGGTTGCCTGCTTCCGCAAAAGCGCATTCAACCAACATCTCGAAATTATCATCACAGATATCCATGTCTGCCGTGTCTGATACTTCCCACTTCGGGACCACCGGCTCCGCAGTTTCCTGCTCCTTGAGCAATTGAATGTGCTGGGCATATACCGGGTCGATCTCGGTCTCATGCTCCCCCGTTCGGATCAGTGGCTGCTCTGCCTGCTCTATAGCATAGATATCATCCTGCGACATCCCGTTTGCTTCAGTCGCGCAGAGAAGCAATGCCGCGATTGCGCAGATGATCGTCATGATCATGATCAGGATAGCTTCAACCCTCCGCCTTTTCTCTCGCTTGCGTCTGGCCTGCTGCCTTTCTAAAAATGACTTATTCACTTTCTCCTCTTTTCCAATGCCTCCAGCAGAGCTTTTGTAAATTTCTCACTCGTGTCCGGAGACATTTCTACTACTACTTTGATTTCCATATATACCTCCTGCTCAAGCACTTTGAACTGTTAAGGTAAAAAAATAAATCTGGATCTTCTCTGCCGGGATTTCCAAAAGCTCCACAGCCTTGCTGATCTGCAACTGGGACCAACACTGTTTATTATTGAGCTTCATGCTTAAAGTAGTGGGCTCCATTCCCATTGCCCCTGCAAAAGCCTTACGAGATCCAAATTTTTCAACGATTCTGCCTGACAGCTTAGAATAATCGTATTGCATCCTTTCCTCCTTTCGTGTTCAATTTCGTTGAACAATAATTTTATACCACAACATTTTGTATATGTCAAACACATTATTCACTAATTTTGAATAATATATAATTTTTGATTGAACAACACCTGCCAACAGCGTATAATTCAGGGCGGGAGGGTATATCATGAAAACAACAACTTCTCAGAGATTAAAAGAAATTATGGAGAGCAGATCACTCCGCCAGATCGATGTACTTAAAAAATGTGAGCCATTCTGTGAAAAGTATGGCGTTAAGTTGGGGCGCAACGATCTAAGCCAATATGTGTCAGGCAAAGTCATCCCGGGCCAAAATAAATTATCCATCCTTGCCATGGCGCTTAATGTCGATGAAACCTATCTTATGGGATATGATGTTCCGCCCAGATCCGCTCCATCTCCAGCTCCAGATCTATCAGCTGACGAGCAGTTGTTGGTTTCCATATACCGTACTCTTCCTGCCGATAGAAAACAGGCCGTCTTTAAATACACAGAGGAACAGGCTGCTCTCGCATCGGTAAACCTGTTGGAATCGGCGAACGCATCAGGATGATGCATGTTATCTTATCAATTTTGTCTATTAAGTAAAGGAGGTACATCATGAAAAAAGTAATTATTATTGTAATTAGTTTGGCCGTCATTATCGGAGTAGTTTACGCAGTATCTTATACGGCATCCCACACTGAAGGCAATATCGTACAGCTGACGGATCCTGAAAATGAGCCTGCTGCCGTTGAATCTAAAGCCGACACTCTCAAAGAAAAATATGACATCACCAAGCCACTTACGGTTCCGGATGATGTTACCGGAAACTGGAGGATGATCACTATTTCATCAAGCGCTACTCCTCAGGACTACATAAAAGACTTTTACGATACCTATTATGAATCTGATAAACTCTTCATCATCTTTAACCTTGGCCTCAATACAACCACTACCATTAAGCAGCTTGCTGGAGATATTATCGCAGTTGATGTATACGAATATGTAAAAGGTGAAGAGGTTAGTGCTAAGTCTATGATCCAGGGCGAACACCTGCAGTCGTTCTCTTATGACCCTTCCACCGACACCTTTGAGGACCTTGGCGTATGAGATTTTTTACCTACTCCCGCAAATCAGTCTTCCGGGACAACTCCGACTCCGTAGCGAATCAAGCTCGGATGTGCCGTGAATACTGTGAGTCACATTTCCAAAATGAAATAGATTCCTGGACAGAATATTGCGACGAAGACTACTCCGGAGCCACCACGGACCGCCCGGACTATCAGAGGATGATGTCTGATATCGGACAGGATCTCTGCGATATCCTTGTTGTTTACCAGCTGGACCGTTTCTCCAGATCCGTCAGGGACTTCTCTGCAGCATACGAATTTTTACAGCTCCACCATGTCCGCTTCATCTGCCTGGACATGAACATCGATACTTCCACCCCTATCGGGGAGGCCATGATGTATGTTTCCGCCGCTTTTGGGCAAATGGAGCGTAAAAATATCGCCGCTCGTGTCTCTGACAACCTATCGGGCCTTGCTCAAAATGGATTTTGGACCGGTGGCACCACACCCTTTGGCTATACCGCCGCCAAGATCATCGTAGACGGTAAAAAGCATTCCACTCTTGTACCGGATCTTGAAGACGCTGAGGCATTAAACTACCTCTTCGACCTTTATATTTCCGGCATGGCCTTCGATAAGATGAAAAAGCACCTTAATAACGAGGGATTTACCACAAAATCAGGCCGCCGCATTCAGGAATATTTTGGCCGCTACATGCGTGATCCCACTCCTTGCCAGGCAACAAAAGAAGTCCGTGACTATCTCATATCTACCGGATGTGTTATCGATGATGACCCTTCCAAGTGGGACGGATCTCATGGAGTCATGGTCTATGCCAAGAAAAAAGAAGGCAAGAAGCAAAAAACACGGGACCGTAAGGAATGGATCGTCGCTGTTGGCCATCATGAACCTATCGTCTCAGCTGATAAATGGTTGGAGGCCCAGAAAGTATGTGAGTCCCATCAAAAAATTTACGAGTCCAAATATCCGCCTAACCTTCTGCAGGGCATCCTTAAGTGCAAATGTGGCTATGCTATGCGCCGCCATCGTCAGAAGCGTGCCCATGGCATCGAGTGTTATTATGGATGTCGGGGAAGAAAACTCTATGGGAACTGTGATATGAAATACACTCCATGCGATCTGCTCGACTCCGAGGTAGAAAAGATCTTCAAAGAGATCACTCTGGACGACAAGGCTATACTTAAGTATATCGATACGCCCTCAAATAAGCCCGTATCGACCTCTAAACTTGATAAGACTATAAAGAGTACCCAAAACGAATTAAAACGTCTGTCTGCGTCCCTCTCGCTCGCTGAGGACACATCTGCAATGAAATACATAATAAAAGAGATCGAGAATAAGGACGCTCACCTTAAAGATCTGACCGCCCGGCGCGACCGGATAGCCGCAGAAAACAGAAAAAATAAAGAAAAACTCACAGACATCGACGAAAAACTGCGTCTTTTAAGGGAAGAAATATCAGATTTTAACAATTTTAGTGACTGGGAGAAAAATGAGATCGCTAAGAAAGTCATTAAATCCGCCGTATGGGACGGAACCACTCTCAGGATTTCTTTATGACCTTTGTTGATTTTTGTTGCGCTTGGTAGTGCAAGAGCAATAAAAAACAACAACTCCCGCCACCAAATAGGTGACGGGAGCCTTATGGGGGTTATGGGGCGTTGCCCTGGCAACCATTCTCTCTTTCCCAGATCTTCTCCTCAACTTCCTTCCGATACTCATCCGGGATCGACTCAAGTGTCCGCAGCTTGCTTTGCACGGCATCCGCGAACACTTTCACTGTATAGTCTCTATCTCTCATTGATCTGCCTCTTGAACTTGATCCACTTTGTCTTATCCATCATGGTGGCGGGACAATATTTCCCGGTAACGTCAAAGTGCCTTATCACGGTCTTCGCATTCGGGCACCATTTCCTGATATATTTTATCAGTTTCACCACCGCTTCCCGCTGCTTCGCTGACGGCCACTTCTCCGCAATGGCGCACAGCTCAATGGACACCGAATTTTTATTGGTGCACTTCTTCCAGTATTTAGCGCCTCCGGTCTTCAGATAATCTGAATACCTGGCACTCGCGCCCACGGAATAAGCAGTCAGGTTCATGGGGATGGATTTTACCACATCCCCGTTCCTGTCAACGAAAAAGTGTGCTCCGGCTGCCCTGGCGTTTGAATTGGCAAAGTAGACCCCGCAGTTTTCAGCGGTATCCTTCGTGCCCGCCGTGTAGTGGATCACGATATACTTTATATCCTTTCTGTCCCTTTTTACGGGAGAAAAGGAAATGCTCTTTGCCTTAATCGTCTTCATTGGCATCCTCCGGCTCAGGCACGTTTGATACAGCCTCGGCAACGGCCTTGTTGTACTGCGCTGAGCTTACGCCCAGGATCGCGCCCAGACATGCATTGATGGCTGCCAGAGTCTCTGTGATCTCTACGCCGTAAGGCAGGTGCCAGATGTTAAAGATAGATCCCACCAGCGCTATAACGGCCGGCATTACAATCATGGCAACATACTTTAATATGTCATATAATTTGTTATCCATAACTACCTCCTTGCCAGATACTCCTGCAAGTCGTCTTTGGCCTTACTGAGTCCGTTCGTTATCTGCTTGTTCTCTGTCAAGCAATACTGTATCTCGAACTCGATTAGAGCCAAAGTTGACCGTATTAAAACCTCGTTGGTTGCGTCCTGTTCTTTGAATTTGTCGTTACCCCTTTCCAGCCGTTCATCTGTTTCCTTCATTTTGGTTTCCAGAACGATAATTCGCTCCTCAAGGGTGTCGTGTGGCTTCCGTAGAAACTTACCGAAGCCATAGATTAGGGTGATTGCCGTACACATTGAAATGAACAGGGATAGTACAGTAATCACCATCTGCATTACTTCCATAAATGCTCCTTTGCATGAGGGCATCCCTATTCATAGGTTAACCCTTAATTGATGCCCTCTGATACTACTTATGATTTGGTGTGGTTAGGTTACTCCACTAATCGTGTTATTCTCCCCACCCTATAAAGAGTAGGGAGATTGGATTTGGTATA
>Ga0326511_10003387_pt1 | contig 12829 bp, 12 predicted proteins | sample 0_2496_0518_D_FD_203701 | JGI IMG/M metagenome (GOLD analysis project Ga0326511, IMG submission 203701) | Bovine rumen microbial communities from UC Davis, California, United States - 0_2496_0518 | ecosystem: Host-associated > Mammals > Digestive system > Stomach > Rumen | place: USA... | reverse complement strand
TAGGTCACAGGCTTTTTTCTCTTGACAAATATTTCCGCCTGTGCTACAATCATTGTAGCATGATTTTCGGGTAAAATTTATTCGGAAAATGCAGAAATTCATTCGGAAGGGAAAATTTTCATGCAAACACTAACTTTAAATATTTTTATGTCACTGATAATCAAATCAAAAGTGACAGGAAAAGGAAAAATCGGAAATGGGAAATTGCTGGTTCGCCTGCTTTCCGTCATTGCAGACCATGAAAACCGGAGCATTACAAAAGAATGGAATATCCTTCAAAAATTCAGCGATAATCCGGTCAAAGCAAGTGCTTACCAAAAAATTGACCGCTTGATGTTGGATTTTCTTTCCACTGGGAATCGATTTCCAGCTGAGAAATTTTCAGTCTCTTCATTTGAGAAAAATACCAGCATTGATGGGAGAAATAATTTACAAGAGTATCAAAAATATTTGCAAGAAATGGGCAGTTTTTGTGAAGAAATCCTTGACAAAGAAAAAGCTCCTGCATTGGTTTACACCCTGCTGGAAATCATTAAATATGATAATACGATTACGACAATTTTCTATGGAAATGAATTTTTGCCAAAAGAAAATTTGTTCGGAACTCCTGCGCATCCAAAAAGAATTTGTATCGAAGCATTACTTTTAGGCTTACTATACCAGACGTTGAAAGAATTCACTCCGGCAGATGCCGGAGATATTGCACTTCTGCATTCAAAAAAATTACTGTTTCATTTGGCATGGTTGGGCGGTAAAAAGAATTTGACTCTCTGGAAAAATCCCGATGAACTGCAAAAAATACTGGATTTGGAAATTTCGGTTTCTGTGAAAGAAAATCTACAGATTGAACAAGTTCGTACAAAGGAAAGCTATCCGGTAGAAATTTTGAGAAAAGGCAAGGACTTTCAGCCGAAGGATGAAAATAGTATTCATGCTCAAATTATCTTGAAATATGGTTCAGATGAGGAGAGACACGCTTTTCTATTTCAGCCAGAAAACGGCTTGTATCCGTCGCTTTTTGATTTTCAGCAAGAAAAACATATTTTCTTGTGTGGTGCTGGAGGAATGGGGAAAAGTTTCTTGTTGCAACATCAAAAGGGATTATATTTGTCATTGGTAGGCTATCAAAAAGAAATCCGAAAAGAAATTTTTCCAGAGGTATCATGCTGGATTTTGGTGCAGATTTTATTGAAATATCATTATCAATATGAATACGAAACGTATGAAATTTGTTCCGTCCATGAAGGAGAACAAAATTTATGGAAACAATTATCAGAATTATTGCAAATTTTTCAGACTTCACCTCAAAACAACCATCCTGATTATACCATTTTGCTAGACGGATTTAACGAAATTTCTCTTTTACAACAAGATGCATTGACAAACGAACTGCAAATGATTTGTACAAAATGGCACAATGTTAGGGCAATCGTATCAGGCAGAAATTTCCCATTTCAAGAGGTTTTTCAAGATTTCGAGAAGCTCAAAATAGAAGGTATTCCCAAGCCAGTCAAGCAAACATTGCTTTCTGATTTCCCTAGTGCTGTCAAGAACCGTTATCTTTTTCAAATCCTCACGATTCCGCTTTTTATGCGCTATTTTTTGGAAGCAAATCATAATGGAATTCAAGCACATACAAAAGGTGAAATTCTTGATTTTTACTTTGAAAATACAATTAAAAAATATAATAAATCAATTCAATTTATTGTGAAATATGCAGTGCCATTTCTTGCTTATGCATCGGATTTATACCCAATTTTCAGGCGTTCGGAAGTGTCAGAAGCGATTGAAAAAGCCACTGAAATTTTTGTCAAACAAGAAGCAGTTTGGCAAGATGTGACAGCTCCTGAAAGATTCCGAAAACAAGTACTTTTAGAGGATTTACAGTCTATTGATTTCGTAGAAATTTTAATTGAACAATTAGGAATTTTAGAGATTGTGCAAGGGTATCAACTGCAATTTTCACATGAATATATCCGTGAATATTTTACCGCAAAATACGTCTTGAATGCTGTGCAAACGGTAACACTCTGCTATGATAGGCAACTCGAAAAGAAAAAACAATTGATTGATAAATTTGGCTTAAATCGAATTTGGTGTGAATTATTTGATGAACCGTATATTATGATTGGTGAAATTTGCGGAGATTACCGCAATATTCCTGATGAAAATGGTGTTCTTGATTATCAGTGGACGGAACTTGACGATTTGCTTGATATTTCACGAGAATTCCATATCGATATTACCGTAGAAAATGTTATTCATGTGATGAAATTCTCTCGAAATTACTTGATTTGTGGAGTGGATTTCAGTGGTTTGGCATTTTCAGGATTGCAGACATCAAGTATTATTTTTCATTATCATGGAAATTATCCTTGTAATTTTCAAAACTGTAGAGTTTGGGCTCTTCCCAAACTAGACAACGACTGTAACCCCTACCAGAATTGTGATTTCCGGAATTGTAATTATATGGGATATCCTGAAACAAAGGAAAATTTGCGTGAAATGGGCGCAATTGTTGACTAAATAGAAGATATGCCCAGCGTGAAAACTGGGCATAATCCATCATGTTTTTTTATTTGTAGCCTCAAAAGAAAGCCAAGTCAAATTGCTTGTCACATTGGAAATGTAATCACAAAATTGAATCAAAAAAATCCGGCTTTGATGCCGGATTTTTTAGTTTATGATTACAGAAAATCTTTCAACCCACTGATTTCCTCGATTTTCAGCCGTTCCGTAACATGAGCATACACATCAAGCGTAAAGCCCACACTGGAATGTCCGAGAATTTTTGACAGCGTTTTGACTGACATTCCCGACTCCAGCGAACGAGTCGCAAACGTGTGACGGATTCCATGAACATTGACAATCGGCAAATTATTCTGTATCAGAATTTTCTTGAAATCTCGCTGAAAGTCTCTCGGTTCAATCGGTGTTCCAGTAGTAGATGTGAACACAAATTTTGCAGGTGGCAAACTAATAGACCGTAAATAGGCTGTCTGTTGTTCATGATAATGATTCAACTTTTCCGCAATTTCCGGTAACAGCGGAATCGTTCGGATAGAGTGTCTTGTTTTGGGTTCGCAGATTGTCAGAATCGTCTTGTTGGGGGAATTTTCGTCAGGGTTCTTGATGCGATTTAAAGTCTGTGTCACTCGCACATAGCTTTGACCCTTATCTTCGATATGAACATTTTCCCATGTCAAGCCCAACAGCTCCCCTTGTCGCATACCAGTGTAAAGGTCAAGCAGAATCGCCATTTCCAGCTTATCACCCTTGATGACTTCCTGCAAGCGTTTCTGGTCTTCGGGAAGGAAGTAACGCATTTCCACTTTTTTCCGTTTCGGAAGGACAGCAAGGTCACTTGGATTTTTCGGAATCATCCCCAAATAAACCGCCTGATTCAGAGCTTTATGCAACATATTGTGGAGATTTTTCATCGTCTTTGCACTCAATCCACCAGAGCCATCCAATTTGCCGGACTTGACTTTTTCATTGTAGAATTGCTGAATGATGAGTGTGTTCAGGTCGCAAAGCTTGTAACCGCCGATTGACTCCTTGATATGGCGGTGAATGTATGTCTGATAATTGACCTTTGTTGTCATGCGAATGTCCGTGCAGTAACTCTCGTACCATGTACAGAGCCAATCATACAACGTCATTTTACACGGCTCAATATAGGTATTTGTGCGGAGCTGCTGGAGGAGTTCGTTCACCTTGTCAGTAACTTCCTTTTTCGTTTTCCCATAGAAATACTTGCGTTTGACTGTTCCGTCAACTGTAGGGATTCTGACCTGTCCACGCCAATGCCCCTGCTTGTCCTTATAGACAGAACCTTCATTGTTTCCATTTTTAGCCATTGTATCGCTCTCCTTTTGAATATAGATGACTATTGACATAGCCTCAATATAATCATATATCTGTGAAAAATTGAAAAAGTTGAAGATTTCTTTTTGGCGATATTTCTTGAAAATGTACTACATTTCTTGTAATAAGCGAGATGGAGTGCATCAGATGGCATTCTGAAATTTCGCTTCAATCACTTGAAGGAGGTTTCAGCGATGAAACAGAAAGATTGGAATTTGACATTGAACCTGTCACCCGAACAGTATCAGCTTCTCAAAACGAAAGCTGACAGCAAGGGAGTATCAGTCGAGGGCTACGCATTGTTCAAGGTACTGCACGAGGAACAGACTTCTCACTTTGTACCAACCGAAAAATTACTTATCACTCCTGCGGAAGCTTGTGAGTTGTTGGGAATTGGTCGCACAGTGATGTATCGGCTTATTAAGGAAGGAGCTGTTCCGGCAGTCAAGTTGCCCAATTGCAAGCGTCTCTATTTGTCTATGAAGGGCATCCAGAAAATGATTGACAACTACACAGTTTCTCCCTCTGAGATTGGTGGTGAAGATGATGAGTAAAGCAGCAAATGGCTCTGGTACGGTTTACAAGCCGAAACATCCAAGCAAAAACTTGCCTTTCCGTGCGGAAGTCTGGATTACTGACCTCTCTCATCCAAAGGGAAAACGTCGCATCAGTAAGAACTTCAAAAAGCGGACACAGGCAGAAACATGGCGTGACGAGATGATTCGGAAGTATAGTTCATCAAATGACAGCATCTGTGACCCCTGTATCACATTTTCACAATGGTTGACCTTCTGGCTCAATACATTTACGCTCAATATCAAGGATTCTACGAAAACGGGCTACGAGTGCTATATTCAACAGCATATCGCAAAGCATTCAATTGGTAATATTTGTCTGAAAGATTTGAATGTATGTGATTTACAAAGCTACATCAGCTATTTGACAAACAATGGTAATCTTAAAGGCAATCATGGTTTGAGTGTGAAAACAATTCGTTCCATAATGCTGATGGTTCGGAAAAGTCTTCATTCTGCTGTGGGTGCTGGAATCCTTGATAAGAATCCGGCTGAGTTTATTGTACTTCCACGATTGGAGCAGAAACCTGTTGAGTATTTGTCAATTGAACAAATCAAATCTTTGATAGAAGTCAGCAAAGCGGAAAGGTGGGGAATCTTCTTTCCGCTTGCTTTTTTGACAGGTTGCCGTATTGGGGAATTGGGTGCGCTCCGTCAAAGTTCGCTCAAATGTGAAGGCGGTGTTTGGTACATCTCCGTAGAAGGTTCGTTGAATCGGGTGAAAGACTATTCAGGTGAATCAGGAAAGCAGACAGTTCTCCGTGTCGGCTCTACCAAAAACGACAAAACAAGACAAATCCCCATTCCATTGGAATTAGTGACAGAATTACAGCTCCACTTCACCAGACAAAAGGAAGAGGCGGAGCTGTTGGGTGGTGCATATCTGAATGACCCATATATTTTTTGCAACGAGCTTGGTAATTTTGTTGACCCATCCACGTTGCGGAATTGGAGTAAGAGCATGGCTGTGAAGGCTGGGATTGAAAACTTTTATCCGCATATTCTCCGTAAGTCGTTCGCAACTCTTGCATCAAAGAACATGGACATCAAGAATATCAGTGCTATCCTCGGACACAGTTCCTGCAATGTTACTGCAACTCACTATATTGCTAATGACCTTGGTACAACAAGCATTGCCATGACAAGGATGAATCCCATCTGTCAGGAGCTGTTGGGAAACGATTCTTAATTTTAATATTGAACGAGTAGGCAGCCCCAATGGGGCTGCCTGATACATTACTCTGTTTTCTTATCTTTCATGAACGACTGATAATCTCTATAGCTGCATATTTTCCCACTAATTGTGACATATTGATTGCACCTTTTTTCTTTATTGTAACAAAAAAGCTTTACGATACAATCACCTTGTTCCATAGCATCGAAAACACGTCTCTTCCTGTTTCCATACCCAAGGATGCCAGCAGCAGCCGTTTCAGAATCCGTTGTTGGGCTCATGATTATCTTGTTACGAAATTTGCCTGTTAATCCACCAACTCTGTCGTTTCTAGAAGCAATATACTCCTGGTCAGCACAGCTGACTGACATATGAAATTTTCTGCCCTCTGCTACAACTGACCAAAGCGGACTGTTCTGGGAAACATTTTGACTGCGTATCTCATCAATTATGATATGTAACGGAATGGAGAAATAACTGCTCTGAAACTGATACAGAGATGCCAGTATCATATCAAAAAACTGTGAGTTGATTTGTCCAGCGACAGGTTTTATGGAGAATATAATTATTCCATTATGTGCCTTAAAAAATTCTTCCCATGTGGAGTAGAAAGGAGATTCTAATTTAGAAAGTTCTGAAAAAAGCTGTTCCAGCTGTGCGTGTACACTATAAGGACCTTTTTCATCCAGCATTTTCAGAATATCCTCAATCTGTAAATTCTCATTCGGATTTACAACAGTCAAAAGGTCGGAAGCGGCTTTTCTCAATGTTTTGAGCTGAATTTTGGATAATGTACCAACTCCGGCAGAAAGAATTTTTTCCAGAATGCTTGTGTCTGTATTTCTGTTTTTTCTTTCCAAATGGAATAAATCAACAGGAATCCCAACTCTTTCTATATTATAATTGTGAAAGCCGACAGACTTTCCTTCTGAATCTTTTGTTAATTGATTCCACACTTTTTCAGGAATAAATAAACCTTCTGTGTCAGATGGAATTATTCCATGACCAATACCTTTCAAAAATGCTGCATCATAGAAACGAAAGGGCAGTTCTTCCGAATCTTCTGTCAACGCATCGCACAGTCTTTCACGAGTAAAAGAACCTTTCGCATCAAATATAATCACTCTGTGACCAAGTTCTTTCAAAAATACTGCTCTTTGAATAAGCGCATAGCTTTTCCCAGCATTCATCTGACCTGAAATAAATATGCTATTATCTTCCTCATCCTTGTATCTCATCAATTTTCCGACAATTCTTCCATCACACTGAATCATAGGCAGAAAATCTTCCTCTGGAATTTCGTCTCTTTCGAGCAGGAAAGCCGCCTGTGACAGATTATCAATTCTTTGTCTGACATTTTCCGCCAGCACATTGCGGTCAATACTGTATACATGTATCTCATTCGGCTTGCCTTCTGCATCTTTCATCTGGATTGAATGCCGTCTGTTATGGTGATTTTTTTCAGGAGCATATAGGATTTTTCCATCAACAAGTGCATTTATCAGATTTGAAAAGGCAACTGTATGCTGCATCATTGGAATGATTATTTCCTGTATTGTTTCTGGTTCAAATCCGAGAATGTTATCCATTGCGACTGCCGTATGTGTATGTTTTTCAAAAAATTGATTCTTTTTTCGGTCAACAATCTTTATTTTGCGATTTCTAATACATTCGTTTACAGCGGAAATAAAGTCATTCTGTATTCTTTGATAAGTATTAGCATCATTTTTTTCACAAAGAAATTCTATCATTGCATCTTTATCTTTGTCGGAAAACATTGGCTTTAAGAATATCTGATTCATAAAATTGAAAACAAACATCATCATGATATACAAATTTTTTCTGTCTTCTGGCAAGTTTTCGGGGAATGTCTGAGGAATTTCCTTCATATTTTTAATAAAGAATTCCTGGAAAATCTTGATATTTATTTTTACATAATTAATGAGAAAAGAATCAAATTCTCCCATAATATTTTGTAACATAACAGCATTACAGCCAATTTCAATTTCTTTGTTCTCAAAAGACAGACAGAGTACCTTTTCAGAAGGAAGCCACTTAGATACATCAGAAGAAATTACTGTAATAAAGTTTTCTGCATAAGTTTCTTTTCCGCTTGTATTCTGAACAAAATCATGAATACATTTGAGGGAATCAGAATGCAGTTTTCTCTCCCTGTCAGACAATGTATCTCTAAAAACTATAGTACCATCATTCACACTGTTTAACTCATTAAAGCACTCTTTTCTGGATAAACTAAGCGAATGTGTCTGTAATGATTCATAGTCTTCGGTTTTTATCATAGCAGTCAGTATATCAGCATCTGCACTTTCTGAAGATTCAAGAATAAATATCTGCTTTGAAAATATGCCCTGTACTGCAAACCAGCTTAGAAACAAACTCGTTATCCTCAGTATAAAAACAATATTCAATGTTCCAGACGCAGGCAAAGCCTTTTCACAGTTCCAGATAATTTTTTCGCCTGAAGGATAATGGTCAAATAATTTCCTTTTTCTTACAGCATCCGGCATAAATTCTAAAAGTCGAGGATTTAAAACATGATTGGAAGCAAAAAGAATATATCTAAATTGCTGATTAATACCATCTACAGTTACCCATTTCCATCCCGGAAGTGATGGAATAGCAATAAATTTCCATCGTACACTGCAAATCAATTCATAAAGATATTCATTTGCTGTTTTCACTGAATGCTTACTTGACTTACATACACCAATGAAACAATCCAGCAATTTTTTACTTTGAAACTGCTGATATGGAACAATAATTTTTTTTAACACATAATTTGCACTGTATTCAATATAAAGACCATCGAATGTATTATCCAAGGCAGGATTAATTGCCAAAACTGAATGAATTGTTACAACAGAATCCAGCGAATATCCCTTATATGGCAACGCTGTTGGTTGACGCCTGAACTCTCCTGTTATCCTCTGATTAGGATATATGCTACTGTAAGAAACCCAGGAATCAATGTATTTAGTATGTGTTTCTGTATTACCATATATTTTGGGCTTCGTAGTGTCAAATGAATCGACCCCTGTAATATTATCATATGTGTAAGGTTTAGCACTTATTGCTTCTTCCAAACTAACTGACAACAAATTTTCTATTGTGGTCTGAGTTGAAGCTGATGAATTTTGAGATGCTTCATTATATCCAAATGGTTCGTCCGCATTTGGAAAAGATTTTCCTGTATCAGAAATCCATTTTTCTTCCTGACTATTCATAATTATAATTCCTCCATAAAATACGAAAGCATTCATACTACTCATAAAATATAATAAAATTAATTAAAAAATCCGTCTTAATTTTAAAAATGATATAATTTTTCAGTATATATTTTAAATAATCCTTAAAAATATACATTTCAAATTTTTTTAGACGTATTTTTTTGAAAAATTTAGATATATTTTTGCAAAACATAATCTTTGGCATATCGAAATATTCAACTACGATACCCATGTTTTTAGTATAACATATCATTATCAAATTTACAAGTGTTTTTTTGAAAATAATTTTCAGAATAAGCCGGGGCATATGCCCCGACTTCCGATAGATAAACCCAATTCATTACGTTAAAGGTAGTTACTCTGTTGATTTATTTTCGCTTTTGGCTTTTCGACCAAACTTCAAATCCGTCTTTTGTCCGGTCACTTCCTGTACATGTTTTTCAAAATCTTTATAGTTTGCTTGGCTGGTATTCATCATTTTTCCATCCTTATAGCTGACAGGGTTAATTAACATATGCATATGGTACTGAGAACATCCATGGTCGGCTGCATGAGTACACCACAAAGTTTGGTATTCGTCTTCAAAATAAGAAGCAATCTGTTTCGTATACTGACAAGCCTGTTCCGCAGTCAGATTCGGTTCACCATAAGAAACAATTGCATGAATAAATGCACAATTATCTTCTTTTTCATAATACTCTTTTAATGCCATCATCTGGTCAGCTACAGCATACGGAGTGTTGTAATTGACACCATTTCCACCAATGTTCAGCTTTCTATCATCAGAGATGTAATCAACAAGATTTTCCAGATGTTCCATATCGCCGACATTTCCACGTATCATTTTAATGATTTCCATAACTCATTTACCTCCTGTTCCATAAAAAGGGCTTTATCCATGTCTGCGTACTTAATTGTCTCAAACGCTTCATTGACAAGATTCTGCATACGAATCATCATTTCAGGAGTAAGACCATCTTCACCATGAAGTGCTCTCTCACGGATATATGCACTTCTGGACATTCCCTTTTCTTTTGCCTTTTCGTCCAAAAAACGCTTTTCCTCATCATTCAGTCTCACTGATGTAGTGTCTTTGGAATTGCTTTTTTTCATGCCTAACAGCTCCTTTATAAAAAATATTTTGCAAACGATTACTATTTTCAGTACATACCTTTTTATCGGTTGCCCCTTCATCACTTGCTAATGATTTGTACTACGATTTTCAAAAAAATAAAGAAACCCAGCAACCATTGGATTTCTGATTTTGAAATCCTATTGTGAAATATACTCCTTTAATGATTTATCAGTTTCGCCTACACCAATTGCAACCGCTACCAGAACAGTTACATTCATCGAAAGCTCCTGCACCTATCGATGTCACGCTATCTGGAATTGTAATAGAATCACAATCTCACAAGAATCCTCCGCATAGTACTAGACCGATGCAGTACCATTTTCCACTTCAATTTCTGAGATTCCGTAAGCACCACTGGAATGGTCAATTTCAGTATTTCCCTCTGTTTTTACCAGCAACAAAAGCCCCAAGCGGATGATTAGCCGTAATAGAAACATCATTTTCCATTTGCGAAATCTTGATAGCAGTTTCTTCTGCTTTTGCCAAAATATTGCCACATATTGTCAGTGTCATTGCAACGGCAGTCACTCCCGACAACAAACGTTCCAAAAGATTCATAGGCATTACTCCTTTTCATTTTATGAAGTATGGTAACTTCTTGCTTTATTTTACCATACTTTTACCACATTTTCATGAAATCCACTTTTGCTGTCATATGGTAGATAATAAGTTGATTCGTCATAGTATCATTGTTATTTATGTTATAATAGTATATATTACAGGCGGTCGCTTCGCTCCCTCCCCCCTATTATGTAGTACATTTTTTCGGACTATTTTTATTCAATTATTTTAATTTTTGATATAAATATAATTCATATGACAATAGCTATTAGCCGCCTTAGTGCGGCTGATTTTTATGTCACTATCAAAATGAAAGGGGGAAAAGCCATGTTTGACAATCCACGTTACCTAACAAGGGGAGTGAACGAAACAATTCCGTTGGAGCTGCAACTGTTTTTGTGGGACTGCATCGACAGAATGCCCGAACCGAAGGACTATTTCCAGATTTTTGAGCTGAACGACATCGACGGAATGCAGCACATTATTCACAGCTCCGAACAGCCGGAATACAAAATGAACTATTTCATTCCCACGATGAACGCTGTCTCTGCAAAAATCTATGTAATTGACAGCGAAGAATACTCAACCATGCTCCTTGCGGAAGAGTACTAAAAATGACCGAATATCCACACAAATAAGCCCGCCAATCGGCGGGCTTTCACTATTTTAAGGAGGAAAACAATGGAAGAAGAAGTAAGAATCTGCGACTGTTGCGGAGCTGTCATTGAAGAGAATGAAGACTATTCTTGGGTTGGCGACGACATTGTATGTGATGATTGCAGACGTGACGAATGCGGATGTTGTGAAAACTGCGACGAGCTTATCTACGACAGTGAAGCAATCATGGAAGATGGGCATTTCGTGTGTCGCTCCTGTTACGAAAACGAGTATTGTCGCTGTGCTGACTGTGAACGATTATTGCATCAAGATGACATTTATACTTATGATGACATGGATTTTTGTTATGATTGTTACGTGGATAAAAGCAAAACAATTCACGAATATTCGTACAAACCCATTCCAATTTTCTACGGCAAAGGAAAACGATTTTTCGGTGTTGAGTTAGAAGTTGACGAAGGCGGTCACGATACTGACAACGCTATTGAAATTATGGAAGAAGCAAATTTTGATAATGAGCATATCTACATCAAAACTGACGGAAGTTTGAATTGTGGCTTTGAGATTGTAACCCATCCAATGACATTGACGTATCATCTCCACGATTTCTACTGGGAAGATGTTCTGCACAAGGCTGTACAATTGGGCTATTTGTCGCATCAAACCTCAACTTGTGGGCTTCATGTTCACGTCAACCGCAGTTCTTTGGGGAGAACGGAATCTCAGCAGGACGATACCATTTCCAGAATTTTGTATTTCGTCGAGACGAACTGGAATGAGATGCTCCGGTTTTCGAGAAGAACACAGAGCAACATTAACCGTTGGGCGGCTCGCATGGGCTATGAACACCACCCGAAAGACCTGCTGAAAAAGGCAAAGGGAATTTATGGCAGATATTATGCGGTGAACATTTGTCCCCATCAGACCATTGAATTCCGTCTTTTCAGAGGCACTTTAAAACTGAATACTTTGTATGCTACGTTGCAGATTGTGAACAGAATTTGTGATGTTGCTATCAATTTAACTGATGATGAACTGAGAAAACTCTCGTGGTCAGAGTTCGTCAGTCAGATTAGCGAACCGGAGTTAATTCAGTACTTAAAGGAACGCCGTCTCTACATCAATGAGCCAATCACAATCGAGGAGGAAATGTAATGGGAACGAAAACCAGAATTGCGAAAAAGGCAGCAAAATTGCTGTTTCATGCTGTTTGCGACAACTATGGAAGTACAAGTCATATCAGCTATCAGAGTGGTATCGACATGAACACACTGCATGAAGCTTTGAACTATGCTGAGCAGATTTGCCGTACGGTTGAGCCGACTTGCAACAAGGAACACCTTGCATTATTCAAGTCGGAAGTCATCAATTATATTTGTTCGAAATAAGCGAGAAATCAGCCGGCTTTGTCCGGCTGATAAATTTATACTTCAAGGAGAAATTTTTATGGAAGAAAGAAATTGTGCTTGCTGTGGTGTACGTCTCACAGATGATTATGTGCTGACTGCAAATGATGAGATGATTTGTGATGACTGCGCAGAAAATGAGTACACCAGATGCGAATGCTGTAACAACTTGGTCTACAACAGCGACATTTATGGCGAAGATTACGACCATATTCTTTGTCACACTTGCTACGAAGAGTATTATA
>Ga0326511_10003386_pt1 | contig 12831 bp, 10 predicted proteins | sample 0_2496_0518_D_FD_203701 | JGI IMG/M metagenome (GOLD analysis project Ga0326511, IMG submission 203701) | Bovine rumen microbial communities from UC Davis, California, United States - 0_2496_0518 | ecosystem: Host-associated > Mammals > Digestive system > Stomach > Rumen | place: USA... | reverse complement strand
AAAATTGCGAAGTTGAACTTGATGCAAAGGTAACAGTTGATGCAAATTTGAAGGTTATTGACTTTCAACCAATTACTGTTGATATTGGTTTTAAGCTTCCTTATATTGATGATTTGCAACATATTGTCTTAACATATACACCTTCTGAAATTCCTACTGATTTAGATATTGATTCTATTCCAGCTAAGGATTATAAGGCAACACCACAAGGTGAAAATACAGAAATTGCATTTAAGTCTATTACCAATTTGTCTGATAATCTTCCAGAATTGATGTTCAAAGAAACTATCGAATGGCCATTTGAAATGGACTTCAAGTCTGCCGCAGTAGAAAAGAAGTTTAATAAGAATAAGACTTTATCTGGTAAGATTGTTGCATTACTTGGTAAGGAACAATTAATTAATAAGGTTAGTGGTTATCAGTCTACTCACTCTTCTGGTTCTAATAGAGCAACAAGAGCAAAGAGAGAAGCTGAAGTAATTAGAGCATCAGTTCGTGCTCGTGGACCATTCAAATCCAGAACAGAAATTCTTAAAGATACACTTACAGCAATTCCAGGCATTACTTCTGTTAGAGAAATGGATGTTATGGGTGATCATAAGTATTATAAGAAGTTCAGAATTACCTTTAATGGCGGTTGGTTTGATGTTTTCAATGGCGGTATGGATTTCAGAGTTACTGATAGCGCTGGTGGTTTCGGTAATAGTCAGGAATTCAGAACTGATACACATGATCCAGATGCATCCGTCAATAATACACGTAATAAAGTTGTAGCATATATCAAGCAGAGAATGGAAGCTATTAAGCGTGGTGGTATGAGTGCTAGAGAACGTGCTGCATTAGAGATGAGAAATAGACCTCAAAGACGCGATTTAACAACTGAATATAACGAGTTTGTTAAGATGGCTGAAGAAACACTAGCTGGAACAAATGTCACGTCCAGAGACGTCTTATCGGACAAATATGACCGTCTCATGTATAGTGAACGCTTCTTGTCTGACGAGCAAATGGAAAAAATTACCCAGCTTGCTACAGAACTTGATATTTAAAAAATAAAGCTTGGATAAATTCCAAGCTTTTTTAATATAAAAAAATATGTGAACAAAAGTTCACATATTTTTATTTTCTCCTAAAACTATTAGATAGAACCGTAGTCAGTCAATCTTGCAGCAACATCAAGGAAGGAATCAATTTCATCTTCTTCAGATTCTTCTTCATTTTTGACTTCAACGTTTTCTTTAATAATTTGCTTATTTTCTTTAACTTTAGTAGATTCTTCAACTGGAGCAGCTGGAGCATCAATAACCTGAACTTCCAAGCCATTAGTTTGAAGAGCAGTTGTTGCACGTCTTAATGCAGCTTGTGTACCGTTAATATGAACAACAGCACCATCAACTTCAGAAGTTACATTAACGGTTGGGAAGATTTCTTCAGCAGCAATCTGTGCTTCTTCTTCACTAGCAAATTCAAGCCAGAGGTCATTAGAAGATGCTGTAGCAGCTGGAGCTTCAGGTGTAATGAATTCGCCACAATCACCAATAAGATCTTCCAATTCTTCTTGTTTCTTCTTAATTGTAAGAGTACCATCTTCATTTTCAGTAAACTTAATGTTACCGTGATTAAGTCTGATTCTTGCACGAGTTAATGTACCTGGAGTTGATGGTTTAAAGATAGATACCTTACCAGAAGCAACAGTATTAACTCTGTTTCTACCGACAGCGATTTCGAGCTTAGTATATAAACCTTCAACCTTTTCTCTTTCTTCTGCAGTAAGTTCATCTGCACGAGCCATTAATTGGTCAATACGGTCCTTGATAAGGTCAGCATTGGAACCACCACGGCTGAAAGAAGTAATAGAATTTTGAATATTTCTAATGAGTGTTTTAGCATCAAGAGCACTATCATCACGAGAATGAGTAGTTCTTGCAAGACCTTGTTCAGTCCAACCACCTTGTGGAATACCATCACCACCTTCAACACATTGACTAATATATTCTCTTTCCTTCTGTAATTCTTCGAGATATTCAGGATTACCAGATTCTGGGAATGCTGCAAGTGCTGCGTCGAAGTTTGCTAAAAGAGTTTCAGCAGTATTCTGAGACATACCCTTACTGTTAGCACTCTTAAAGTCATTTTCAACCTTAGAAAGAGCTTCAGCAACACCGAATGTCTTAGATTGACCTCTAACTGTCAACTCAACAGTTCCTGCATCTTCGAGACCTGCGAAGGAACCTGTATAACGGCCGTTGAAACGTGCCATTTCAGAAAGAATCTGGTATGACTTAGTTTTTGTGGCGCGACGTGATTCTAGGGATTCCATCAAGTTCTTAACAGTATTCTTAACATAACTATCAAGATTTTCGTTGACAGAGTAACCGACAGAACCTAAAATTTTCTTTGCTTCGTTTAATTTCATTTTAAATTCTCCTAATTTAATTACTTTATATTATTTATAAAGAATTATTCAGAAATATTATTAATATTGAATTTTCTGACTTTTTTATAATTAATTGCTTCATTATGTGAAACAATATCGAATTTTGTTCTATGTGGGATGATTTCGTTCATATCATTAATAGAAATCATATGCCATTTTGTTAACCATAATGCAATAGAATTGCGTCTTTCTATATCTTCTAAAGATACATTACCGAAGCCATGATATCCATTCTTATTAGGAGCTAATGTAAATAATTGTTTAAAATGAACTAAATAATACGTATCAAACTGTTTTAAAAGGTGACAAGATTGATAAATTATCTTATTTTTCTTGTCAACAATTCCCATTCTTGACAATGTTTCTTTAATAACATTTGGATCTACCAGTAGCTTCACTTCCAATAATCTATTTGTCTGGTACATTTAATATTCCTCTGGTTTCCAATCAAATTCTTTCATTTCGCTTAAGAATAATTTATTAGCAACAGCTTCTGGTTCAATTTCATCAGTTATTGAACTAGTAAAGAACGTCATTAAAATATCTTTAACACTTGTATATCTAACGAGTTCAGATTCCGATAATTTAGAGAAGCCATAATCAGCATAACCATTATTACTATAAATTAAATCCATTTCCTTTTTAAGTTTAGTAATATTAAGGTATTTACTATTGTAAATCAAATACTTATTATTTTTAACTTCTCTAGCTGTCCAAATAGTAGGTTTTGCAGTTTTAACTACTTCTTCAAGTGTTAGTTCTTTATCAGCTTTACGAACGACTGTATCTTTTATCTGTTCATCAGTCGCTTTATTTTCTTCTTCTACTAGATATTGCTTAAAATTAATCATATAATTATTTATAAGTAAAAAAGGAGTATTAAAGTACTCCTTTTCTTTATTTTTTGTTAAAATTACTTGATTTTTGGTAAGAAGAACGATGGAACGAATGGCATCGGAAGTAAAATATCTTCACCACAAGAATCACACTTAAACTTTGCTACCGGCTTTGCACTGAATAGCAATTCTGCCATTTCATTTGTAAAATGACTGAAGCTCTTTGCATCCATATCACAGATATATTCATAAGCCTTATACAAAGACATCTTAGTATCGTTTACTTTAAGAATATAACTAGAAAGTTCAAGAAGTTCAGGATTGATTTCAATCATGATATTTTGGTCATTCTTTAAACGATTGATTGCACCTTCGGTAGCGATTGTCGGATAAGTAATTGTAATCTTATCCTTATTTGGCAATTCAATATATTCTGGAACGTCCTTGTCAAGATATGTAACGTCAAGATTCTTGAGGAAGAACTTATAATTTCTAATATTACCACAATTATCACAAGTTCCACGAAGAATGAACGGAATATCATCATAAGTAAAAGCACGAAGGTAATAAATTAACCAAATCTTATCACCTGTAAGAATCTTACCTGTTTCAATACCCCATAAACAATTGGAAAGGACGTTATTAATGACATTATTAATATTATTTTCATTAATTGTAGCAAGATTCTTAATATTTAAAGTATTTAATTTCTTTACATAGATTGTTTCTGGATAGAATTTACCTCTTGACGGTAATAAACTCTTATCCAACATTACTGCACCTTTAGGTGGTTGAGTACTTAACTGATTAGAAACTTCTCCAACATTACTTTGAGTAATATTATTCAAATCTAACTTTTCTGATTTCATATTTTCACCTTTAATATTTAAACAATTTTATATATTTATAAATTTTAAATATCTATCTATACACACGTTCAAAATATCTGTAGAGACAATAAGCCTATTTAAGGAAATAGGCAAAAGACTAGTACATCTGTCTTCGACTAAGTGGATTTACAAACGAGCTTACGGGTCGGTCATCCTGTACTCCGGCTATATCTCGTCCTACCAATGGCGGCTAAATATACTGCTTGCTAGACAATATTTCGATGAACATTCCATTATCCGTTAATACCGGATCATATAAATGAAAGACACAGTTCTAGTATCTTTAATGGCTAACCCTCTACCGACAGTTCCATTGGATTGGTCTTCGCTCCGAGGAATTAGACTTTGGAATTTATGGAATCAAATATAGATTGATTGTAAAATTTTGTAAACTAAAGAATACCAAAAAGTCTGGTTTTTTAAGTTAGATAACCATATTCCCTAATAACACGTTTAAAGCTTGCTTTAGTTTTATCTTTAACTTTTAACTTATCAACACTTCTGGATAATTCATCCAATGTAGCTTGACTGAATGTTCCACGTTTAATATCTTCATTAAGCATCTGAACATTACTTTCATCCTTATTAAACTGGTTCCAAACTGCCTTAAATCCACTATATGCATGTTCGAAGTGTAACATACCTTGAACTGTCTTATTAGCAGAGCCTTGATTGCTATTAATAACTGTTTGTTTAGTGCTTTCAGACCAACCCTCAGTATCTACTAACATATTCTTATCACTAACTCTTTGAGAAGCATTTTCATCAAGCTGAATATTTAGATAAATACCCTTACCCTTATCAAGCTTAACTACAGATTTATTACCATAGTCGTCCGTAATAACACCACCTGATGCTTCAAGTAATTGATTAAGACCTTCTTTAGCACCTTTCAAGTTTGCTTTTTTACGTTCTTCTTTAGTAGTATAACCTTTACCACCACCATTTGCTAAAAATACGTCAACAATTGCTTCTTTACCACCAAATGCTTCTTGAACAGCCTTGTTAAGTGAAGCAGAATCTTTGAACTGCATTGTAACACCATTGATGTTAACAGTAATTTCACCAATGTCACTATAACCTCTAGCACCTTCAGAAGAACCAGAGCCTAGGTTAATTGTACCTCTTGCACCACCAGTATCAAGCATATCAAAGAATACGTGCCCGCGTTCACCTTCCCTAGCAGTAACTTCTTTTTCATAAGAATAAACAATAGCACCTATTAATGGGTCATTACCATTATAACTACTACGTGTAGGAGAGGTTTCTTTCTTAGGAGTATCAACTTCCATACCAACAGCTTCTTTAATTGCTCTATTCAAATCATCTTCAGTTGCATAATCTTTCTGTAATTCTTTAGCAAGAGAATCAGCATCAGTTACTGGTTTATTCAATTCATCAATTCTAGTAACATTTTCATTCATCTTATATAAAATGTCATTAATTTCTGCAACTGTTTCTTCATCAGCATTAGTAAATTTTAAGAATCTTTCTATAGCTTCAGTTTCATAAATATCTGCACCATTTGCGGCATTAAATTCGATTAATTCATAATCAGCGCCAGCAACAGATTCTTTTGTTTTCTCACCATGTTCAGCACGAATATTGCCATTAAAGAAATTCAATAGAGTTTGGGTCTGATTTGCCATTGTGCTGCCACCTCTACTTTCAGCAATTTGTTGCATGAGTGCAAGTTGTTCAGGAGAAGCATTTTCCATTCTTTTTGCATAAGCAACAGCAAGGCGTTCCATCATATATTGATTTAAATCTAAGTTTTCATTAGCCAATTCATCAATTCTCTTATTAGCCAATGTACGTTCAGCTTTCAATACCTTATTAGCAGAATCAACATTTTTATGATTTTTGAGAGTTTCTTTAAGTGCATCATTAAGTGCTTTATTATCAGGCAATGTATATTCAGTAGTATATCTGCTTATTTCATCATTATCATTATAATGTTCTAATGTTAATGGTTCGTCCATTATGTAAACAACATTAAATGTAGCAGTAATTTCGATTGGACTACCAAATCCGTTATTATTGAAAGATGGCATTCCATGTTCTTTTAAACGACATACATAAACCTTTTTATCAACAACGTCTACCATTGTTTCATTAAATTGCGTGACACGTATATTGATAAGAGGAGGTAAATATCCTTTATAGAGATTCGGTCCCATCCATGTGCATAATTGTTTAAAGACTTCCATCTTATCTGTTTCTTCAAAAGTAATTTCTAATGAAGTTTCACCATACTTAAAGATAGGAACGACATATGCAGTATTACCATAAACCTTTTTATTTTCGGTATCTAATTTAAATACTGGTTGAGTAATCTTCTTAATAGTATACTGGAATTTAGTATACTCTTCAATTTTATCACCTTCAGCAGCATTAGGCCAGATTTCAGCACTGAATCTGTAATTGATATGTGGTCTAAGCCTTTGTATATTAAAAATATTTACAAGTCCCATAGATTACCAACCCTCAAAAGGATCATAGTATTGTGGATTCTCTTCTTTAATTTCTTCAGACTTATATATGACATTAGTCGGAACATTATCTTTTGGTTCGTTATTAATATCCCTATCAGTCATTGCATCTGTATTTGTAGATAACATATCAGATTCAGGTGCAACTTTGCTTGTCTTGTCTGTTGTAGAAGTAGAAGTATCAAGTTTAAATGTTTCTGCAAGTTCTGCATACTTTCTAAATTCATCCATTGGATCATTATTAACATTGAGTTCATCAACGTTTTCATGATTGTTGTGCCAGACACGTAACTTGAATGTATAAGTAATTGGAGTAGACAAGAATGTCGTCTGTTCAGCAAATTCCTTTACATTAACTACTTCATAATAAGTGTCAGAATATTCGATATAAACAATATCGCCAATCTTTGGAACTTCAGCTTCATAAATATCCTTCATATCTGGATATGAAAGTTGAGATGCTTCATAGAAATGTTGAACGGTACATTGACAAGTTATAATTTCTGGAAAAATCATACCCTGAAGTTCATATTGTCTCTGCATTGTCGGGATAGATTCAGTATACATCTTTAATAAGAATCTACGTTCTACATTTGCCAATGGGTCTTCACCATATAATCTGTCTTTTTTAGTATCAATGTTTTTTAAATAATATTGAACTTCAAATCCAAACATATTATATGCTTCAGAAGAAAGTTCAGAAAGTAATGCTGCTTCTGCCTTATAACAGTCATTTTCCATACCGTCGAAATATCTCGGAGCTGTCCAGTCTTTACCTTGGACTGAACAGTTACCCTGTTTAAATAGTTTAGAAAATTCAGAAGCATAAGATTGAACTGCCATACATTATTTATAAATAATAAAGAATATTGGAGAATTTGAAATGAATAAAAAATACGGAAAAATCTTTAAAACTCTTCCAAAACAATCTTTTAGTGATTATTTTTCTATTAAAAAGAGAGAAATTACAGAACAAGAAAGATATGATGAAGCAGTTAGAATTATGAATGAACATCGCTATGCCGTTTTAAACGAAGGTAAGATGGCTCAATGGATTGCTGGTATTGCATTGTCATTAGGCCTTATTACTAATGCCATGGCAAGAGATTTTAATGCTCAAGCTTCATCTGGATATACAAGTCAAAAAGCTTCTACTTCTATGTTTAATAAAAATTTACAGAAGAATTTTAATATGGAATCTGATGTTCAGTTGACTGACGCAATGGTTCAAAATATTGTTGATAATGTCGCTAAGAAGATTGCAAATAGAATGATTAAAGAAGATAAATATGAAGAAGAAGAATTACTTGAACTTCCAGAATGGAAAGATGCAGTTGAATTCTATAAGCAACTTGTAAAGGCTGATGAAAGTTTAGGTAATATGTTTTCTCGTCGTTTAGATAAAGCACTAACACAAAGTATTAGAATTGCACCTAACATACAACGATATGTTTTAAAGAATGGTTAAATTAAAAAGGTTACTCAAACGAGTAACCTTAAATTTTAATTCTTACCAAGTAATGTAATTAAATCATCTTTTGTTTGTCTTGGTGTCTCATATTTAACAAATTGACCACCACCATTTGCAAATGCTTCACAATTTTTTCTGAAGTCATCAATCAATACAGAATTTTGGTCAGCATAATATTCTTTTTCTTTACCAAGATTTGTAATAATAATGTGGTGTTTATCAATTTTGGTATTATTTTTTAACCAATTCAGTTTACCAATCTTACCGTCTGTGAAATTTACAGAAGTTAAGATAAATAAATCTATATTTTCTTGCTCACAGAGTTTTAAAATCCATTCGTAAAGTTCTTTACCTTCAGGAAGCCACTCCATTTCTTCCCAGAATTCTGGACCTCCTTGGTGAACTACTTCCCAGTTGACCTTGTTACCATTAATACATTCATACTTTTCGCATTGTCCACGAAAATTAACAATAACACCGTCCATGTCAAGAAAAATCTTATCAATCATAATTTATCCTATATTATTTATAGATAAAATCAGAAGCTATTAGTCCAAGCGGATGTTCATCAGTCTTAGTTATAAAAACTTCCTGAATATATTTTGGTTGATTATTTAGGTTTTCTATACCAAATTTAAGTTTCAATTCAAGTCGTAAAGATTCACAAAGCGAGAATGCGTCAATAATATCAGAAGTTGGGGCTGCACCTTTCTTACCGTCTTTTACTGGAGGTAAGTCAGAAATATCTAATAAGATATTACCATAACTCTTTTTCTCATTCATTTCGAGAAGAATATTTTTCATTCTGATTTTATCAGCATTACCATAAGTAGAGAAAATCTTTTTATTTTGGTTAGGCGGATAAAATCTGAGTTTTTTACCTTCTCTAAAGAGCATTTGTTTGATATATCCTTCAAATTCAGCCAAATCGAAGACTTTACCGCTTTTACCGCGAGATAATGCAAAGGCTTCAACTGCTATATAATCACAATCTTTACACCATTCTAAAATAGTATCTTCCAAGAAACTATAACGTTGATATACGTTATTGTAATCTTTATAGCTGTAAAAGACCAACCCTGGTAATATAGCATTTTTCTGGACAGTTGTAAATCCATGTCTTTCTAAATTCTGAATATTAAATTTATCGTCAACTTCTTCGATAACGACACCAGAACTGGTAATGGATAAGTCTAAACCTGCAATTTTCATAATTTCACCTTTAAAATAAACACTTTTCTATTTATAAATATTTATGTATGGCTAATAAGGTTTATGTAGATTTAAAAAATGGTGGTTATCCTAGTGTTCAATACACATATGCCAATGAGAAAGTATTTGATTTAAATCCTCCAATTACATTGGAACAAATACCGACTGAATCTGTAGATAATCAAGAAACTAAAGATATTGATGAAAAACTTGCATCAAATAGTTTTATAACACCATCTGAATATTATAATAAGATTTCTGATGGAACTCATGGTAATGTTGATAAAAATAAGCAGGGCTATTATAATGACAATGGCACTAATGATAATATTGAAATAAAATGGTTTTGGCTTGAAGAATTGAAAAACTGGTGTACTTATTTAGTTTATACAAATGGTTATCAATCAACTAATATGTTTACATTAAATGTATGGAATGGTAAAAATGGTTGGATTAGTATTGCAAATCTTACAATAAGATATGACTCTTTTTCTTTTTCACAAGATTTATTTGGAATTAATGAATATGAAGAGGATTTTTTAACAAAAGCTAAAGGTGAATATATAAGTAATTATACATTTGATCCAGATAATCAAGGACATCATAAATATGTAACAGCTGGAACAGGTAAAAATTTGATTGTACAAGGAAGAGGTGTTCTTCAATCTACTCATCAAACTTGGACAGAATCAGGAAAACCATATAGATTACAACATATTACTGGTATAAGATTACAAAAATCTATAAAATATTCAATAAATGACCAAAATAATTTCCAAACAATTCGATGGAATACATTATATACTCCATTTGATGATGATAAAACAGTTGGAACATATTTAGGTGCATATGCACAAACTAATGTAAGATTTCCAATATCTACCGGTATTCCGACTGTTTGGCGATTACCATCTGGAGATGTATTTTTAGCTTCAACATTTTATTGGAATGCTGATATTGGTGATGCATATTATTATGCAAAAGACGCAGATGGTCAATTTAGAAAACACTGGTATAAATCTGGTAATATGCCATCATATAAAATGATGGGTGATAATGACTTTGCTGCTGCAGCATGGCTTAATTCATTATGTGCTAATTATTTTGGTTCTGGTAATAATAAAACAATAGAAAATGATTGGTTAAGAGAAAAACCACCTGGAACAAATGATGCATCGGATTATTCTATTGATTATACAAATATGCTTGATTCGACTAAATCATTTGAACAACATAATATAAATAAAGAAAATTCTATGAAGTGTACTTTTACTGTTCATAGACCGAATGTTACAACAGAAGAATCTCAGACATCTGATTACGCTAAGAAGTGGTAAATAAATGGAATCTTTTATTTTTAATGACTTTAAAAGAAGAATAGTTGAAGGAGATGTTCCTTCAACAGATACTTGGACATTATTCCCAGTAAATAAATCTTTTACAGCAGATTTTGACGGTAAACTAGAATATGTTAAAAGTGCAAATGATTTTAGCTTATTTTTCTATGCAGATCATAAAGGTGAAGCATATAACTTTCAAAAGTATAAAACGAATATGCTTATGGAAGATTATGTTTATCAAAAGCTTGAAAACACAGATTTAAAATCAAAACCATTTTTCGTTACTGAAGAAAATTTTGAACATTTTTTGTCTATATTCCCTGGACAGGAACATTTAAGAGATTTATTTTTTAAAACTCATACAGAAAATGGAATAACAACATTTTATAATTTTGCTAGAGAAGACCATAGAGAAAAAGTAGTTGTAAATGGTGTAATTCAAGATAAAATTGTCTTACGTGGTTTTTATTATGTAAATACTGCTGAAGAATTAAAATGGTGTGCAGAAAAGGTTAATGGCACAATTTATGATAATAAAATTAATATCGTATTAGGTGATAATATTGGTGTTAATAAACAAGATTTTACAATTGATTCATTAACTCAGTATTCTACTGATAGTAATGATTTTAAAGTAATTAATTTTTCTGTAGGTTCAAATCCAGCACAACCATTTGAAGGTGTTTTCTATGGTAATGGTTTTAAGTTTGTTAACTTAATTCTTGATTGTGAAAATGATGTTAATGGTATTTTTGGATATGTTGGTCCAGAAGGCATAATTTCTACTGTTAGAATAAGTGGTGTTAATATTTTAAGATGTAAAAAGTCAATTTCATTAACTCATTTAACAACTAATGGAACTAATGTTTATGCCGGTATATTGTGTGGTAAAAATAATGGTGCAATAGAAAATGTTACTCTTGAAGGTAATGTTATTTTTACGAAGTTTGCTCCTAAAATGTATCATTCAAAATTAAAGACTGATAATAAGGACCAAATACAATCTACATCTTGTTTTGAATATTATCCAAATTATTATTGTTATGATAATCCAGGTAATATTGTTCCTTATATTGGTTATTTTAATGAAGGCGTTTTTGCTACCTTCTCTGGATATAATGCAGACGGAAATATACAATTATATTGGAATACTGAATCACCGATTGCTTATGAAGGTGAAATAATGCAGGATGATGATTCTATTCCATCACCAATGGAATGGTATTATTTTGATTCCCGTCCAAATATTACAGATGGCAATCGTAGTTATTTTTACATGTATAATACATATACAAAAAACCGTATCAATATATTATGGTATGATGGAACTATTATTAATAAAGCAGCTGAAATAGCAGGACATAAAGCAGGTCAGATTTGTACAAATGGTTTATTCCTTATTTCGCCTAAGGATCTTACAGAGTCAATACCATTACCATCAATGCTTGGTAGAGAAAGATATGGTTTAGATCCGCAAGTATATGGTAGATTAAAATATGCACAATATTTTGATGAATCTATAAAATTATCACAGCAGAATAGATTAGCATATTATGTTTCTCCATTAATTGGTAATAATAATAGTATAGTTAATAATACATGTGTAACTTGTTCAGCATATACATCTGGAACTTTTGTTGGTTTCATGGGTGGTATTGCAGGTATGCAAAATTATGGTGAACTTACAAATATTTGCAGCTGTATAAGTGCTTATGATATAGAAGAAACGTCTACTGATTTAAAGCAAAAAACATATTATAAACGTGACTGGGAATATCAACAAATAGGTAATGCTGAGTATATATTCCCTAAAAAGAGTATTAAAAATATTGGTGGTTTATTTGGTTCTTGTGTTGTTCAAGGTAGTTATGGTGCACCAGGTCTTCAAATAACTAATGTTGTTGCACATTTAAATAATAAAAATAATATCATCTTTAGTGAGGGTGATATTAATACACCAATGTATTATGATGATTATTTCTTTGATAATAGATTTGGAACTATTGCTGCAATGGTAGAATTAAATTCTTCCAATATCAGTGATTTCTGGCAAAGATTTGATGATTTAAGAGATTATCAAAATAGATGTATTAAAATAACAAATGGTACATTTGGTTATGTAGAACCAGCATCCCCAGAAGAAGTTCGTCAAG
>Ga0326511_10003385_pt1 | contig 12831 bp, 15 predicted proteins | sample 0_2496_0518_D_FD_203701 | JGI IMG/M metagenome (GOLD analysis project Ga0326511, IMG submission 203701) | Bovine rumen microbial communities from UC Davis, California, United States - 0_2496_0518 | ecosystem: Host-associated > Mammals > Digestive system > Stomach > Rumen | place: USA... | reverse complement strand
ATGGCGAGATCGATGCTGGAACGGCTTTTCAGGTGATAGTAATATAAATCGGTATACGGCGTATTGAGGCGGTCGATTCTGCCTGACGCCTGCACCATTACCTTGTATGAGTAGTTCTGCGAGTAGAATATAATTGTGTCGGTCGTGACACAATTCCAACCTTCCGCCCCGGCATTGTACTGCACCAGATATGCCCATTTTTCGCTCTCCGGAATCGGCTGATGCTTGTGTCCGTTCCACTCGGCAACGTCTACAGATCCCTCCAAAAGCATTTTCAGCAGCTCCAGCTCGTAGTCGAAGTTGTAGAATATAATCACTCGCGGATGATCCTGCATTAGCTCTATCACCTTCGTGAACCGTGCCATAGAGGAGTTCACAACCTTTCGCAGCGAATAGCAAAACTCACTTGCGTTGACGATCGGCCTGTCCTCCCACGGATTCCACCTTCGCCGAAGAATATCTTTATACAGAACCGTGTCGTAATCGACGAACACGTCTTCGTGATGGGACACAGTCGGGCGTTCGAAGTCCATAGGAATCAATATTCGCCTACGAAGTCGCACCAATCTCCCGGTGTTCAAATATTTGTCAACCTGCGGAAACTTGGCAAAGCGCTTATAGACCACATGCTCACGAATGAATTCTGAACGATTCTTGTAGAAGCCATTAGCGATAAACACCGGAATATAATCCATCCATGTGTCACCTGGCGTCGCGGACAGCAGAATCCACTCATTCACTTTGGCTATCTTCAGAAACGCTTTGACCCAAGCGCCAGACCCAACCACACGCTGCTCGTCAAATATAAAGAAGGCGTCTTTCACATCCGTATACTTTTGGATGTTGTTCCAGGAATCAACAAACACCGTATTGGAATATAAATTGTCTTCCTTGTCGGTCGACAGCATGAATGGTATAAGCTCCTCGTCCCATTCAAACGTGTCCCGTTTGCGGGCTGTGGTGATAATATAAAGGTCCTTAGGGCGTTGCATCTCTACGTAGGCATCCGAATCGAGGTTGCCCCCGTTACGAATATAATAGTAGGCAAGGGCGGTGCGGGATTTGCCGCTTCCCACACCGCCGCAAAGAATGCATCCGTTCCGCATCTGGTCGATAGCGGTCCTCTGATGAAGGTATAAGTTAATCATCGCCATTACGGGCACGACCTAAATATTGAGGCAACTTCTCCGAGGCGTTTTACTGCTTTCTTTAAGTCCTCAAATGTACCGCCGCCAAGTAATTCTTCGCGCGTATCACGAATCACTCGTTCCACGACTTTATCAGGCAGCCACTTCTTGATCGCGTTGTAGTAGTTGCCTTCGTTGCCGAGAGCCTTCTTAGCGATAGCCATAGTGAGACCCTTCTCCGGATCGAAAATATCATTTTCGCCGCATTTTACAACGGTCTTCGTGCCGTCTTCCCAGAAAACGATCGTGGCAGGATCGTTGAAGATGACTTTTTTGATATTGCTTTTTCCTGCCGGGAACCTTTGCTTGCCAGCGCAATGTTGTGAAGTTGAAACGAGGTCGAGCGTGATACATTCCCGTTCATATGGATTCATCCTACGCGTGGCGCTGACAACGACATAGCGCCCATCAAGAAGGCCGTCGGCAGCATCCTTTATTATTTCATCGCAAGTCATAAATATAAACTCCTTTCGTTTTAATTAAAACAATGCGAGAAAGGGTTCATTGCTTCCCCTTTCATGTCTCCCAAAACAAAGAATATAAAGTTGTTGTCCGGGTGCTCAATCAGCCATTTGTACTCGCTGATCGTCAGGTCAGAGAAGAGACGAAGCTCTTTGGAGTCGTTAATTACATATACCTTTTCTCCTTGCCGGGTATAGACTCTGAATGCTTCAGTAACATCCTGCAACTCAATTATTTTTCTGTCCATCATCTTTCCTCCGGATACAGGACCGTAGTCACGCTGCGATCCCATTCTGTGATGATCCAGATTTTTTCTTTGGTTACGGGATAAATATAAGCGGCGAGGATCATGTCGCCTGTCCTCACCGCTTCGTCATTCCGCTTTTTGTCTTCTTCGTCCAGATCGCCCCAGTCGCATTTGATATAGCGGCAAAGTGCGTTTTGAACAAATCCAAGAAATCCGGGATCTTTTTTCATTCTCTCGTCAATACTTGCCGTAGCGACAAGATCGCCAAGTTCAAACTTTTTCATGACAGATACTCCTTTCAATAATATCAATCGACAAATTCCCATTCCGTATTGTAACGAACATTATCGTTAAAAATCGAGTCGAGGAATTCGTCAATATAGGACTCGTCATCCTGATTGTTTGGGACGTCTATCATCATGTCAAAGTCCGGGACAAAACAGCATGGCGATACGCTGATATGCCGGCAATGGGAATCTTCCATAGTTGATACTCCTTTCAAAAATATCAATCAGTTAAACGGGAGGTCGTCTTCATCCTCGTCATCGTCGAATTCATAGTCGAGCGGGCTTACATTCAGCTTGAACCGCATCTCGCTCAGATATGCCTTCGGACGGGCGTCAGGGTTATTCGGGTTGTGGAAGGGGTTGATGACCAGCTCGATATCCGTCATGCTGGTACGATCCAGAACGCCGACGGTATCCTGGTCGTACTTCACAGGCGTATTGGGACCGGTCTTCACGATCTCCGGACCGTACTCATTGAACCGGATAGTGACGGGCAGGTAGCATCTGGGCTCATAACGGTCATCCTTAGGCTCGGAGATTTTCACATCCCAGCCGTCTTCCAGAAGCCGGTCTTTGACTTCTTCAGGAATATCAAGGCAGATGCTCCGGGTTTTGAACTTGGAGCGGTCGCCGGAGAAGTCGTGAGAATATAATCTGACGTTCTTCGCGACGAGCTGGAAATGCCCAGATCCGCTGGGCCGCTCGACATAGTAAAATCTGGTTGATCCTTTTTTGAACAGCATTTTGTTATCCATAGTATGTCTCTCCTTTGAAATATAAATTATCGTTTGTCGAAGTCCGTAGATTCATTCCACGGATCATCGGGTTCGTCCCACGGAGGGACAGGTTCTCTCTTGTCGTCAGACACGAACCACTCAAAGTCGCCGTATTTGGAGATCTCATCGACAGCGGCATTTACAAGCTTCTCATAATAGCTTCGGTCAATATCATTCTCCTTGTGGAGGGTCTTCACCATTTCGGACTCCATCCAGCGGTAGCCTTTTGCGCCTGTAGCGAACCCGTAGCTCTTTTCGCCGGTGTATTTGTCTTCTTTCTGCCGCATCAGGAGACCGCCTCCGGTACCTTCCTTCATGGGGCAGAACTGTCCGACCTTACCGACGAAAATATAATTGTGTTCTCCTTCAGGCAGCCCCTCGTTCATGTCCAAATATAAAGCGGTACTGACCTGCTTTGTTTCGCACATGTCCGAGAACTCGATCGGCTCCTTTGAGAACAGCGTCTTGAAGACGTACGGTACCTGGAACTGAGCGCCAGTCGCCGTCCAGTCACCGTCGTGGTCCCCGCCCTTGTACTTCGCAATATAAACTGCGTCGTTGACAAGGCACATCCGGTCATAAGTTGCCTCATGCTCGAATGTGTAGCCGTACTTTTTGCCGTAGTCCATGACGAACTGAATAATATCAGGCGTCGCGTTCGGAATCTTGATCGAGTCAGTCTTGATGTGAGCGACTGTGAATCCACGAGCTTGCACTTCATGCTTCAGGTTTACCATGAACAAGGCCCCACGCTTGGCGACAATGTTGTCCTTGTTCCTCGGGTCTCTGAACGGATTATCAAACTTAGCTGCGGTCAGACCGTACACCGAATTGATAACGATCTTCAGTGCATAAGCCAGATCCTTTGCGTCCAGTTCGCCGCGTTTGATCTTCTGAATATAAGGCGCCAGTTTGCCGTCAAGCAGCGTCTCTGCTTTGTCCCATTCTCCATGCTTGATCGCAACACGAGCGTCTTTAATATCTTTGAACCGCTGCGTGTATAGCTTGCCAAACAGCTCCTCTGCAATAATAGAGCTTGGGTGCATTGACGCAATATCAAGCAACCCCACATCAATGTAGATACCGGGCTCTGCATAGACGTCTCCACCCTCGCCGACCTCTTCTCCTCGATAGATGGATTTTCCTTTCTCGAAGGTGTATCCTGGAAATATCGGTCGGCCTTGGTCGTCAAATACGGTGTAGTTATTGTCCTCGACCATAGGAATCGGATCGTCTCCAGCAAGATTCCGATAGTTGAACTGTGACTGCGGGTGCTTGTCCCCTTGGAATATAATTGCGGCAGTAAGCGTGTTAGTCGAGGTGTTTACATTTTTGCCAGCTACCTCGGACAGAACCTCTCTCGCCACAAAGTCGGCAGATCTCGCTTTGAATACAGCTTCCGTCGCGATTACGTCGTTGTCGCAGTATTCCGCAACCTTATCCCAGAGCTCTTCCGGAACAGGCTGATCCCAAGGCAGGCCAAGCTCTTTGTGGTGAATGCCCAATTCTATTTCCCACTTCTTCAGGCTTTGCTTCTCGCTGCAGAAGTCGTACACGTCGGTATAGGAAATATCATAGGCACTCTTGAAGAACCGGTCTTTTTTGCCGTTAATGATGTCCTGCGAGAGTTCGTACAGCTGCTCATTTGTGTAATGCTCCTTCCAACGGGCATACAGAATATGATTGTCGTACCTTCTGCAGTTGAATCCGACCAACCGGAACGTCACGAGGTCGTTAAGATCAGCGGGCGACGGGTTGATCATTCTTACGCAAGGACCATCTTCTTTCTTCCAGCACACGATGAAAAGATTAGGGAAGACCTCGACGTCGTAGAATATCAACGGCCCACCTTGGTCTTCGCCCGGTTCCATCTCTTTGTCCGATGCAAAGTGCATCTTTTGCACCAACTTAAGACAGTATTCCGCTTGGTGCGTGCTGTTGGAAGCGAAGTCAATAACTGCCGTCTGCATGTCGCTTACATCGTATACAAGATCCTTGTTCTGATACGCTTTTTCAAGAATATCATAGATGAAGTCAATGCTCGGTTTTGTAGCCGGGTGTATCTTCTTCGCCAGATTCTTTTTGATGAGCCTGCGTATCATAGACTCGTTTTTCACGCCTTCAAAATTTACCATCTTGCCTCCTTTCAGCGGTAAACCCGAAGATAGTGTTGCAATGGGAATATCATTGCATTTGGACAGCTTTCTCCTCAGCGAACTGTCTCCGGTAAAGACTTTGATTTCAACATTTTCAGCAAATATCCTGCTCAATGTAGAAGGGTCGCCGTCGTAAATATAATGCAGATGGATACCGCATCCGCTCTTACTGAGTTCCGCGTACGTCTTAGGCCACTTTTCCGCTTCCGCGAGATTCCGTTCAAGTGACTTGTTGCCGCTTTCGTCAGGAATATCAAAGTCGATAACAATGTGGTGCTCCGGAACCTTGACATAGTGCAGCTTGTCAGTCGAAATATCAGAGAGCTTAGTCTTGACGTTAGCCCATTTTCTGAACGGAGTTCCAGCGTCGTTTGCGTACTGTGCCGGACAGTCACACAAAATATCATCCAGAATAGACGGTTGCTCCTTGAACTCGATCCAGTTCTGCGCAGGTGTCTCTTTTACTTGTTCCTCTGGCGCAGTCTGGAACTTGTCCGTAAGGAATCCGGAATATAAATTGCGCACTCTTGTCCCGTCTTCGAGCGTAGCCCTTTCCTTGAAGTCGGCAAAGTAATTGCGAAGCTCCTCCTTAAATATCCTTTGCGAGAACGGATACGCTACCTTTGCGTCTTCACAATACGCGTTATACAGCTTCCATGCGGCTTTGAGCGTCGTCTGATTTGCATCGGAGAATACGCCGAACGAATCCAAAATATAATTGTAGAAGTCGTTTGACGCACCAAGCATATTGACAGAGACGTAATCGTCGTACCGATCCGGGTTCTCGCGGTAAATATCAAGGCACCGTGCCGCAATTGCCCCAAGCTCGAAGGTGATTTGCTTCATCAGTCGCTTGTATTCAGCGCCGCTTACTTTGTTGCCGGTGGGAGATACGTCAATGAGACGCCGGATCAAACCTGACTTCGCGTCCGTGATCCGTACCGGTTTATTGGTGCCCATGAACAGGAAACACTTAAACCGGTTGGCATAAGCGCTGCGGAACTTTTCGTTGACGGTCATCAACTCGTGAGAGACAAGGCTGTTCAGACGGGTGTTGTCCTCGATATGGCTCAGATCGCCGTCATGCTGTATCGCTACGAGCGGATTGCTCTTGAACGCCTCCAAAGCGAAAGCATTGTTTGCCGAGCCGAGACTTCTCGCGTCGAACACCGAATAATATCCTTCGAAAAGCTGCTGGATGATGTTGAGAATCGTGGATTTACCGGTGCCTGCAGCTCCGTACAAAACAAGAAACTTCTGAATTGTCTTGCTGTCGCCGGACACTACCGCTCCGATAGCCCACTCGATCTTGAGCCTCTCTTCTTCAGAATATAATACGGATGTGAGCCGTTCCCATGCTTCGGTGCTGCCGTGCTTCAACGGATAGGGGAGTCGCTTGCTTGCGTAGTCCTCTTTTTTGACGTCTGTGTCCGAGAATATCAAGCGCTCGTCAAGCATGTGGAAGTTGTCACGAAGTTGCTTCTGACAATACTTGTGCCAAATATCTATCATGCCGCTTGCCGCGTCCCACATGTGGAGGATTCTTACGTCGCCATCGAACTTGTCTCGGTGCTGCTCGGCGTAAATATCAAGCTCCTTGTCGACAAGCCTCACGACATCCTGTTCTTCAGTCGACCATCGGCCCTCGTCTTCGAGCCATATTGCGTAGAAATCGCCGCCGCGTATCATAAGATCTTTGCTCGCGTTATTGATGATGAACCTCGGGTAAATCTCGACTATGTCCTTTTTCACGGACCGGTACGAGACTTTAAAGAAGTCAACCATCGGCAATCCCTCCCTACGCTTTTGGTTTTACGCTCGACATGAATTCGTCGTACATTACGTCAAGATACAGCATCATTTGCCCCCATAGCTCGACATGCCTGAGATCTTTAGGGCACTTTGGAATATAAAACAGTCCTCCATGCCCGTCAGGTTCATATTCGCCATGCAGTATGCCGTCGCAAATATCAAACACGTCTGCTTTTGGATCGAGCATCCCAGCGCTTTCCAGCATCTTCGCAAACAGCCATTGCGCGCTTTCTTTTTCATATGGCGCCCCGAACATTTCTTCTCCTGCCCGAAGCGCCATAGCGGCAATGACTTCTAACGCGCTGCATTCGTGAATATCAATCTCCGCAGAGATTTGTGCATCCGGAATATCGAGACTTCTGCCGAATCGGTAACGGAGGTTGACGCCGTCATCGATACGGTTCAGATCCATGTCAGAAAGGCCCTCGAACGAGATGCTATGCAGTTCAGTCAGAATCGCACGAATATCAACTCTGCACCGATTGCATTTTGCGATGAACGACGGAGAGCAGGCAGAATGCATGATCCAGAGAAAATATCTTCTTGCGATTTCAGTCATAAGGGCCCTCCGATTCATATGACGCGAAAGAACCGCCAACCTTCAGGATCTCGTAGTCTGTTTTGGTCTCGCTGTTACGGATGTAGCAATTCTCCGCCGTGGTGTAAATAAAAATATCAATGCCGTCGTTTCCGACTGTGGTCTCGTCAGCCTCTACGATGTTGTCGTTTTCGTCGGCAAGTGTTTCGTCCGCAGCATAGAAATATAACTGCTGCTCATCGTAGCCATTAGCGCCGAATTCGTCGGCAGTAATGGGGTAAATAGTGGGCTCGTCATCGCCTTGGCCGAACACCGTGGAAAGATCTTCAAGAGATTTGACAACCTCATGACGAAGCTTTTCTGCGTCTTCTGCCAGACGAATATCATTGCTGCGGGTTTCCTCGGCAAGCTTCTTCAGTTCGTCATTATGGCGAATCTTTTCTGCTTCAAGCTCCCGGTGCAAACGTTCGTCAAAACGATTCTTCAAGGCCGAGAAGGTAATCGTCGCTCCCGTCAGGCAGCCCGCTGAGAATATCAGCAGCTTTGTCAATGTCTCGTTCATTGTTTTCTTCCTCCGTTCTTTCTGTATTTGCGGTCATCACCGTAACCGCCAAAGTGCCGAATAGCATCGCCAGCCCGAGAAGCCCACCACCGACAAGATGCCTTTTGTTCTTGGTGCTGAGCGTCAAATCAAGCAGCTCGACGACAGCCTTAAAATAATGCAGCTTGTTCATAAAATCACCTCTCGGCGAGAACTGCCACCCCGGTCAGCAGAAGCGCTCCGGATGCCGCAGCAAGCAGGTATGAAAGCACTACTTTTGTAAGTTTCATTTTTAACAGCTCCTTTTTTAAAATATAATTTGGATCACCATCCGACGTAAACGTCTACAATGTCGTAGCTTCCGCATCCACAGTCGTAGACTTTTCCATGACCGCCGAACGGAGTATTGATCACTGCACCGTATCCGAGAGAATCAGACGCCAGACAAATATAACCGTCGCCATCGCGTACATATCCCATATCGTCGGTATAGCGGCCTGGTATGTTCAATCCGGTTCCTGGCAGCACTCGTTCCGAGTACCATGTCCACGTCCAACCGCCCCAATAAATGATGCCCATTCTGCGAAAATACGAAGGAGAATATAATGCCGCGTCGTATTCTTGCGGATGATCTTCAATTTCGATATTTTCTGTTGGCTCCGGTTCTGAATACTCCTCTTCCCGAATTTCGATGCGCTCTTCAGTTTCCGGTTCAGGAATATAAACAACCTCCTCTTCGGTTTTCTGCTCCGTTTGAGGGATGGTGTGCTCTTCCGTTGTTGCAACGTGCGTGGTTCCTGCAACCGTTATTGGGCAAATATCATCTTCGGAAAGGTCGAGTTTTGTCAGTCTTTTCGTAGTCGCCTCAGAAATATCAACCGTTGAAAAAACAGGTTCAAAACGCTTTTCAGCACTTACTTTTGCTTCTATGACAACAACGAGAAGCGTAATCGCCAAAGCGAAAAATGCTACTATCAATGCGCGATCGAGTCTTTTGCGGTTCATCGTATCCTCCTTCGTAAAAAGCCCCGGTCAGTAACGGCCGGGGCAAATATCAAGTGGTTTGTTAGTCACTGAGTCTGTTTTTCGGCAGATAGTTGCGAACAAGGCCGTCGACGTTAAAGTCGAGCCATACGCTGTTTTCGTGGCCGTACAGGAATGCTTCAACTCTTTCACCGTTGACAGCGCGGATGCCGAAATTGATGAAGGTCTGCTGCACCGGATTGTTTTTGTCAAATATCCAGCCGATCTCCTGTCCCTCAAGAATCCGCTCGAAACCGAGCCTGTCATATACTTCGTTGAGGAAAAGCACGCCGATACCGTTGCCGCAGTATGCTCTGCGCTGAATGGTGTCATTGGCCCATTTCTGAATATCTTCGATGAATTTAAGATTGTATGCCGGGTGCTTGTCCCAGTTAGGCGTCACGCCTTCACCGAACAGGCGGGCGTATTCTGAAACAGGTTTTTTGGTTCTTACCGTTGCCGGAACTTTTTCCGTGACATCGCGGCCCTCCTCGTCTTTGGAAGGAATATCAAGCTCGGTTGCTTTGAGGCCTTTATACAGAAGGCTCTCTTTTTCTTCACCGAGCTCGTCCTTCACCCGTTTGCGATATTCGGTATATCCGCGATCCAGAGCAGCATAAGCCGCCATCAGCGCGCCGTTTCGTGAACGCAGAATATCATGTCCCTTGCAGACTGCCAGAATCGACAGTGTCTCTACGATGATTGCCGGGGCGTAAACTTTCAGAAGCTTGACTCCGGCCTGAGCGTAGACGATCAGCTTGTCCTTCTTATGGTCTTCTTCGGAATATTCTTCTTTCTTGGTGTCGTCGGCAGCGACCTCTTCGATAAGGTCCAGTTTTTCTTTTGCTTCAGCGGCGATCTTTTCCGCTTTGAGCGTAGCACGGCAAGCCAGCACAAGGCCGACGACCGCACCTCCGACTCCGACGGCCAGCGCGATCTCGGGGCTGGCGTCAGAAAGTTTCATTTTACCCTGCGAGAACGCAGAATATAATTTGGTTCCGAGTTGGTCAAAATGCAATTTCATGTTTTTTCTTCCTTTCTGAAATATCAAATTCGTGTGATTTCCATGATGCGAGGCAGCTTAAGCCTCCAGCCTTCGCTGCACAATACGATTTCCGCGCCATTCATGCTCGTCCAACCCCAATAGTTGGCGGTGAACGGAAAGTCCTCTTCCAACAGCTGATACAAGTCTGCGACTCGGGCGATTCTTCCGCCGTAGCAGGCTTCTTCAAGGCCTTTCAAAATGCGCTGGGCTTCGCTCTTCGTCTTAAATATCAACTGGTTAAGGCCAAAAGGGTCGTCTTCTTTTTTGTCGCGGATTCGTCTCTCCACCGGAGCGGACAGCTTTCCGTAATTCTTATAGTTGCTGTCGCGTCCCGGCCCGGTGTCTTCGATCGTTCCGCCGAGCTTCCTGAGCATACGGTCTGCAATGCTTCGGATCGTCCTGTCCATAAACGGTATCAGGTGTTCATTGACAAAATAGGAGAGCAGACCACGGCCGGCATCTGCGACAAATCCTTCTGCAAGGCTGGCAAGCTCGCTCTTCTTTTTGACTTTTTGTTCCTCCTTTACGGCAGGCAATGTTTCTTTTTCGTCCATAGGCGACTCCTTTCAAATATCATTGAGAAAGCGAAGAGACGCTGCATTTGCGTCTCCCCGCTCTTGGTGTTCCGAAATATCATTTCTTTCCGGTTTTCTTCTCAGGCTCTTTTTCAGCCGTGTCGACCGGAGGCTCGTTGGTCTTAGCCGCCTTCTTCTCCTTGTGCTTGTTCCACATGCCCTTGATGCCGTCACACGCCTTGTGGATGGCTTTCTCGCACGCCGGGATCACAATCTTGTTGGCAACGGCCGCTCCCAGGGCGCCAAATACGCTGCAGGCAAGTGCCTTGCCGAAATCTTTCATGTAATCCGCCTTGGCCGGTGCTTCGTCAGCCTCTTCCGTATTCGCGGTTTCGATGGTCTCAGGTTCCGTGCCGTAAACAGCCTCGTTTTCGGCTACGACCTCGTTCTCCATGGTCTCCATGACTTCGTTGTTTTCCATTGTAGTGTCTCCTTTCAGACAATTATTTTTTATTTCGGAGTCTCCTCCATAATAGATGCTGCAAATTTTGCGAACCGTCAAATATAATGGTAGTTCGCCTGCACATCATAAGTGAGAATCAGACACGGTTCGTCGTTCTCAGCCGGGCCGTAAGTGAAACGCAGTTCGATGTAGCCTTTGTCGATGTTCCACCCGAGTTTTTCCCCCGCATCGATTGGAGGAAGCTTGATTTCGGAATATAATTCGTTTAGCGAGATGAACATTTCGTCGCGCAGCCTGAGATTCAGGACGTTTTCCGCACGCCGCAGAGCTTCGACATCGCTTTTGAAATATCTTCCGCTGATGGAATCGTAGCAAAGGCACTCGCCTTTTCCGGTCACGATCACCTCTTTAGTGCTCAGAGGATTGGCGGCAATTTTGTCCTTCGCAATATCATCGCATACGCTTTCCTCTTTGCGTTTGCCGAATTTTTCTTCGACTTTGTGCCTGTATTCGCTCAGACTGGTCTCGGCCAGTGTGTATGCTGCGGACAATGCCGCACGCTGTTGCTCGCCGGCCCTGTTGGCGAATATCAATACAGCAATCGATGCCGCGCCTCCGACTGCTGCCGGAATGTAGCATTTCCAGCAGGCTTTTACTTTGTCAACGACTTTCGGCTCGGGAATATCTTCCGTCGCTTCCTCGATCATCTGAAGCGCTTTCGGCGTTGCTCTGACCGCCTCCACAACGGTAAATATCATTCCCGCTATGCCGAGTCCAGTGAGAATAGCAGGGGAGTGCGCTGATCCGAAACCTTTGACGGCGTTCCACGTTTTGGAAAAATCAAACTTCATTTGGCGACTCCTTTCTCGTGGTTGCACAGATTTCCTGATACTCTTTTTCCATCTCGATCTCTTCCTCGAAGAACGGATGCGGCGTAAACGGGAAATATAATTCCTTGTACGATCGTTCCGAATCAGCTTCGTTGTGGTCGATATGCGCAAAGTCAATCCACGTATAGCCGTAGCAGACTTCCCCTACATACTGATCCCAACCGATCTCATCCCCGCAGGGGACCGCGTCGAGAGGAAGCAGAGCATAGAACTCATTTAAGGTAAGGCATCCCTGCATATGGAATATCCTGTTGGCGTAATACTCTGCGTCAGATACTTCAGCGTCCGTAGCCCAGAACCACCTTTCGCTGAAACTGTCGTACCACAGCTTCGCGTCCTCGGCCCGCTCTTCAGCGAGAATATCATTGTCCGAAAGCCGTTTTTTAGCAATGGATTCCTCCACTTTACGGTCTGCTTCCTCGCCGAAAATATCTTTTACTTCGGCTTTGTAGTCGGCGAGCTTCTTGGCCATCAAAGCGTAAGCTCCGGCCAGCGCCACCTGCGCCTCACGGTTCTGCGCGTCGTTGACAAATATCAATGCAATCGTCCCGGCTGCGGTAAGTACCGGCGGGAGCAGGGCGGGAATCAGCCTGACGGCTTTCTTCCATTTCGGGATCTGAATCTGGACTCCGTCAACAGTCGGATCTTCCGGCGTAAGAATCATCTCTTCGTCTTTTTCCAGTATCCGTTCTGCCTTGATTCCTCCTCTGGCGCTCAGAACGCCGGTTGCGACGACCCCTACGGCACTGATGCACGACAGGATCGTCGATTTGTGTTGCCTGCAGAATATCAATGCCGCTTTGCAGGCGTGTTCAATGATGTCATTTTTCATTCTTGCGTTACCTCCTGTGTTTGATGATGGCGGCGGTTATAATGCCTCCTGCGGTCA